>Ga0181380_1000021_pt1 | contig 59093 bp, 81 predicted proteins | sample 3SPOviralmetaG_FD_130116 | JGI IMG/M metagenome (GOLD analysis project Ga0181380, IMG submission 130116) | Marine viral communities from the oligotrophic San Pedro Time Series (SPOT) site, San Pedro Channel, CA, USA - 3 SPOT_SRF_2009-08-19 | ecosystem: Environmental > Aquatic > Marine > Strait... | reverse complement strand
CTTTTTTCCTTTAATTGATGGCAGTTTCATCGTTCTGTTCCTTTACAGTTGGTTCTAATAAATTAAGATCTTTTAGGTTGTCCATTTTCATGAATTCAGTTGGGTATACTTCAATGTCTCCGTAGGAGTAGTTAATACCGGCATGCTCTAAATAGGCTAACAGTTTTGTTCCCCAGCTGTTAATATCTTGAGCTGTGTCGTTCTGCGCCTTTCGAGTGGCGTCTTTAATTAGAGCCTCTGCTTGCTCCTTGCTGACAGCCAGTATCCTAACTGCATCATAATAGCCGCCCTTCTTAACATCTGAAGAGTAACAGCCGTGCCACTCCATCCTCCCGTACCACGTAACTCCAAGTAGAGCCTCAAGAGAAGCTATCCGTTTCTTTAGTTTCCGGTTAAACATTTTAAGTATCCTTTCTAGTTAGCCTTCACACATTGTGCAATCTTCAGACTCTATACTAGAACTATCTGAGCTGTCTGTCAAGTGTATTCTTTCAACTTTGCTGTTAATATTTTCAGCGCGGCGAGAGGACTGGCTACGGCAGTAATACAGAGTCTTTAAGCCTCTCTGCCAAGCAGTGAAGTGATCACTCAAGAATTTCTTCTTGTTAGTGCCTGGCGTGTAGAACAAATTGACAGACTGTGCTTGATCAATAAACTGTTGACGAACTGCTGCGTGATGTACGATGCTAGACTGCTCAATCTCGAAAGCCGTCTTAAAGACAGCCTTCTCTTCAGCCGTGAACTCATCAAGATCCTGGATAGAGCCTCCTGACGAAGCAATCTTACTTTTAATCTCCTCCTCGTTAAGTCCTCGCTCTGCGCAGAGTATCCGCAAGTATTTTGGCATTAAGAAGTTAGTTCCTGACAGCGTCTTCTGGGCTATGCAGTTTGAGCTGTAAGGTTCAATGCTGGGAGATGTATTCCCACAAAGGATGCTGATAGACGCATTAGGAGCAATAGCCATAACATGAGAGTTACGTCGAGCCATCTTAGGAGGAAGTCCGTGATTAGCTAAGGCCATACCATCATCATAGTCTGGAGCTGATCCTTTAATCTGCCCAATCGCAGCTGTAGCTACCTCTGCCTTCTCTCTGATAAGTTTAAAAGCACTCACGTTAAACAAGTGAGCATCCATAGAATTCCAAGGGATCATGTTTTTCTGGAGATAAGCGTGGAAGCCCATAGAGCCTATTCCAATAGAGCGCTCTCTTTTTGCTGAGTAGATAGCCTTATCCATGTAGCCCTCATCAGCGTTCTCTATGAAGTACTGCAAGACGTTGTCAAGGAACAACACCATATCCTCTACCATCTGTGTGTCTTTCCACTCGTCAAACTTCTCTAAGTTCACTGAAGAGAGACAGCATACAGCAGTTCGCATAGGGCTAGTTGGTAGAATAATTTCTGAACATAAATTGCTCTGGTTAATTTCTAGACCCAAAGCCTTCTGGTGCACAGGGAGCTCTCTATTAGAGGTGTCAATGAAGTGCACGTAAGGCTCCCCTGTCTCCATGCGAAGAGTGAGGATCTTAATCCAGAGATCCCACGCACAGACCGTCTTGCGCACTTCTTTACTGTTAGGATCTACAAGGTCCCACGAGGTATCAGCCTCTTTATCTTCTAGGCGTTTCTCAATGAGACGCATAAAGTCATCTGTAATGTTAACTGCATTGTGTATATTTAAGCATTTACGGTTAAAGTCACCGCCGCTGGGCTTACGGATTTCTAGGAACTCTTCAATCTCTGGGTGGCTGATGTCTAAATAGATAGCGCTAGAGCCTCGACGGACTTTGCCTTGCTGGACAGCTAAGGTGAGAGTGTCATCCACCTTCATGAAAGGGATCATGCCATTAGAAGCTGAGCCTTTAGTAGTCTTCTCCCCTTCGGTACGGATAGCTCCCCAGTAGCTTCCTATGCCGCCACCTTTAGAGCTGAGGAAGGTGTTCTCTGTCCAGTGCTCTGTAATGCCAGTGAGGGAGTCATCAACAAAGTTAAGGTAACAGCTAATAGGTAGGCCTCGGGTAGTTCCTCCGTTAGCTAAGACTGGAGTAGCGAACATCAGCCAGTGCTGACTAGCATAGTCATACATGCGCTGTGCATGGTCATCGTCCTCTGCAAACGCCTGGGCAGCTCGAGCATACGCCTCCTGAGGGCTTGTCTCACCCTCCACTAGATAGCGCTCCTTGTAAGTTTTCATTGCGTAGTCGTCTATTAGGCGGTCTCTGCTGAGGTCAATTTCAATCATTGTGCGTTCCTTTATGGCTAAATTTTGGGAATAAAAAACCCCAGCCAAACGCTAGCCCAGCTGGGGAGGAGGTATTTTATTAAGGTATGTGAACCTATATTATAACACGGATTAGTCGTACTCGTCAAGAGAATTTTCTCTGTCATACACATCATCAAGCGATACCCTATAAGAACTGTTTAACTCAAATAACTCTACAGTATCTTTCTGAAGCAAATCGTCTCCGTAGTCAACTACTTTTTTATTTTTCTTTTCACTGTACACTTTCAACATGTCTAGAAAGAACTCGAAAGGCACTACTGCTAAGGCTTCTGATCTGTCCTGCCTGATAACTCCGAGTGGTACATGTCCGTTAGCGTTGTCTTTAGCTTGCTCCATCACTGAATAGATTGCAAACTTGTTACGGTGCTTACACTCGATGCTGAACGGCACATACTTACGAGCTAGAGGGCTTAAGAGAATATCCTCACCACCTGCTCCCATTGAGGTGCTCTTAACGTCGTCCTCTTCCAGTACTTCTGGGAAGGTGTCTAGTAAGCTATCCCGCACAAACTGCTGATGCTTACGCCCTTTTGCTTTTGCTGATGATGGTTTCATTTTAATCTTCCTTATGTGTGTATGTTAGCTGCACTTGCGAGACATCCGCAAATATTATATCGAATCCGGCCGCTTTGATATTCAGCTCTTCTCCGGTAGGTTCTAGATCTATCGTAACTGACAGAAGTGCCTCCCGTTTAAACCTAGACTCCAAATAGCGAGGAACTAAACAGGTGTTGGGAAAAGGGTTCAGATCCTTATGCTGTGCGATTAATCGTTGCTGTAGAATCTTAGGAAATATCTCTTCATCCATGTGGAACCTCGATCGTTATGAATTTAGGTTTACTCATGTTACCTCGTATTATATCAGACATCCCAGCAAATACCAACCCTATTATACTAGCTATAACTAAAATTATTACGAGATTAACTATACGCATGGCTACACTAGGTCCCAGAAAGTAGGTGGTTGGAAATCCTCAGGCTTAATTACTTTACCATTAGCGTTCTTCGTAACTTGTCCATCGATCTTCTTAGAGCTGTTGGCAGCACACACTCTACGAAGGCTCTCCTCAGCATTCTCCACAGCCTGCTCGTGAGTTTGTCCTAGGTAGCGGAATGTCTTATAGATGCCGTTAAGAGCCACGAAGGCTAGATCACAGTACCCATCAACAATTTCTGTCTCGTTAGCGGCTGACACGTATGCTCTTTCTGTCTCACGGAGCTCCTCAAAGGCCAAATCTAAAGTGGTATCCATTACCTTATTAGTGTCGATGACTTTCAAGCCCTCAGCTTCGTAGAGATTCTCTTCAATGCCTTCTAGCTCAAAGTCCTTTGCCCACTCAAAAGCGGTCTTTAAAATATCCTCTGCCATTATAGTGTATCCTTCTTCTTCGTTTTTTAGAGTGGTCTGAAAATTCCTTACAGTACGTCTTCCATTTCTTGTTAGTATGTAAACTCTGCTGAGCTCTTCGTTGGATGTGCTGTCGATAGACTTCGTAAGTGAATATATATGCTACATCGTCCCTAAGTTCGTTAGCCCGTGGATGATCAAGCGGCTGCAGCAGTCTCAACCCGTTCTGCCTGATGTACTCAGAAGCTTTCTTCTTAGTTAGGAAAGGTCCTACATATTCCGAATGTAAGTGTCTCCTAACGTAATAGAACTTACTCAGGAACAAAGAGTCTAGGCTTACTGGTCTCATTATCCCAATCCTCGTAACGTAAGATTCTTGCACATCGTAGCTGAACTAACGCTTCCTCTTCAGTATATCCTTTATTAAGATACAGTTCAAGTGTTTTCTTCCATAAATCTTCATGAGGAACTCCTGCCAAGTATTTCTCTGCAGTCTTCTCTCCGTAGCCTGTAATGCCTAGGTAGTTATCAGTACGGTCTCCAGCAATGGCTTGAATATACAAGTAGCGGTCAGCGTCCTCTTCAGTAACCTCTGTAAGCGTTCTCTCAGTTGGGTTGTACAGCCAGCCTGGAATAGTCTTGAAGTCTTTATCAATGCTTACAATAATCTTCTGATGATCTGCCATGTACTCTGGACTCGTAGATAGTATACCTAGTACGTCATCGCCCTCAATGCCACTCACAAGAACAGTCTCGTACTTATCTGTTAGAGCCTGACGCACCGCTGTGTGAGCTAACGGCTTCTTAGTTTTGCTGCGAGGGTCCTTATAGCTGGGAAGAAGATCCTTACGAAAGTTTTCCTTTCCAGTCAAGGCTAACATGCAGCTATCTGCTTTCAGTGTCTTCACCATCGTTTCTATCAGGCTAACTGCCATCTGCTCAGCGTCTGTCAGATTAACTGTCCAGCTGTACACCATGTCATCACCAATCTCATAGCCAACCTCATTCATGTGCGCTGAGCAGGCTTGGTATGCTGGGATGTCCGCATCAATTAGTAAGTGTTTTTTCATCTAATTCTCCAGTATCTTTGATTTGCCAGCTTTCACTAAGAACTTATCCCACTGACTGTTGAAATTGTATTGAGTGCTGTCAAGGATGATCGTGCCAGTAGTTAGAAAGTTAGCTGGTATCTCCCAGATCCTCTCATCTTTATCTACTGCTAAGAACAGATCATAGTACGCCAGGTTGTCCTCCTCAGCTGGAATGTTCGTCTTCACTCGCAGCCTCTGATGGTCTCTGTGGTTTACCCAGCCAGCAAACTTAGTCTGCACAGCGTAGTACCTGTTATGCTTATTGACTACTAAATCTATAGAGGAGTGCTGGCAAGTAGGTCTAAATGTGTAGAACCCTCTCGCTGTATAATATGCTTCCACCAGCAGCTCAGTAGCTGTACCTTTAATTGAATTATCCATATGTACTAGTGAGTCTCTGCCCAGGTAGCTCCAATTTCAGCCTCAGCTTCTAAAGGGCAATCCCAGTGCAAAAACTTCTCTCCCACTGTTTTCATTTCCTCCTCACAGATCTTGGCAACTTCTTCTGCACAGTCCTTGTGAGATTCAATTTGTAGTTCGTCATGTACCCAGAGTACCTGCTTAGCGTCAAGCCCTCTACGGTCAATCTCCTTGTTAACCTGCACCATCCACTGCTTACAAATAATAGCACCAGCGGACTGTAGTAACGTATTCAGAGCCGCATAAGCAGACCTAATGTGTAACTCTCGCCCATCAAGCCCCTCTAAGAAGCCTCTTTCCTCTACAGCCTCCTCTACAGCCGTCCTGAGCTCGTTAATTGCAGGGTTAGCTGCCAAGAACTTCTCTTTAAGTGTGTAGCCTTTGATCCACGCTGCCCAATCCTTAACGTCATAGCGCTTTGGCTGTCTCTTCTGCTTGATAGCCGTTTCGTTCTGCATCTTGAAGTAATAGAGTGCCTTTCCCAGTAGAGCGTATTCTGGAACTCCGTATAACTTACCGCCATCTTTCTGGAACTCTACCATGCGCTGGTGAGTCTCTCTAGCCTCTGCAATGTCCTCATCAGTAACACCTACTGTAAGACCAATCTTATAGTTGCCTCCTCCATAGAGCCATGTGTAAATAAACTTCTTAGCAAGGTCTCTTGATTCAAGCTCTGCTGAGTGCTGATTAATAGTGTGCACATCAGTGCCTTCTTCTTTAGTGCCGTAGCAAGCCGCCTTCTCGTAGACTCCGCCGTCGTACAGCTTTAAGTAATTCGCTAAGCAGCGAAGCTCTAAGCCTGACGCATCAGAACCAACTAGGACATAGCCTTCGGGGACTGTAAACATTTCTCGGCACTCCACACCGTAAGGGCTATATGCAGCTGGCACTTGTCCTAGGTTAGGGCTAGAATGTGTTCCTCTTCCAGTCACTGCTCCGTTGTGCTTCATGCGACCATGAATCCGGTTATCCTCTTTACAGTGGTTAAGCCATGAGTGAGTCCCTTCACAGACCATTCCAATCCGCTTCTGAATAAGCAAATACTCATTAAACAACTTAGCTTCCTCGTAAGGTAGGCCTTCAAGAACAGTCTCGTCAATCTTAGGCTGGCCAGTATCAGTAAACTCTTTAGGCTTCCATCCGTGGTATTCTTGAAGGACTACTCCAATCTGCTGTCTAGATGCGGGATTGAAATTTACTTCCTTAATCTTAATAGGCCCTGTCTCAATTAAATCAAAGAGTTTCTTGAAAGTAACATTGCCTAGACGCTCCTTATTAGATGCCTTCAGTTTGCGCAGCTGCTCTTCCACTTTCTTTTTAGTAGCGCCTTTTAGGATGTGCTCTTCATCGCCTAGGTAAAGCTCTGCTGTATAGTATTGCGGAGTCTTCATAGGAATCTTCTTCCCTTTGTACTTAGCTCGCAAGGTGTCCTTGATTTCCTGGCGTCTGCCAGCTAACGTCGAGTAGAGCTCTTCAGCCTTAGCTTTGTTGAAGTATACTCCCGTCTTTTCCTGTTTCTGTAGTATGCGAGCAACATCATGCTCCAGCTCGATAGCCTGCTTTGAGTAATTTCGTGCTTCTAACAGCTTTAACAGCTTCACTGTAATGTAGGTATCTTGAACACAATACTTCATCATCTCGGCACTGAAGGTTTCCCAGCAGCCTTCTATCGGCTTACCGTCCTCATCAACTCCGTAGTCTCCCTTATGCTCTTTCAAGCGGTAGCCCCATGCTGCCAAGGCATGGCTTCCTAGGTACTTGCCAGGCATCTTCTGGTCATCATGCAGTGGAAGATTAAAATACTGGAAATCGGAATCTTTAATGTCAGACTTAATCAGCTGTGAGAGGACAATTGTGTCGATAGTATTCTCTGGATACCAGTCATATAGCTTACGAAACACCTCGAAATCAAAGTTAACTCCATTGTGAGCTATCAAGCAGTCCGCTGTCTTTAGAAACTCAATCCCTTCCTCGATAGAACCATACTCATCAGAGTCGTCTGTCGTGAAACCGTACCTCTTCAGCGTCTCTGGATCTTGTGCCGCTATACAGTGTATTTTGGTTAGCTCAGGCAAAAGGCCATCTGTCTCTAAATCTACTACTAGCCTCATTACCAGCCTACTTTCTTAATAGTTACTTGTTCTCGTCTCATCTGGCAATTCAGCTCTAGCTCCATTAGGAAGTGAGGCAGTAAATGCACTTGATTGAAATGTTTAGTCTTCTCTTCGCCACTGTCAGCACTCTTCCACTTCACTGTGAAGCCGTCCTTACCGTGCTGTATGATAGTGACTTCTTTCATTTAATTACGTCAGAATCGGTGTTATAGTCAGTTGCGAAAAGACCCCAATGCGAATAGCTTTCAAATCCGTCCTGGAAACCTTTCTCTTGGCAGTACTTCGTAAGGAAGTCATCAAGAGCCTCTGTAAAGCTATATTTGGCAGGGGAGTAGTCTGCCTCCCACTCTAGGTAGCCGTCACGCTTATCAATAGCGCTGGCACGGTAGCTATCGCCCACTGTAAGCTTCATTAAAGTTACGTAATAGTAATCAGTCTCTATTAGGATGTATTCTGACTCTGGGCTATGGTACGCTATTTTAATCATCTTCTAACCTCACATATTGTGATATCTCTAAATCAACTTCCTTCTCAGACGGAAAAGAAAAGTCCTCTCCGAAAATGTCTTCAAATAGACCTAAGCTCTCAAGCCGTGGAATGTTAAGCAGCTTTAAAGTGAAGCTATCATAGGCCAGCTTACGGAGCGCACTGTACGGGATAATTACTTCTCGTTCTTTATTCACGCTTTTTCTCCTACTACTGTTAAATCATAATCAAAACCTTCTTCCCCCTGCTCGATAGTAAGTCCTTTTTCAGGAAAGAATCTAAAGTATACCTTTTTTCCGACGTTATGTCCAGCATCTCTTGCTTTCATGACTTCAATGAAGCCCTCGTTAAGTTCGCCATCTTTCTTCTTTTTAATGCCAAAGATGTTATTACAGTACTGCTTAAGGGCAGCACCTCCTTGGATGCTGTCTAGCGTGTAATCTCCTCCAGCCTCAACAGCTCCCTTACTGTTATCGTTCTTACGGATGTGGCTAATGCACTCAATATGTACTTTAAGCTCTTCTCGTAACCCCGCAATATCCTTACATAATTTCTTAGTGAACTGAAGCTCGTCAGACTGGCCGTCTATGAGAGTTGTCAGGTGATCAATGAAGATATACTTACAGCCACAGGCAGTTGCCATGAAACGGATACTGTTAAACATTGCATTTATGTCACTACTTAAGAAGTTGTCTCCAATATACAGATTATCATGCTTTTGAATATGCTTGATAGCCGCCTCTGCCTCTGCCATCTCGAAAGGGAACTCTGGACTATCAAATCGCTTGCCAGCCACCATTCCAGCTAGGCTCAACAGTGAGTCTTCAGGCTGGTCTTCCATTAGAAAGATCCCAACATTGTCTCCAGAGGTTACTCTATCAGCAATGATCTGCTTAAACATAGTAGTCTTGCCCATGCCTGTCCCTCCAAGCCACATATTAAACTGGCTATCACGCATGCCGTAAGAGAGTTCTGTCAAGGTAGGCCAAGGGTAGGACTCCCCGTATTCTCGCTTTTTAGTGAGGTCAATAGTGATCTCTGAAGGCTGCAGGATAGAATCAAGCTTATAAGGCTTAGCTTCAAAGTAAGCTCTCAAGAGCTCCTTGCCACGCCCTGTAGTCAGCATCTCGTTAGCGTCCTTGGCAGGTAGCTCTGCAATCTTTAGCTGCGAGGTGGTAAACAGTGGAGCACAAGACTCTACAGCCTTCCTTCCAGCTTTGTCCATATCGAACATCAAGACAATAGTTTCAAAGTTGCTTGTCAGCCAATCATGGTTCTTCTCTAAGCATTTCTTGGCAGCATCTGCCCCGTTAGGAATACTTACTACTGGGAACTTACAGCCTTGAACTTCTGCCAGAGACATGCAGTCAATAGCTCCCTCAGTGATGACAATGCTTCTGCCGCCTATCTTAAAGAGATGCTTGCCAAAAAGATCATCAACAGTACCTATCGTCATATAAGGGGTCTTAGCAGTTTCTCTGTTGAACTTCAGCTTCTGACCGATTAGCTGCCGATCCTTATCATAGTAGTTCTCGATCTGACAGGGATTATCCTTGTAAGTCCCGCACTGATAGTTATACTTTCGACAGGTATCTTCTGAGATTCCTCTCGCTTCTAGTTCCTGGGTAACACCTTTCAAGAACTTATACTCTTTAGCTGGCTTACTCATTGTTCTTGTTCCTCCTTTTTTTAAATCAAGCTCTTCTAGAGCCGCTGCAAGATACGCCTCGGACTCCACCTTGGCAGGAGCTACCTGCGAGAAGTGCTTTTTAGATATCTTAGCTTCGCAGCCTACCGTAAAGCAATACCAATGACCATCCCCGTAAAGTGTGAGATTATCACTAGAGTTGCATGCTGGGCAGGGATATCTGGCAGCTAACACTATATAGCCGTTCCGAAGTAATTAAGTAAAGACGTTACTCCAACCATTGTTAGCCAGCCGAGTATAAGTAAAATACCCGCAGCAGCAAACCAGAAACCTGCCAGCTTACATCCATCAATTATATTTTGCAGTTTACGCATCTTTTTAGTCCTTCTGTTAGTTGAAGTGCGGGGAGGAAGCGCTTGCATCTCCTTAATGGGGGCGACCCACCGTCCTACTATATAGACGACTCCCCGCATATCGTTAAAACTGATTAGCAGCCTTCTTTTTAGGAGCCTCGCCTTTTAGCTCATCAGGAAGGTCATCATCCAGAACATCTTCAATTGCTTCTTCAGAGACTTCAACGTCCTCGTCAGCAATGTCAGAGACATCTGCATAGTTAAAACCGCCACCAGTAGAGCCGCCCTCGCCAGAGCCGCTAGACTGTGCTACATCTGCACGCTTCACTAGGATTACTTCTTTCAAGTAGAATGGGCAAGCAACCTTGTCATTAAACAGCTCATCAGGAACTCGTGCTGTAAAGCCTAACATGACAGTGTCTCCACCGTGAGCGTACTCTTCATCAACCTCTTTCCATTCACAATCTGTCCACTCGCCATCAACCTTCTCGCGGTTAGTGTATTCACGGACTCCAGTAAAGCGGAACTCTTCAGCGTTGGCATTAACAATGTCGCCTTTAACGTTCTTGACAGGGACTGCCTTGTTAGCGCTTTGGTTGAAAGCAATATGCACGTAGCCAGTATCTTCTAGGTAGCCGTCTTCTACTTCCCGAGGCTCTCGTAGCTTCTCTGAAAGCTTGATCTCTTCAGCCTTCTTCTTCTGCTTAGGAGTGACAGCATCATCAATGTAGTTTTGCTTAACGCCCTCCATAGCGGCATGGAAAGGTGCAATGAACTTCTCGGCATCTTCCGTCTTCATGCGCACAATGATTGCTTGAGAGACATTCTTCTTAGAGCCTTCCTCAACAAACTTTCCTTTAATGTACGTAATTACCTCGCAAGGTGGCGTACTGTAGTTAGTGAATCTATTAGTTACTTCCATTTTATTCTCCTTTGGTTAATCGTCTAAGTTAATTATCATCTGTAAGTCTTCTTTTGTCAAGTCTTCTTTGAAAGAATAATCACTTTCATCGCAGGTCAGTAGTATTACACTACTCTCATAGGCCTCTTTACAGACTACATCCCTGCCTACATTAAAGGACATTACTGACAAGAGCCCTGAAAAAACGGACATGACAAGTATGCCAATCGCTATAAATACAAAATCATTCATAATTATTCTCCTTCAGTGTTTATACATTCGGCTATCCAGAACCTAGCCTCTAAGAGCTTCTCCCAGCAGTTCTCTTCCTCTAAGGAAGGGTCTGGTAAGGTACTCTCAACATCGTAAATGAGCTGATTTAGCGTCTGCTCAACGGACTTATAGAAATCTTGCATATATTAATCTCCCCAAAGGCTATTTGTATTTGTTTAAGTGTTCTTTCTTTCGCTTTTCTTTTTCCATAGTAAGCTTTTCCAATTCACCTGTCAAGGACATTCTGGTGTAAATAGACGAATAATACCGATGCTCATAGCTGTTCATATAGCCTGCATACTTATTAAATTCCTCTGCCCAGCAACCACAAGTACATTCTTGATAGCACTTACTCCAATTCTCCGGCTTTAGCAAGCAACTACCCGCCCAGCACTTGCTAGGATCTCTGTAGACTAGTCCTTTACAGGAGCTCACAGAGAGAAGTAGTATACAAATAGCTAGGTAACTACCAGACAGTGCTAGAAGGCGTCTCACGGAGCTCCTCAGGGGCAGCATTCACTAAATACTCCTTCACAGCTCTGCAGGAAGGCACTATAATGGCTACTCTGCCGTCTGAGAACTTGACAGTGTCTAAATAGACAGCCTGCTCGGCTGCTCGGCACTCTTTAGCGGTCTTAAAGCGCATCTCTACAGGATCCTTCATTTGCAGATATTGCTTGTCAAGGGATTCTGCGAGAGGGTTGTGCATAAAGAGGTATAATGTGAGTATGTAGGTAAGCATATTATCCGATTCCTGTCTCGGCAATGCCTGCTGAACGGTAAGAAAGCTCTTTACGCATGCAGCTGGCAAGAACTTCTGATGTTTGGCATTCTCGTAAGACCGCTAGTATGTGATCTGTCTCCATCTCGGCTATCGGGAGATACTTTAAGCGATCCTTGCCAGACTTCCCGTAAGTTCCCCACTTTAAGAAGCGTCTCTGGACAGAGTGTGGCTCTTCAGTTGTGAGTGAAAGCTCTATCTCATCTCCGTGAGCAGAACGGCGTAAGTAGTCTAGTCCGCCATCTACCATGTAGAGTCTATTACTGATAGTATCTAGGTGCTCTCGGTAGTCGTGTCTGTGCAGGCTCTCTAACACAGTGCCGTCAGGGGTTTTTATTGCGTTTCTTATTAAGGTCATCTTGTCAATCTCGTCATGTATGTGGGTTAAGTGCTCTTGCACAGTAGGTACTTCGTCTGGTGTGGGTAATTGTAGGGGCTTACTCATTGACTGACCTTTAATCGGTTATATATTTCGTCAAAAGGGATAGGCCTTAAATCTGTTTGTTCACATGATACATTCACGTAATTTCCTTCTGGTGATTCTTTATGGTGTAAGTGACCATGCACATTAGCAGTGTATCTACCGAGACTTACAGGGTGGATAGGAATATGCGTTAATAGGCAGCGCTCTAATATCTTGCATGGGTAGACCTTATCAAAATATTCAAGATATGTTCTTACGCCGTATATGTCATGATTCCCCATAATGAGGTGTTTATTGCCATTGAGTTTCTCAGCTATCGGTACGTTGCGTTTGCCGAAAGCAAAGTCGCCGAGGTGATAGACTATATCTTGAGGTGTTACCGTTTCATTCCAATAATCTATGAGTGCTTCGTCATGCTCCTCTATAGTAGAGAATGGGCGAAACTCTTTTTCGTACTCAATAATATTCCTGTGTCCAAAATGGGTGTCGGATATAAGGTAAATCTCACTCATTCCCCACCTCCCATTTCTTCTTTCCAGCGCTCAATGAAGGACTCTTCGCCGTCGTCGTAACTAAGGAACCAATCGCAACGATGGATCGCTATAGCTGCTTTCGACACTATTTGTGCCGCCTCTATAAACAGCTCCCTTGCCTCTTCTCCCATTTCGAAAGTATCACCGTCCTCGTCTGGCCTACCTTCGGCTAGGTCTTTTAATTCTTCTACTACATAGCGCAGATTATCTTGCACATAATTAAATTTTCCGCCGCTCATTCCCCACCTCCAACATATTTCTTACCAAGCACAAATGCTGCGCCCACCAGTGCCGTTACCACGACTATAGTCAGTACTAGCTGCCAACCGTCCAGCTTAGCTACAACGTCCGTAGCGGTGGTGAATAGATTGTCCTGCTCCTTGACTATGATAGTCTGCTGTTGCTGTTCATTGTTCATGCCTTACTCCTTAACTTCTCCTGTTCTGTTACAAAACGTACTTGGCTCTGCATGCCGTTTCGACATTGCCTCCACAGGATATAAATTAATTGATAAATAAGATTGAACCCAATAGGAGCTACTAGTGTTTCGTTGCGTTCGTAATAGAACATAACAAACCCCTTCCACCAAGGCACTAGCTCGACATTATTGTATTTGTCTCTAACGAATGCTTTATAGTTCATGATTGCTCCTTTAGTTTGTTGGCTGCTGTATCAGTAATGCTGGCCACCTGCTTTTCTAGTTGGTCTAGTGCTTCAAGAATGCTTTTTGCTTCTTCTCTAATCAACCTGCCATGCTCGTACTCTGCATTAGGGTAGTTGTTAAATAGCTCCTGAATTTCAACCCCCCTATATTTTATAGCTTCAGCTCCGTCACGCACAATCTCAATCAGTTCTTTTGGGTTAGTCATGGTCGGTTTCCTTGGTTGCATATTCATAAACAATTAAATCAGCAGAGAACATGTCGGGCGGGTCGGCAAATGGCCTAACGTTGGTGAATATATAATTACGGAATTCTTTAGTAAACTCACAGAAAAGCAGGTCACCAACTCGCGGCAAATCTTGCTTCCAACCATGTACACAAAGGTTCTTGCCCTCGTAACTTGATATATTAATACTGTCGCCCCAGCCGCCACCTACTTGATATTTAGCTTTTGTTAAGTTAAACACCGAACCGACTTTAACAATTTCAGGCTCTTGCCTTTTCTTCTTGAATGGCCAGAAACTCATTCCCCCTCCAGTTGTTTGATGTGGTCGGATAGTTGGACGGCGCGGAGAAATTCAATATCCTGTAAAATCCGTCTAATTTTATGGGCAGAACGTTCGGTAGTCTTACAAACAATCCAAGCTGCCGAGGTGTTAAGGTTAACATTAGCATGAGGGTTATTGAATTTAGCTACATCGCCTTGAACAAGATGCATATCACCTAAAGATGCTAAAGCCTCTCTCAACAAATCCCTCTCGGCAACTAATTCACTGACAGACATTGATGTCGGTTCGCTCGTGTCTTTAGTCATTCCTGCTCCTCTCTGGGCTGGTTCTTAGGGATAAATACTAACGACATATCCCAATGCTTTAAGTACTCTTCTCCGCTTGGTGTAAGTGTGGCTAGTTTAAACCCAATGTTAGGCTCGACCGTAAGCCATATTCCTTTCTTCTTGGCATTAAACAGAGCTTCAATCGAATAGCCCTTGGGCTTCCCTAAATAGTCTTCACTCATAAGCACCTCACTCAACAGACCTACTCCTCAGCCTTCTCTATTGCTTGCCTATATGACGATACGCTAATGGGCACTCTAAGTCAAGTACTTTATCAGGAACATTCACAAAATGGCCAGCTTTAGCCAACGCATCATTAGCACTGTACTTGCCACCGTACTGGGTAAAGTATTCCTTCACAGTCTCGATAGTGGGCACAATAGAGAGCTTGTTAGTGCCCTTAAGTACTAGACCCTCTCGGCGGGAAGTCTCCACTACTGTAACTGATGAATAGGCTCCTGAGTCCTCATGCTTGACAATGCCTCGCAAGACAATCTTCCCAAGCTTCTCCTCAAGAGTGTCTATAAGATAGTGCTTAATGATAGCCTTCTTATCAGCCTCCTCTTTTAGTACCTTCTCTTCAGCCGCTTCACGGACTTTCTTGACAGCCTCTGGCTCAGCTTCTTTCGGCATGGCTTCAGAGGGTTTCGCTTTTACGGGCTGGTCTAACTGGTCAGTAGCCTGATCAGCTTCATCTTTAAGCTCTGGCTTGGTTACTTTCTGATCAGCTGGGCTGACCTTTTGCTTCGAGGTGGTTTTAGTCATTGCTAGTCCTTCTTAAAGTTAATTAAATATAAATGTTCTTTAAAGTGTTCTTTATAGAGTTTCTCATAAGCCGTCTGTTGTGTCAACAGTTAATTTATGAGCCTTTCTTTAAAGAGGTTTTTTAGTAGTTACAACAGCATCTTTCAAGAATTCTTTAAAGTAATCTTTTAAGTAGATACTTAACAGTATTTATTATAACCGGAAATTTAGAAAGTTGTCAATACTTATCTGGCCATATTACTGTAATTATCTCGCAAGTTACTGTTCTTTAGTAGGTTTCTCTATGTAGGGTTCTCCTAAAAGTAACCTCTGCTCATGGGCTTCTCGTAAGGAGGCCTGTACAGGGTCTGTTTCTTCAAGATAGGTGCACAGAGAGTCGAGATAGTTCACAGTGTCTTTTATTTCCCTGTCCAGCACGTTTCTATCAGCCTTCCGTCTAGTCTTACGGCGAGCGGCATCCAGTTTCCTAAGCTCTGTTAAGGTCTGCGCTATCTCGAATACTGTACGGCAATCTATTATGCTTCTATCTGTCATCTGCGTGTTGCTCCTCATCTAGTAAGCGTTGTTGTTGGCACTCTTTCTGGTACTTAAACCAAGCTGTACCGGTATCTTGCCAGTGCTCTATAAGCCAGCTTAAGTCGTCCTGTTCAGTTTCCCTTCTCATAGTATCACCTTTGAAATTGCGATTAAGAATGCTGTGTATAGCTTAGTCATCTAGTAAGCCCCCTGTTAAGTTATAATTTTAAAGCCTTTACGGTCACATTGCTGCTTGATAGCGAACTGCATATCGTTGTAGAAGCGTTCACCTTCAGCGTTGTACTGTCCAGATCCCGCCTCTGCAGCCGCATAGAAGAAATACTGCTCGACAGCGTAGTTGTACAGCTCCTGTAGCTCTCTAATGCCCTTGTCAGCTATTCCTGTGAAGTCACTTACAGCGGTTTCTTTATCGAAGTAGTCTTTTGCCATTTCTTTTTATTCCTTTTCTAGTGGTTAAATGTCTAGCAGTTTTCTATCTTGTTTCTGTCTTGCAAGCACAGCTTCTTCACTGCCCTCTATGTCGATCAGCTTATCCATCTTGTCGAATTGGTCTAGATCAGCATCTGTTAGGTATTCTACCAAGACTTCCATAATGAATAGCCCCATCATGTTAGGTGCTGCTTCATCGCCTTGCCCGCGTTCTAGATAGCCTTGAATCTCTTTAATGGGTTCTTGCAAGCGCGGTGGCTGATCTTCTTCTTTATAGTACTTTTCTATGTAATATGCAAGCTGTAAAGTGGCATTGAGTGGCTTTCCTGCATTAAACAGGCGTAGCATTTCATCAAGGTATACTTGAAAGTTTTCATTGGTAGTCATTTGGTTAGTCCTTTTCTAGTTAGTATCTATCAATTATGCATTCCCTAGCCATTTCTAGTAATGTATTCCACTCGTCGCTAGTTCTGTGGTCAATCTTATGCTGTACGGTTATTATGTCTACTTCAGGATAATCAAGGCAACTGTACAGGTTCTTTAATAAGTAAATGGTTGCATTCGCTGCTGTTGGTTCCATTGCTAGCCTTTCTAATGTGCATCTGTGCATATTTCTTTTAGTTGTTGCTCTAGCCAGTGGTACTCTTCTAGAAAGCCTGTTAGAATAGCGTTATCGAGGCGCATAAAGTTGCCTGTGGTCAAATCTAAAAGGTCTCTTACTAGCTTTCCATAGTCTGTTTGGTAGGATACGAAGGCTAATACGTCTGGATCTAGCTTCCTATCGCTAATGAACTCACAGCCGTGAACCTTCATGTTAAGCTTCTTAAGTTCTTCCAGTTTGGCTTCTAGTTTTTGCCTGCTTACTTCTATCATCTCTTAAGCCTCCCTTGAATCGTATCTACTGTCGCGTTGCCACAGCTTAGCATCAAGCTCTTTATAGGCCTCGGTTGCACCTTCAAAGTAACAATTCTGAATAGTGCCGCTGCATATGTCAAATACTATGCTAGATTCCCACTCGTCAAATTCAGCCATATCATCAAAGAATGCATAAATTAAGGTTTCTAGTTGGTTATGATCCCAATCAACAGCAGGCTTTTCCAGCCATTCTTCTAAAGAGTTTGAATAGAAGCTTATAAAGCCATCACGTGAGCTATGACGCTCTTTGACCCAACTTGCAAGGTTATCTTTATCAACTGCTTCATAGAGAGCTTTAACAGAGTCTTTACTGATAAAGGCGGCGAGAGTGTCAGTAGTGAAGTTATACTCTTTAGGGCTTACAAGCTTATCAAAAGTTAGCTCTACAGTGACACCTGTCAGATCGCTTAGCTCGCTAGTGAAGGCTGGCAAGTATTCTGACAAGTAAGAGCTGTGCACTTTGTTAAAATCAGCATCCCAATACAGCTCAGAAAGCTTTTCTAGTTCCTCATCCGAAGCGCCTAGCTCATCGCCGTAATATGCTAAGTCTCGTTCTAGCATGTCATCAAATACGGCATCATGATAGCTGTTATAAAAGCCGCTGAATGGAAGGTTTATTTCTAGTTTATCAGTCATCTCTATTCCCCTAGTGATTCTATGTAGTTAGCTGCTATCTCGTACCAATTGACAGACGATAGAGCGGCGTTAACAATGTCGTTTACAAGTGCAGTATCAGCGTCTGGGTTGTAGTTGAACTCTGTTACAGTCTCTTCTATGTACTCACAAAGAGCATGTGCAGCGTTTTCTTCTTTGCTGAAAGTATCGCAGGCTAGCGCGTCTTGGTAGAGATCTTCAGCCTGCTCTTGAAAGAAGTTGTCATAGTGTAAGTTGACTAGCCAAGTCTCATAGTTAGTCCATCCGTTATACTTAGTCATCTTGTAAGCCTTTCCATTGGTTGCGTTTCTTAAGTGTTAGTATGCACTTCTTAAAAGTATTGTCAAGCCTTTTTATTGAGAAAGTATCAGCTTGCAAGTAGTATAGCTGTAATGTTGTTGTGCTTTACAGTGCTCCTCTACAGTTTGAATGCTGAAAGGCATCATCAGGCTAGCGAATGCTAAGCACATTACTAGCAGTACTATGAGAGTGTAAGCTAGTACGAAATGCTGTATAGCGAATTCTTTCAAGCGATTCCGCAAGCGTTCTGGTGAGTCTTTCTTTATAGTTACGTTTGAGTGCTTGGTTGTTTTAATGTTAGTCATGGCTCTATAGTCCTTTTTCTAGTTAATGGTGGTTAGTTTGGAATGCGACGGTATGTGCTGTTAGCTAGTCCCTTATCACGTAGTAGCTGAAGAAATTGCTTTTCAGTGGTTGCGTGTTGTTCTAGCGTGACTATCTCGCCTGTTTTGTCGTTCCAGTAGTCTATTTCAAAGCCTAGTAGCTGTTTGCCTCTGTTGGCCTTCTTGAGTTGCTTTAAAGTCATCTTGTTAGCCTTTCACTGCTTGGTTGTACGTGTACTCTAAACCTTCATTATGTATCTCAGTAGCTATTACTAAGCTTTTTACTCTTAAGCTGGCCTCGTGTAAGTCACCCGCCTCAATGAGCTTATCGATTATGTTTAGTGTCTTTTCGAGATTCTTCATGTTAAGTTGTGCTTTCATATTGTAAGCCTTTCCGTTGGTTGCGTTTCTTAAGTATTAGTATGCACTAATCAGCGAGAGTGTCAAGAGGTTTCTTTAAAATAGTTGGAAAGTATTTAACAAGTTAGCATTTCAAGCCGTCTCTATCAGCATAGTGGCGCTAGTTAGGCTGGTGAGACGGTGCTTTATAGTGGCGCTGGTGAGTTGGTTCTTTTGAGTTGGTTCTGGTGAGGGTTCTTTACAGGGGCTAGAATATACACGTTTTTGGCTGTAAAGCAGTGCTTAATATGCATTCATGCATAGGCTATCCGCCACCCTCCCCCCTAGCCGCCCTAAAAACACACTAACTATTAAGGTTTTTTCTGCACAGTTCCTCACTGTAAAGCTTAGTTTTTTGCTAGCTTTTCTGGTGAGTTTATTGCTGTTTAGTGGCTAGAATTGGCTGTAGGAGCTGCTTAGAGGGTTTTCTGGTGAGGGGTCTGGTGGGGTGGGCGGGGGACACTCCCCCCTCCGCACAGGCTTGTATATGAGCTCGATATAAATTTTTTAAAAATCGGAAAATAGGAGAAAATCCTACACAGAAACCGTACAGATTCCGTACAGAAACTTGCCAGTAACGAAACATGGCCAGATGCTGCGAGGATGCCTAACCTCTAAGTATGCACATATGCACATTTCTGGAGAGATCCCCAATAAAACAGCTATTTAGCGGCACTTACAGGCCTAACTTCAAGCAGCTGATGAAAAACCCCTAATTCTGCCAAGAAATCCTGCCTAGATTTACTGTCCAGAACCCCTTAAAATTAACCATTTATTAAGGAATTCTAAAAAGTCCGCTAATTTGTCAAGTAAAATCGTACAATATGGCCAGTTTCGAGATCCTTATATTACAGTAGCTTCCACGATTATTGCTAAAAAGTGCTTGACACAGGGTCTAGAAAATGTTATAATTCTCATGTGAGAGAATAAATACTCTTTAAAGAAGGTTCTCACAAGAAGTTCTTGTTAGCATGCTTAAAGATTCTTACCTAAGACTAACAAGACACTTTGTGAGTTTCTAAACAGCTGTTAGTTGTTAATCCTTGGATTAATCTTTAAAGAAACTTCTTAAAGAATACTATATAGACTACTATACAGTATAACACTTCTTAAGGACAGGTCTGTCTAGATATTCGTTAACGAATAATTAACCACTTCAAGCCGTCTCTACCAGCCATCTGTTTTTCTCTCGAAGCAACTTATAAGGCAGCGCCTGTATAACAGCTATACGAAATGTATAGAATTACTATACAGCTTAGGATTAGAATGTATGTATAAGCCATATGACTTTATAGTGGCATTTCAAGACGGCATTGAGAAAGGCTTCTTTAAAGAGGAGCTCCCAGATATACTACCCCTACCAGAAGGGGCTTATTTAAAGGAATTCACAGAAGACAGCCATGACGATAAACTACCCAACTAACGAGAACCACTATGCAGCCTAAAGTACTAGGGCAGTTACAGCCTTCAGGCTCTGGTGCAGAGGCGTTGTTCACAGTAACAAACAGGGCAGAGGTTTCCGCTATTGTGGTTACTAATACAACAGGCAGCACTCATGAGTTCTCTATCTATCTAGACATAGGCGGCTCTGCTACGACTGATGACAAGGCTTTATTCCGCAGTACGTCTCTCAAAGGCAACGAGACAGTAGTTATCGATTTTGAGAACAATCCCATACCAATGCTAATGACAGGCTCAACCCTCTCTGTGCAGAACAGTACAGGCACTACAGTCACCTTCACAGCCTGGGGGAGAGAGGATCTCTAGTGACTCTTACGTTTTACCCTAGCAGAATCTCCAATGTGAACGTAGAGGCAGGCACAGTCACTGATGGCTTAGAATACACAGCCTCTCTAGATGTAGGGGTTACAAGGGACGGAGTAACAAACAATGTCTCTAGGCTCGACTACCAAGACGGCACTTACAAGATAGTAACGCGAGATGGCTCTGGCACAGTAACAGCTATCCAGCATGTTCTCGCAACAGAAACAATCACCACCACAATATCGAGAGACGGAAACGGGTACGTATCCTCTCTAGACCGCACTGTAACGACAAACTAAGGAAAACTAACGATGGCACTTATCACAGATCCAGATCAGCTGAATCAAGCTACTGAGGTTACTTTCAACACCACGCTAAAGACTATCACGCTCTCTGAGGCAGGTAACCTTTCGTCAGACGGTGTTACTCTTAAAGCTCTTTATTCGTTCTGTAAGGAAGAATGGAAAGACGATGCTAACCTTATTAAGTTTGAGTTTCCCTTCACACCTATTACTGACGAGAGTTTCGAACTTAAAGACGGCTGGGACTTCGCTAATGACGCTTCCCGCTATTTAGTACGTACAGCAGGCTGGACAGTAGTTAACACGTCAGGGCAGGTTACACAGCAGTGGGCAGGCATTATCGGTCTTGGTTCTATTGAGGCTGACGATCAGCTCTACTTCGAGCAAGGCGCAGGAGCTACCAACGTACAGCTTACTGGCCAGGTTAACCAAGCAGTACAGATCCTAGACGATCCTAACGGTGATGGCAACTACTCCGACGGTTTTGACTACCGAACAGTATTCACTCTGTTTGTGCGTGAGCAAGCCCAGACCTTCGGACAGTCTTCCATTTCTGATATTGGTGTAACGACAATGGCCTCACAGGCTTACCGTTTCCCGATCAGTACAGCAGCGGATCTTAAGATTACAGAGTCTGATGTTAATATCGGTGCTAACACTCCGTACACAGGCATGAGCATTACTTACAACGCTGTAGCCCAAAGCCGCTCAATTGGTGGCTCTAACTATGATTTCGGAATCATTATTGATGGTAACAACGGTACAGCTGAAGAAATTTACGAATTTGTACAATACCAACTCCGCCAGAACTCAGATATTGATGCAGATGCAGACTCCCTAATCGGTAAGACTGCAGACGAGCTCCTCGAGTTTGTTGGGGACACACTTAAGACGAAATCAGCCACTAACCCAGACGGCGGTGGTACTGGTGTTTATATTGATAACTTCCAGACTGCAGATACTAACCGTATTGAGTTTGTAGACAACACAGCAACCACTCGAACATTCCCATTCGTAGCTGTAACCACGATTAACTTCAACGCTAACCTACAGAACGACGCAAGCGCCATCTACCGAGTATTCTTCACAGATGCTAACGGTAACGACTTTGGTGACAGTGACGCAATCCTTGTAGATGACAACGGTGGCTCAGATGTAGCAGGCACTATTAGCGCAGCTTCCTCTATTACTTTTGACTTCGACTATGACGGCAACGTACAGGGCGGACGCACAGCAGCTACAGATGCACCAATCACTGTAGTCGCTATCGGTTTAGACACTGGACAGTACGTGAGTGCAACAGGAACGATTACGAGATCTACCTCCAACTCCGTATCTCTCGTAGCACCTCTTGAAAGAAACTATGAGAACGCTTAATGGCCTACCGAGACGATATCTCAGCCTTAAGTCCAGATCACCTCTGGGTATTAGATCCAGCGCTCACTGACTCTGTAGGCTCCCTCACTGTAACCAACACAGGAATGGCTACAACAGGGACTGCAATCTGTGAAGACATAACAAATAGCTTGACATCTAACGGTACTTCTGATAGACTATCTGTAGCAACCTCTACAGACTTAGATGGAGCACTAGACAGGAAAGCTGTATGCGGATGGTTTAGAGCCACCGCTATCCAGTTACCTCCTAAGTCAGTCTATCGCGAGGGAACGTCAAATAACCAGTTTAATCTGGTCATGTGGGCTGGCAATAACTTAATGCTAGACGTAGTTAACGGCAGCACCGTAGTTCAAGCGTTTGCTGACCAAGTATGCCAACCGAACAGAGCTTACCATATACTAGCTCGTGTAGAAGGCACTGGCTTCGGCAACAAAGTAGAGCTCTATGTAGACGGCGTTAAGCAAAGCACTACAGAGCCTGCTAACGGGCAACTAGGAGCAGCTACTTTAGGCTCCCGCACAGCGGCTGAATGGGCAGATCCTTCAGGAAGCACTGAGGTAGGCAATGCCACAGTACTCCTCAACGCCCCTGTCAACGGCAACTATGCTATGTGGGCTTCTTTTAGTGGGGCTGATGCACAGCTAACAGATACTGAGATACGGGAAGAACTCTTTGAGAAGGGTGCTCTACCTGGTACAACTATCTCCGCAGGCACTGAAGCCGCTATGCAGACTTCCTTAGACGCACTTGCAGACAGCGCTAGAGGAGACGAACCTTTAAACATACGCATAGAGGCAGTCACTGGAGACGGTGATCTTACACTAAGCGCAGACAATATAACACACGATGCTTTAGCGTCTATTCACGTCCAGTATATGGGCACAGGCACGCTAACATGGACAAACACTAACGGATCAGATGCCTCCATAGGCTCTACTCCAAACGGCGGAACTATTAACTTTGTAACCCCAGCAGTACTGACAGTATCCCCTCTCATTAGCGGAACAGAAGTTAGATACTATGACGCAGGCACTACAACGGAACTAGCTGGAGTAGAATCCTCAGGAACTTCCTATAATAGCTCAGTCAGCGCCTCTTCAGTTGATATTGTGATACACAAAGAAGAATACGAGAATTTAAGAATATCAGGAGTGGACATGACAAGCGGTGACGTTACAGTGCCTATTCAGCAGATATTTGACAGACAGTACGAGAACGCTTAATGGCTATAACGTTTGTAGATAGTAATGTACAGGATTCCGCTGGAGCTTTAGCTCTGACGTTTACAATCCCCGCAGGAGCCACCACAGATGACTTCATGATTGCTTTTGTTAAGCAGTCGGAGAACACTGGACAGCAGACGTGGGACGATGATGGCGGCGGCGGTAATGGCTGGACTCAGCTAACCTACAACAGAACTACTGGCGGACGTGACCAAGAAACTGCTATATATTATAAAGTGCATAGCGGCTCTGAGAGTAACCCTACTTTCACATGGAATACTAGCGGCACTACAGAGCCTATGTCAGGCAGCTTACTTGTTTACCGTGGAGTAGATACTAACGTCCCTATAGCGGACTGGGCCTACGCTGAAGCGCAAAACGACGCTAACCCTCCCAACCCTACTGTAGACATCTCAGCAACGCCTGCTACAGTCTTAACCTTCCACGCAGCTACTCACGATGATATCTCTACGGTAGCAGCTCCGACAGGCTACACTCTCCGCACACAAGTCTGGTCAGGTACTAATAACGACCACAGAAACCACTTTACATCGGACTTAATCGGATACAATACAGCTGGCTCGTACACACCGCCTGATTGGCAACACTCTGTACTGAATACAACGCCAGAATATCACACCTATACAATAGCTCTACAAGAGCCTCAGCCTATAGGTATCTTAACATATGATGATGCTGTCACGTACGGCGTATCAGACACAATCACAGGCTTCGGTTTTGAAGCTACACAGAACACTGGTAAGCTAGAGATTTGGGATGACCTAGCCGGAACAACAAAAACTACCCAGACGATTACTTCGTGGGGCGACACGAGCATAACCTACACAGTTACTCAAGGCTCTCTTCCCAATAACGAACAGCTCTACCTAGTTGTTACGAACGACACTGGTGATGAATCAGTCCCGCTGGCTATAACGTTAGGTCTAGCACCTTACCATACTGTTATCAATAATCAGTCCCCAGATCACTGGTGGAAACTAGATGATGATGCCTATGCAGATAGCGCTGGAATAAATCCCCTCACAACGTCAGTCATTGGTGGAGGAGGTTCTTTCGAGACAGATGCAATATGCGAGCAGAACACCCACTCTTGGAAGTCAACTACCGGAGTTCGCCGAGAGCCTAGCAACACAGCTAACATGAATACCTCAATAACAACTAACCGTTTATTTGGCGGCTGGGTTAAGTTCGCAGGCATCTCTCCAACTCTCTCCTGCGTATATGAAGAAGGTGGTGGGGTTAATAACTTAGCTTTCTTCTTAGGCATGGGAAACATTCTCATTGCTCAGCTGGCAGATACTGCAGATGATAACGTACAGGCGTTCAGTGACTTCGCACTAGAGCCTGAAAGAGCTTATCATGTAATGTTCAGGTTCTCCTATACAGATGCAACTAAAGAGTTTAGACTCTATATTGACGGAGAAAAGCAGGCGGTAACGAGTGGCAACCCTCTCACAGCTACTGACTTAGATGCCCACTCAGGAGACATTTCATTTGGCGGACCTGGAGGAAGCCTAGAAGTAGCCGGTACAGATGTAACCTTCCAGACCCAACTAGACACTAATTACGCTAACTGGGCTTCATGGAGTGTTAGCAAGACTGATGCAGACATCTTAGAGCTTTTCCAGCGTGGAGCTGTTCCTGATGTCACTATCTCATCAGATACCGAAGCTAACATGCAGACAGCCTTGGATGCCCTTGCAGATACAGTACGCCCTAACGCCCCTCTAGCTATTAGAGTTGAAGGCGCTACAGGAAGTGTAGATCTAGCTTTAGATGCGGACAACATCACTTTCAATGATAGCGCTACACTCCAAGTAGAGTGGCGTGGCGGTGGCACCTTAACCTGGAAGAACCTGAACGGATCTAACCTAGTTAGCAGAAAAACCTACGCACCAAATGGCGGCACAGTAACGATAGTGAATCCTGCAGTGCTTACCCTCACTGGACTGGAGAATCCTTCTGAAGTTCGCGTCTATGAAGCAGGCACAACAACTGAGGTAGCAGGCCAAGAACTGGTAACGACAGGAACCTTCGCAGCCTCTGTAGAAGTAGCGAGCGTAGACATTGTAGTTCATGCTTTAGGCTTTTTAAATATACGACTGACTGGCATCAGCATTAGCGGCGATACCACTATCCCTATTCAGCAGCGCGTAGACAGACAATATGAGAACGTTTAATGTATACTTTCGATGGACCTAATAAGAGAATCACACTAGACCCAGGAACAACCTCTTTCAACGTTTCTGACCTGTACTCTCGCTGGAAGGATTGGCTGATACTCTCAGACAATGCTAAATACTTACCAGCTTTCTCTAACTCAGTAGGCGGGAATGCCTTAGGAGGAGGAACCTCACTAGGTCAGTACTACTTTATCCAGAATGGCTGGGTAATACGCCCTCAAGAGGCTGACCACACACTCACAGTTACAGGCAACCTGTTCCCTATCCCCGACACCGCTTCGATATTTACCCCCACAGTAGGCGACTTCCAAGTGGTGATTAACCTGAATACTTCAAGCCTAACCCAAGCTATCGAGACAGGCGGCGGAGGCGGCGGCTCAACAGTCTGGACAGAGGCTGAGAAGAACAAGGTCATGGCAGACGCTGACACAGCAGCACTAGGGAGCCTCTAAGGAAAACATATGACAACTTATTTCGATGTACTAGAAGCAGCCGAGACAGGCACCTATACGGAGATGCGGGCTAAAGCAGATGACTTTCAGCTCCACTTCTGGGCACGATACCTAAAAACTCGCTTCCAAGAAAGCACACACACTGTAAACGATATTAAAAGGCTTATTACGGACGAGTTTCACCTTCCACCCCCACTATAACAAAAGGACCTTACTATGGGAAACTTTACTAACCCTGCTTATGGTAGTGATGCTGCCAGAGTAGAATCCACAGCTAACACCTTCACAGCTGGCGAATCCGAAGTGATTGACACAAAAGGGAATGTTCTCTTAGGATGCTTCTTGCCTACTGGCGGAGCCACTGCCGCTACATTGACCTTTAAAGCGTGCGCAACTGCAGACGGCGCCTATGTAGACGTTAAGGACGCAGCAGGCGCAGCTCTTTCAGTTACTGTAAGCACAAGTGCTGTAGAGGCTGTAGCTTTTGGACCAACTATACTAAACCAGCTAGCAGCATTTCGCTACATACAGCTTGTGAATGCAGCTGATACCGGAGCTTGGACAATTAATACGAGGTTTATTGAGTAGATGTTTTGGCTATTAGGAGCAGATACTGGGCTAGGCTTTAATCCTGCCACAGACGTTACATCAGGAACTAACACTTTATGGTTGGACCCTACAGATGTAGCCACAGTCACGAAGAATGGCTCGGATGAAATCAGTCAGGTTGATGACAAGTCAGGTAATGACCTGCACTTAACCTACTCCTCAGGACTCTCCGTAAGCCCTGCGATACACGATGCAGACAACGCTATCGAGATGCCTGGCGTTAATTGCTGGAATGTTTCCGGCGCAGTAGGCACAGCCTCTAGCGATAAGTATAACTTCCTACATGACGGTACAGGCGGCACTGTTATTATGGTTGTAAAGATCGACTCCTCTAATGCAGGCGGCTTTGCAGCTCTGTTTGCTACAGCTGCTTACCAGACCTCCGGCCAAGACGGCGTAGCCGCATGGTATCGAGATGACGGTGCTTTTGAAGAGCAGCTTGCAGTAAACACCATCAAGACCGCAGGAACAGTCTCTCAGAACAACTATGCAGATCATGGCTTAGAGTCAGATCGCTACATGATACTCACTATCAAGACCGGAGCTGACGTTGGCGGAGCGGATAATGACTATCAAGCTCGTATTGATAACTTATTATACGATAACGCAGAACGCTCAGGACTCACATACGGAACTGCAGACTCCACTCGAGGCTTCCTCTTAGGCTCTTCTGGATCCAGCACGGTTGGAGATGTCAGCTTTAAAGAAATCCTCGTCTATGAAGGCTATTTAGATGATGCTGACCTAAAATCTATCCACTCATACTTGAATGCTAAGCACAACGTTTACCAGCCAACAGTAGACACACATATTCTTTTAGGCCAGTCTAATGCAGTCGGCTACGCTCTCACAGCAAACGCGACAGCCTTCGCTGACAACGACATCTGCCCACGTGGCTATATAAATAACCCTGACACAGATACTGGCTGGACTCTCTTGAAAGCGGGAGATAGATCTTACGGTAACGGCGTGACAGCCTTCGGTGCAGAGACTAACTTTCTATTTGAACATACCACAGCCAACCCTACAGAGCAACATGCTGTAGTGAAATACGCTGTAGCCTCAACCTCCTTAGCAGACGACTGGGGAGATGGCGATACTGTCTACAACGACGCCATAGTGGAGGTCAATGAAGCAATCGCAGAGATGCAGACCCAGCTAGGCAGAAGCTGCAATATAGCCTCTATATGCTGGCTACAAGGTGAAACAGACGCTACAGACAACACAGACGCAGATAACTACGGAACTAACCTCACCAGCCTCCTCACAAGGCTCAGGGCAGACATTAACGGTGCCTCAGCTACTACAGACACTCTAGTCATTGCAACCTACACAGACGACGCTGGTACGTGGCCGTTCGTCGCGGAAGTAAATACTGGCAAGACTACTGTAACAGGCGCTGACTCAAATGCAGCCTATCTAGATAATACAGGATTTGCTACAGTTGTTTCTGACGATATCCACTTAAATGCGGCTACTCAAGAGACAATTGGGGTTGAATGGTCAGACTGCTTTGAGACTCCTGTTAATACCGTCGCTCCAGTAATATCTGGCAGCACAGGCATTGGAGAGGTTCTTACAGCCACAACTGGAACGTGGGATGCTCCAATAGCTAATTACTCTTACCAGTGGCAGAGAGATACTGTAGACATTTCTGGCGAGACTGGTACTACCTATACAACCACTCTTGCAGATGACGGAACTTCAGTTCGCTGCGTCGTAACAGCCGCAACTTTCACTGACTCAGTAACAGCCAACTCTAACGCTTTAGATATCGCTGTATTCTCACCGTCAACAATTGCAAGTAACGTTCTATTCTTAGATCCTACAGACGCGGCTGAAATTACGGAAACTAACAATGTATTAAGCGATTGGGGAGATAAGTCTGGAAACAGCAATGACGCGACTCCTGTAAATGACTGTGTAGCTTACGAGTGGCAGTTCAACGGCAATGATGTGATGGCTTTTGAGCCGGATTCTCACTTCACTCTAGATTCTAGCATAAATACTACAGTACTCAGTGAGGCCAATAGTTGGACTTTCTGCACAGTAGTATCGCGACGCGATAGTGACGACAATCGATTCATCCTAGCAAACGGTATTTCAGGCGTTGACCGAATGGTAATCTATTGGACAGGAAACACCTTCACAGCGACCATGTATGACGGCACATTCTATGCGAAATCTAAGAACGACATGTCCGGCGTTAATCAAGCCTATAAGATTTACGTTTCCTGGGACGGCGCAACCAATACAATGACACTGGAAGTCGATGGAGTCGATCAGACAGGCACAACCAGCGGGCCAACCCGTTCAGATGCATTTGCAAAGTTAGGCGCTTGGACAAACAGCACGTTTGACTGGAATGGCGAGATGGGTCCAGTTGCCCTCTATGATGAAGTCTTAAGCGCTGGAGACAAAGCAGACTTGAATGCATGGATGGATGATTGGGTCGGTGACAGAACGTCTAACTTGCGTGTCACAGCGTCACGCTCTTCTTTCCAGCACAGAACTCTAAATAACAGCGATAACACACAAAATGCTGTCGTTAAGCACGACAACGCTGATGGCTATGATATTGTAGGTGTTCGACTTATTTATCCGAATGTGGAGATAAACGCAGGAGAGCAAGACCCAGCGAATGCTATTACAGTGTCTGCTGCTGTCGATGACGGTACTACTACTACCCAGGTCACTTTCAACGGTGGAGACACTACAGCAAGCGTGGCAGCCGGATCGTACATAATTTCGGATCGAGTTGACATAACTATCTCAGCAGGAGCTACCTTTTACGAGCGCGTGCATGTAGCCTGGACAGGGGACTTATATACTTCCCGCTTCTTAGACAACGGACAAGGCGACGAACGCGAGGTTGGTACAGGCCTCTCTGATAAGTCTGTTTCAGGGTCAATCACACATGCAGATGGTGATGCATATACAGCTTGTGCTATTATCGCTTACTCTGACGACGGAAGACAGCCAGGAACGATGATTCTCGGAGATTCCATTACTGTAGGCCAAGGAGATGGCTTCGGGGCAGATGGCGGTCAAGGCTATGTCGAGAGAACTTTCCACGCTCAAGGTATTCCTTATGCAAACGGAGGAAACGCTTCCGAGCAGGCAGTCCAAACAGCGGCAGCAGGAGCAATGGATATCCGAGCAGAGATTGCTAACGCATTCTGTAAGAACTCTTACGTACAGTACACCATCAATGACTTACGAGCAGCCCGAACAGTGGCACAGATTACAGGCGACTTAGAGACAATCTACGGCCAGTTATCTGACACAACGGTCTTCCAAGCTACGTGCACGCCAGATGAGACAGGCGGCGTAGGTACAGGAACCAGTGCAGACGGAGATTACGATAATGCTGACCGTGTAGAGCTTAACGACGACTACCGAGCTGTAAGCTTGACAGGGCAGGATGGATTCATTGAAGCAGCACATGCCTCTGAGCTTACTGACGATGCGAACCGCTGGGATAATGATCCTTCAGACTTCTCTACAGACGGGATTCACCCTAATAGCGTAGGAGCTGCAGGCATGGCGACAGGAATTGGCTCTGAAGTATCAACAAAGTTAGGATAAGTTATGACTAATAAAACCCAGATATCAGAAAAATTTGCAAACGACCACCAAGCTTTCCAGGCAGAGCTTGAAGGCATCTTTAAGAATGTAGCGTACAACGAGCAGGAACAAGGCTTCACAGTGTCGCTGGACAACGGCCAGACAGCACTTATTTCTTTTGACGCCTCTGACGCAGAGATCTTGACAATACATGGGCAGCTGCTGTAATGTCAGAACTTCTCTTCATAGTATGGTTTACTTTCACATTCTGGGCAGTGCGCGGAGTGACAGAAGGTCCTGACGTGACGACTAAATTCCCTAAACTTCTTAGTTTCATTACCAGTAAGTATAGTTGGGCTCTTCAAACAGCTCTCATGGGCTATGCTACAGTGGTTCCGGCATTAGTTAATCCATTACTTTATATACCTGTTTTAACCCTCTCGTGGGCCTTAGCTGTAGGTAAAGGAGCTAAATTCGCCTTAATTCACAGGAAAACCGACTTATTAGAACACTTTTTAGACGCTTTATTGCGATCTAGCCTCTTTTTAGTGCCTTTCCTGGCTCATTTATACTTTATTGAGATAAATAGCTTGACATGGGCTGGAATCTATGTTATAATAGGTGTTACCAGCTACGCCACTACTCAGTGGTTAATAAACTTAGTTTACAACGATAAATTCTATAAAGCTGAAGCTGTACATCAGATTCTGACAGGATTGTTTATGGGATCACTCTTCGGGGCACTCCAATATGTATAGTCCAGAAATCATAGCAGCCATTCTTGGATTCAGTGGGGTCATTATTACACGAGCTCTTGTTCCTTTAATTGCTTATTGGTGGCAGGCGAGCCGCTCAAGATACCAGAACTATTTTAAGTCCACCTTTCATGACTTCCAAGAGACACAGTCAGCACTTGAGCACATTCGCAACACTACTACGGCAGATCGAGCTGTTATCTTAAAAACAGAGAATAACGGCGGCCGACCTAAAGTAGGCACTCCCATTTACTCGACAGTAATGTATGAGTCCTCTAATATCAAGACCCCCACACTAGGTCAACGCTGGGAGAAGCAGCTAATAGATTCGGAATATGCTACTATATTAGGCGCTCTACTGAGTGATGCGGCTGGAGAGATAATAATAGAGGTTGAAGGCTTAGAGAAAGATTCCCTTCTTAAAAATCTTTACTTAAGAGATGGGATTAAACGCTCTAAACTGTTCTTTATATCAGCTAAAGAGAATTATCTAGTTTACTTAAGCATTAACATGACGCATGGAGAACCTCTTGAAGCCTTTGAAAAAGATATAATCAGAGAAGAAGTCTCTAAGCTTCAGAAAATATTTAATCGAAATGGAGATTAACATGAATACCTTACTTACGAAATTCATAAAAGACATTAAGCAACGCTTCCTTAATTTGCGGACTCTTGAAGGCGCTGGCATTGCCGCAGTCGGAGCAGGCATTTTAGGAATTAACTTTATAACTGCATTTTTGAGCCCAACAATCACAGCTGGCGTAGGCGCAGCCTTAATCGGAATAGGCGCTGTGAAGTTCGTTACCAAGGTTAAATAATGTTAACACTTCTCGGCACATTCATAGGCTTTCTAACATCTCTAGCACCAGATGCTTTAAAGATGTTCCAGGACGGCCTTGACAAGAAGCACGAGATAGAACTGTATAAGCTTCAAATGAAGTCTAACTTTCAAGAAGCGGAAGCTATCATAGCCGCTGCCGAGATGAAAGCCATACACCAGCCTGACACCTACGCTCCAATGACTCACTCAGAGAATATTAACTTCTTCCGAGCTGTTATTGAGTTCTTACGAGGCACCGTCCGTCCAGTACTCACTTACATGTTTTTCTTCCTCTACGCTTGGGTAAAATTTATGATGATCCAGCATGTGGGCCTAGACAACGCTTTAGATACCCCTTGGTTACTCTGGACAGAGGAAGACGGAGCCATCTTCGCAGCTATAATCTCATATTGGTTTGGCCAGCGCGGCATGGAGAAATATAGGGAGCACAGAACTAATGCGTCCATTACCTCCAGAAGCCTTTAATCTAATAAAATCCTTTGAAGGACTTAGACTTAAAGCATATCAAGACAGTGTCGGAATCTGGACAATAGGCTACGGAGCCACCAGATGGCCAGACGGCTCGAAAGTAAAGCAAGGCGACAAGATAACTCTCAAGAAGGCTGAAGAGCTCCTCTTACATGATGTTGCTAGACATGCCAACCCCATGCTTGCCCTTACTAAAGTCCCTCTCACAGATAACCAATACGGCGCACTGGTGAGTTGGACATTTAACTTAGGAGTGGGAGCTTTCCAGAGATCAACCTTAAGACAGCGCCTGAACAGAGGTGAGTATCATCTGGTTGACGAGGAAATCTTGAAGTGGGACAAGGCTGGAGGAAGACGCTTACGAGGGCTTACTCGCAGACGGCAAGCAGAAGCAGACTTATTTAACACACGGACAGAGATCCCACAACCTGTCAAGAAACCTAGAAGAAGATTTTTTACATGGCTGACAAACCTGACGAAAGACAACAAGCATTCATAGCGGCGCTCTTTGATGAAGAGAACAACCCTACCTTCTGCCCGAAAGTAGCTAAAGAGATGGCTGGCTACCCAGCAAACTCACCAGTTAAGCAGATAATGGATGGAGTACAGCGCCATATTGTAGAATATGCAGAACCAGAGCTAGCAGCCTTACTCCCTAAAGCAATTGGGGCTATCACCAAAAGTTTAAAGACTCCTACACGCAACTCCGCCATAGAGCTAGCAGCTGCTAAGGAAATTATGGATAGAGCAGGGCTTACTAAGAAGTCTTCTATGGCTCTCGAAGTAGAAGCTCCGAATGGCTTATTCATTCTACCCCCAAAGGACGATGTTTAGATATTCTCAAACAAGTGCAAAGCCTGCACAGTACCCTCACCAGTGGATCAGGACATTAGACGACATTAACCGCCTAAAAAGAATGATGCTAGGGCTTCCTATTAACTTAATGACTGGAACCGCTCCTTTTGGCTATGAGATCTCTAAAGAAGATCCTAAGCTATGCATCCCAATCCCTCACTTATTCGAAGCTTTAGTTGTTGCTAGAGATATCTGCGAAGACCAATCTGAGATGGCTGGCTGGGAATATTTAATGGAGACGACTGGTAAGACGCTAAGCAGAGTGTCATTTAAAAAGATTATGCGCTGCCACCCGCCAGTAGATGAGTGTCTGTTAGATTACGAAGATAGATTGAAGCTTCTACACGATGCCTAAGAAACCACCTAAAAAGCCTGGAAATAAGGCGCTAGATAAAATCATCGCTAAGCGTAAAGCTGAAGTCAAGAAAGCAATGGATAAGCGTTATGAGAAAAAACGTAATAACCCAGATGCAGACGTAACAGCAGAGGCGAAAGCCTTAGAAGCCAAGCGTAAAGAGTTCCATGCCGAAGCGGCGCTTAAGAAAAGCCTCGAATCCGAGAAGGCTCCGAAGGTAGTTGTGAAAGACAGCTTGCCGAAAGAGACTCGGAAGGTTATTGAGAAGCAGCCAATTATCTTTGAGCCTAACCCAGGCCCTCAGACAGACTTTCTATCCTCAACTGAGAGAGAAGTTCTCTACGGAGGAGCAGCAGGCGGCGGTAAGAGTTATGCAATGATTGCCGATCCTCTCAGATACGCTGGCAACAAGAACCACAGAGCTATCATATTTCGTAGAACGAATGACCAGCTTCGTGAGATTATATTTAACACTAAGACCCTCTACCCTCAAGCCTTCCCAGGAGCTAAGTGGTCTGAACAGAAGTCTACATGGACATTCCCTTCAGGCGCTACTATCTGGCTAACATATCTTGACAGGGATGATGACGTTCTTCGTTATCACGGGCAAGCATTTAACTACGTAGGTTTTGATGAGCTTACCAACTGGCCAACACCTTATCCGTGGAACTATATGAGATCCCGTTTAAGAACCACAGACCCAGAATTACCACTCTACATGCGCGCTACCACGAACCCTGGAGGTCCAGGATCAGACTGGGTTAAGCGGATGTTTATTAATGTAGGCGAATGGGGAAGACCCTTCCCAGCTACTGATATCGAGTCTGAACAGGTACTAAGGTTCCCTAAAGGCCACGATAAAGAAGGTGATCCGTTATTCATGCGTAGGTTCATTCCTGCCAAGCTGACTGATAATCCTTACCTCTATAAAGACGGGCAGTACGAAGCGAACCTGCTCTCATTGCCTGAACACGAGAGACGGCAGTTACTGGAAGGTGATTGGGACAGCGCTGAGGGTTTAGCCTTCACAGAATTTAGACGCACTAAGCATGTTATTGAGCCTTTCCCTATTCCTCGAGAATGGCCACGCTTCAGAGCAGCTGACTGGGGATACGCAGCGGAAGCCGTTACTTTATGGTTCGCTGTTGATTACGACGAGAATATATACATCTATAGAGAGTATACTGATAATGGGCCTTCAGTCAAAGAGAAGAAAGATGCACCGACTTACGGTAAGCAGGTATGCGAAAATGAAGAAGGTGATCGTATCGAGTACGGCCTTATTGATAGTTCTGTATTTGCTGCTCGCGGGGACTTCGGACCATCCATTGGAGAACAGATTAACAGGGCGATTTCTGAAGAGGGAGGCGTACCGTTCATACCGTCAGATCGTTCTCCAGGATCACGCGCGGCTGGCAAGCTTCTAGTACATAGATACTTAAACCATGAATTAGAAGACTCACCAAACCTCTATATATTTAATACCTGCACAGGGCTTATAAGATGCCTAACTTCCCTCCCACTCGATAAGAACAAGCCCGAAGATGTAGACACTAAAGCGTGGGATCACCACTACGACACGCTCAGGTACGGACTCAGCTCCCGTCCAAGCAGTGCTAAAAAGTATGACCCCTTCTTACAGGGTTCTGATTATAACGAATTAAGCGACAATTTCACAGGATACTAGATGGTAGAAGAATCAATTGAAGATATTTCCTTAGAGGGCGAAGTTGCAGCATATGTGCAAGCGGCCTTTGCAGATGCTTGTATGGGACGTGAGCAGACAGAAGACATCTGGCTGAAAGACTTCCTACAATGGAGAGGACTCCACAACGCTGAAGAGCAGCAAGACTACAACGAGGCTAAGCAACGCAACCCGCTTTTAACCCCCATCTACATTAAGATTACCAAGACTAAAGTAACAGCAGCCACTAACCAAATTGATGAGATCCTCTTCGCAGAAGATAAGCTACCAATTGAGGTTGCCGAGACTCCAATTCCCGACGGCGCTGAAGAGACAGTTACTATACATGACGAGGCAGTTGCAGAGCAGCTTACCCCACAGTACGGCTTTCCAGGCGACGGTCAAGACTTAGCTCCAGGCACTCGCTCAAAAGACATCTTAGGCTCTACTCGGGACTATTTAGGAGGTTTACTTAAAGGTAAGACAGCCCTCTCAGGCCCTTCTCCAGACGTTAACGTAGCTCCACAGGTACATCCTGCCAAGGAAGCTGCTGCCTACATGACAAAGCTTATTCAAGATCAGCTGGCAGAGACAAAAGCAACTACAGCAGTCAAGCAAGCAGTTGTTGAGCAGCCAATGCTCGGTACAGCCGTCTTAAAAGGCCCTGTTAGCATGTACAAGACAAATCACCGCTATGAGCAAGACCCAGAGACTGGCAAGATAACCTACACACCAGAGCAAGAGATAGCCCCACTGACTAAGGCGGTCTCTGTATGGAACATCTATCCAGATCCAGACGCAGTCTCACAAGAAGACTTGGATTTTGTCATTGAGCGGCACTTACTCTCGAAGAAGCAGATGCGCGGTCTAGTTAACCTAGGAAGCGTCGATAAAGAAGCCCTTCAAGAGTGCTTAACAATGAAACCAGCCTACGAGCAACAGGACTGGGAAAGCGAGCTTCAGGACGAAGACAGCCAACTCCCAAGAAACCGCTACGAAGTGCTGGAATACTGGGGAGAGCTAGACAGAGACCTAGCAGAAAAATTAGGCCTAGTAGATAAGAAAGACCAAGAAGAGCTGATGGAATCCATAGCTGTGAATATTTGGGTATGTGGAGATCGTGTCTTACGTGCAGTCCTTAACCCGTTCACTCCTCACCGCATTCCTTACATGTTCATCCCTTATGAGAAGCATCCTTACCAGCTTTGGGGTATTAGCGTTCCTCAGAACATGCGTGATAGCCAAACTCTAATGAACACACACATCAGAATGGCTGTCGAGAATTTACGTCTAGCAGGTAACGTGATCTTCGAGATTAATGAAGACTTACTGAAGCCAGGCCAAAAGATGACTGTTTATCCTGGTAAAGTATTCCGTAGAATGGGTGGAGCAGCTGGACAGGCAATTAACTCTATCGGCTTTAAAGACACTTCACAGTCACACAATGTAATGTTTAATGTAATGCGACAGCTTGCAGACGAGCAGACTGGTATTCCTAGCTATTCGCATGGCCAGACTGGCGTATCAGCAACCACTAGAACAGCGTCTGGCATGAGTATGCTTATGGGCGCTGCACAGCTCGGAATTAAAGGTGTTATTCGGAATTGGGATCACTATGGCCTCAAGCCTCTAGGTGAAGGTTATTTCCAGTGGAATATGGCTTTCAATGAGACTAACTCGAAAGTGCGCGGAGATGTAAGTATCGTAGCCAAAGGCTCAGCTTCATTAATGCAACGAGAAGTACGCTCACAGAGATTACTGTCCCTCATTCAGTTAGCAAACAGCCCTGTAGTGGCACCACACATTAACATGCAATACGTAATTAAAGAACTTATTAAAACTATGGACCTAGACCCTGATAAGGTGGTTAACGATACAGTTACTGCCCAGCTCTACGCCCAGCTAATACAAGGAGTACAGCAAAATGCAGTTCAGCAAGGAGCAGGCGCGGAAGCTCAAAATCCTAACCTCGGCGGAGGGCAAGGAGGCACTGGAGGAAGTGTGGCAAGTCTTGACCCAGGAGATCCTACAGGAGCTGGCGGCGGCACAATTGGGACCGGAAGTATTCCGCAGTCAGGGGAAGCTGGTTTTAGTGGAAACTAATTTAAAGCACTTATCAGACAGAATCAAGGATGGCTTAGCAGATGACTAATTACTCGGGACTATTTATGAATGACGAACTGAGCTCAACAGTAAGCTCGGCAGCTAATTATGTAGCTCCTGTCATGCGTAGCAATGTCTCGACAGCTGTACCTACTCCGCAAGCACCTACACCCTCACCAGCAGGCGGCCCAGTAAGTGCAGCTAAGAATATCTATAAGGGCTATAACATGGCCACTAACCCTTCCGGCGTTGTAGCAGGCTTCCAAGGCGGAGGCTTACAAGGCGCTCTAGGGAATCTCTCAGGCTTTCAGTACGGCCTCGGTGGAACAGGCGGCATCCCTACAGGCGGATTTGCATCAGCAACAGGTGTACCAGCAGCACAGACAGGAGCCTCGACAGCAGCCACCACAGCAGGCGTAGGAGCAGGAATGTCAGCAGCTGCGGCTATGACAGGTGTAGGAGCTCTCATGATGACTCCAGTGATCCTCTCGAAGCTATTCGGAGACGGCCCTTCAGCTGCAAAGACTCTCTCAGAAGATTTAATACCTGACAGAGACACTCTAAAGCCGATCTCAGCAGTAGGCGCTGGACAGAGAGCTGGCGAGAATATAATCACTCTAGCTGACGGCACAGAAGTTAAAGCCAGCGCTAATGCAGAGCTTAACCAGTACGGCCGAAAAGGGAACACGAAAGATATGGGTCAGCTTTTCTATGATGATAAGACAGGCTTAATATTCGACATGACAGAGACTACTAGCCAGAAAGTCCTAGACCCCGTCACTAAGCAGCCTCAGAAACGCACAGGCACTGTTGTTGGCGGCACTAAACTAGCCACTGCAGTCGATGTAGGTTCTCAACAGTATGTTGGACAGATCTTACAAGATAAAACCGATACAGCACCAACCCCTCAGCCTTCCACACAAGCAGTTGAGCAAGTTACCGCTCTAGAGCAGGAAATGGCAGCACAAGGCCAAAAGCCAGCATCTGGCGAGCTACGCTTAGGAGCAACCCCTCGTAGGAAGCGATTTAGCGAATTTAGAAAAGAATACGAAGATAAACAAAATCAAGGAGCAGTTTAATGATTGACCAAGTTACCGAGGGAGTAGATCCCGCAGCCGCTGGAATGGAAGCCCAAGCTGGAGGTCAGAGTCCATTTACTAACCTTGACTATGAAGAGCTGGAAGCTAGCCTCGATGCAGAGCTAGGCACCTTCTCAGAAGCTGAGCAAGAATTCTTAGCAGAATACCTAACACCAGAGTCCGTAGCTTTAATACAGCTAGCCGTTAGAGGACTTATTGGCAACGAAGTAGCACAAATGACGGCTGACTACTTCCAAAAAAATGCAGACCCTGCCAAGCAACTGATCCCCGTATCTCGGGAGGAAGTAAACGCTATCCGGCAGGAGAGCATATCCGGCTCACAATCGAGCCAAGTTCAACCTAGCAAAGAGGCTACTCCGATCTAATTGGACCCCTCTATATATCTAAGATTAGTTGTATAGGCCACTTTGCGCAAGCAAACCCCTAGGAGAAACTATGAGTAATAGTACAATCTTAACCAAAAGTCCAGATGAAATCACAATGGAAGACATTGAGAAGGAAATGGCAGAATTAGCTGAAGAGCAGACAGAATCAGATACTTCAACCTCTAAGAGCCCTGCTGATGCGGAAACCTCTAAAGAGACGAACCCTGATGAAGCTGAAGATAAGCAAACGGAAGATGACTTTGAAGAGGATAATGATAATTTTATTTCTGACGAGGAACCTTCCACTGAGAATGCTGAAGAAGATACTACTGATTGGAAAAAGCGGTATAGTGATCAACAGCGCTACGTGACGGAACTTAAAGAGAGCCTAAAAACTCAAGAAGGAACCATTGCCGAGCTAGAGACTGCTGTACAGAACTCTTCTAATGAGGAAATATCGGAAGAGACTATCAAAGCATATATCGAGAATTATCCTACATCCCACGCTGTGCAGAACGCCTTAATAGGGCAGGCAGAGAAGAAGATCATGGAAGAAGTCGATAAACGCCTAGGTGGTCTGAAAGATCTCGAAAAGAAGACAGCTCAAGCAGAACTTATGCAAAAGCTAGTCCGAATTCATCCCGATGCTAGGTCGATTAAGAAGGATGAGAAGTTCAAATCTTGGTATGCGAAACAGCCTGAAGACATTAAGAAGTTGTTCCAATCTGGTTCAGCCGACGTTGTCGCCACAGGCCTGGATCTGTACAAGGTGAAGACAGGTGTTGTTAAAGATACTGTCACAGAAAAAAGAAAGAAAGATTCTGTTGACGTGGCATCTTCTACGAAGCCTTCTGAGCCTACTGACGAGGCAAAAGGAAAGTATGACTTTACTGAGTCTCAAATTGATAAAATGTCAGTTCAAGAATACGAACGGAACTATCAAGCAATCTCAGAAGCTCAATCCAAGGGTCGAGTGTTATTCGACATCTCTGGAAAGTAACTTATTTTTCAACTTTAATCAAAGGATAAAATCATGGTAGGAAACGGAATCGGACCTTCTAGCGGTTATGGGCAATTCCCAAATAATCACTTTAGTCCAACAATGTATGCCAAACAATTTCTCATGTTCAACCGCATTGCGTCGATTGCTGATATGGTCACTAATACTGACTTTACTGGCGAGATCAGCGATGCAGGCGATACTGTAGAGATTCTCAAAGAACCAAACGTAACAACTCGTCCGTATAAGCGCGGTCAGAAGTTAGTTCGCCAAGAGTTAGATGATGACTACTTGCAGCTTGTTATTGACAAGGCTGAGTACTTCTCTTTCGGTGTAGACGACATTGAAAAGCGTCTGTCTCACATGAATTGGATGGAAGCTGGTAAGAGCTCTGGTATGTACAACTTGATGAACGTCAAAGATAAAGACATTCTTCAGTACATGGCAGATAACGCTACTACTGGTGCTGGTCTTGGAATCGGTGTATCAGGTACTCCTGTTACGATCGGTTTTGGCTCAGGCGAAACTAGCCCTCTTAACTACTTGAACCAGCTTGGTACTATTCTCGATGAGAACGATGTGCCAGATGATGGTCAGCGCTTTATCGTAGCTTCTCCGAAATTCTTCGAGAAATTGCGTGATGAGACTTCACTCGTAGTTCAAGCGGATAAGACAGGAGATCCTCTCTCTGTAATCCGTAGCCGCAAATACGGCATGGGCGAAGGCTATAACTTACACGGCTTTAACTTACTTAAGACTAACAACAACCCGAAAACTGCTGCTGATGATATTACAGTCATGGCTGGACATAAAAACTCCACAGCCTCTGTAACGTCTCTCACCAAGACTCGTGTTATTGAAGAGCACCCAGATTACTTTGGCTCTGCTTGCGATGGTCTTCTTGTATGGGGTCGTAAAGTTCTTAAATCTGAGAACCTCTTCGTAGGTGCGATTGACTTTTAATCTAATATAAGGAATTAATATTATGGCTAACGTAACAGTAACCAACCAACTTAAGGGTGGCACAGGCACAACTGCCTATCAAACCCCAATCACAGGTGTAGTTGACATCGCGAAAGCGGTTGCAGATAGCTCTGCTTATGTATCTGGCGATAAACTAATCGTCGATATTGTCACTCTTCCTGCTGGAACAATTCTGAAAGCAACTGACTTCGAGATCGTTGAGGCTATCACAGCTTCCACGACTACTGATATCGGTTACGACAGTGCAACTGATCCAGATAACCTTGTAGATGCACAAACAGACGTAGCTGTCGGTCGTTATACGACTTACACTGCAGGTAATGCAACTACTGCTGTCCTTACAGCTGAATCAACAATTAAAGCAGCCTTCTCTAACGCTGGCGTTTTAGATTCCGGTAAGGTAGCTTACACTATCGCTACAGAAGCTCCTGCTAACACAGCACCAGAGCTTGCTGGCTACCGTACTGATTATACTCACACACCAGCTGAAGTATAATTAATACTAGTGAGGGGGGCTCCTAATCAGGGGTCCCCTTTGCGACACTTAAAACATACATTCAAGGGACTTATAGATGCCAGAAAATCCGTATACATACCTAGGCTTGTGCAATGACGTACTAGAAGCCGTAAACGAGGTTCCCTTCACAGACGCTGACTTTGATGATGCCATAGGCCTTCACAAGACAGTAAAGAATTTCATCAACGAAACGATAAGCGATATCTACGCTAAGCCAGAATCAGAGTGGCCGTTCCAGTGGACTGAAGGCTCAATCACTTGTGTGCCTGGAACATTCGAGTACTCAACAGAAACCTCCGCTATGTGGATCGATTGGGATAGCATCTACATAGACTACGATGCAGCCATCACAGAAGCTCCAGATCACCAGGAACTAACTAACAAGTCTTGGGAATACTATGTAGACTTTCTCCGAGAGAGTGACATTAATAGTGAAGAAGTAGATCAATCAAGAGCTAAACCACAGTTTGTAATACGCACAAGAGACGATGATAAGCTTGTCCTCTCACCAGTGCCAGATTACGCATACACTGTCAAGTATCCATACTTCATAGTCGCTTCTACCCTCTCAGCCTCGACAGACGTACCCGCTATTCCTGAAGAGTTCAAGCAAGTAATAAAACAAGGTGCTCTTGCTAAAGTGTACGAGTTCAGAGATGACTCTACAGCACACGACAGAGCAATGAAGCGTTTCGATGACTATTTAGGTACAATGATAAGACTACTAGTCCCTATAACTGACAGCATAAGGTTCGAATAATGGGAGAGAATTGGCAATCCTTACCAGTAGTCTGCGCAGGCGGTCTTGTTGAGTCTGAAGATACTCTTACACAAGGAACCAGCTTAACAGGAACTGCAAAGGTCCTACAGAACATGGAGCCCTCTCTAGAAGGTGGCTACCAGCGAGTACTCGGCTATACAGAGTTCGACTCTACAGCTCTCCCCGGCACAGGAGCCGTACTAGGAGTAATACCAGCTCTAGAAGGCGTATTTGGCACCCGGAGAGTGGGAACAGATAACCAGATATTCTACTCCACAGGATCAGGCTGGAGTGCAGCCCTTAACGGAACAGCTAGAACAGGAACCGTCGATAAAGCCCGTTTCATTAGTTACTCAATTACAGAGCCAGTCATTGTCCAGACAGATGGCCAGAACCCCGCTTGGAAGTATAATGGCACCACAGAAACTCTAATCAATGGCACAGGAGCTCCGACTGCTCCCAAGTTCGCTGTTGAGTTCAATAACAGACTTCTCTTAGCACCAGCCTCTAACGCTTCGAGCATAGCCATCTCTGCCCCTAACGCTGATACAGACTTTACTGGAGCATCAGGAGCTATCGAGATTAACGTAGGAGAGGCAGTAACAGCTATCTCTATCTTCCGTGGTACTGTCTACGTATTCGGACTAAACAGCACCCACAGGCTAGAAGGCTCAACCTCAGCAGACTTCCGCTTAGTAGAGGTTTCTAAAACAATTGGCTGTATCGAGAATGATACTATACAGGAAGTAGGAGGAGACTTAATCTTCCTAGCGAATGATGGCCTTAGAAGTATTGCTGGAACTGACAAGATCGGTGACGTTGATTTAGCACTGTACAGCAAGGCGATACAGCCTTCTATCAGAGCCGCTATAGACGGCATTGCAGCTGATACTTGCTCATCAGTATACTTACGGAAGAAGAACCAATACAGGCTGATGTGCTACGATTCTAACAAGGAGGCAGAGTCACAAGGCGGCTTCCTAGGCACTTACCAGTCAGCGGGCTACGAGTGGGCTACAATAAAAGGCTTTCCAGCCTACTGCTCAGGCTCAACTTACCAGGGAACTTCTGAAGTAGCTGTCTTTGGACACTACAGCGACGGTAAGGTATATAGTCTTGAGAGTGGTAATTCTCTTGGCGGTTCGGCTATCCAGTTCGAGTATCAAAGCCCTCACTTAACATTAGGCGATGCAGAGATCCGTAAAGTATTCCACGAGATTAATATTTACACTCAAGTACAAGGTAACGCTACTTTCGAGATGTCTCTTCTACTAGACAGAGGTGAGCCTCTCGTGCTACAACCAGCTCCACAAACTCTCAGCACCTCAGGGAACGTGGCAACGTACGGAACAGCGGTTTACGGTACAGCAGTGTATTCAGCATTTGCTAGCCCTAAATTCAGGAAATTACTAGTCGGGTCCGGCTTTACAGGACAATTCAGATTCTCAGGAGCTACCACGACAGATGCTCCTTTCAGGATCGACAACTTTCAAATCGAATTTGCAGCTAAAGGCAGGAGATAACGCATGGGTACTGGGTATGTAAGACAATCAGCATCTGATATAACAACAGGTAATACAATTGAAGCAACTCCTCTTAATGATGAGTTCGACGCAATAGCGGCTTTTGCCAGCGGCTCAACAGGGCACTCACACGACGGCACTGCTGGAGAAGGCCCTCAGATCGACCTTGCTCTCGCTGTAACAGGATCTTTACCTGTAGCTAACGGCGGTAGCGGCGCAGCAACCTTCACAGATGGTGGTATTCTTTTAGGCTCTGGAACAGGAGCCTTTACAGTAACTGCCCAGCCAACTGACGGACAGCTTCTCATCGGATCAACTGGTGTAGACCCTGTACTAGCTACCTTGACAGGCGGTGAGGGAATAGACATTGCAGAAGGTTCAGGAACCATTACTATCTCTGGAGAAGACGCTACAGACAGTAATAAGGGTATAGCAAACTTTGGCACAGATGACTTCACAGTTGCAAGCGGCACAGTAAGCTTGGCAGACGATGTAGTTAAGGACGTAAGCACTGACTCTGGTGCAGTCACTCCAGCTACTCATACGATTACCATTGCAGGCGGTACAGGTATTGACACTAGCGGTGCAGGCTCTACAGTCACTCTCGCAGTGGACTCTACAGTCATCCAGACAGGCGATGATCCTCAGTTCGGCGGTACAGTTACTGTTGGCCAGGACATTGTCCACTTAGGCGATACAGACACTAAGATGCGCTTCACTAACGATAAGATTGAATTCCAGGCTGGCGGTGTTACATTCCTAGAGCTTACAGAAGACACAGAAGATGACGCTACCTTTAACGTCCCTGTCTATGCTTTCCCGAAAGTAATTGAAGATACAGGAGCAACTAACACTCTTGCCTTGACAGACGCAAACACTGTACAGCGCATGAACAGAGCCACTGCTCAGGACGTAACTATACCAACAAATGCAGCTGTTGCCTTTGCAGTCGACCAGACTCAGATTGCTTTCCTCCAGCAGGGAGTAGGCGCAGTTACAATCACTGGAGACACAGGCGTAACAGTAAATGGCACATCAGCAGGCTCAGTAACAATCAATGCGCAGTATAAGTCTTGCTTAATCATTAAGATCGCAACTGATGAGTGGATCGTTGTAGGAGATGCTAGCTAATGCTTAACCTGCTCAGCCTTTACGGATCCTCCTCGACAGCGCTGTTCAGCCGTACTCCTTATGAGGGCACGGGAGCTTCTAACTCTATCTTTACAGGTGTCAATAATACAGCTGAAGGTGGACTGGTTCTCACCAAAGACACTGACAGTGGCGGCTCTAACTATCTCTTTGATTCAGTACGCGGCGTAGAGAACTATCTCAGAACTAACACTACAGGTGCGGAAGTTGCAGATGCTAACAGCTTAACAGCCTTCGGAGGAGCAGGCTTCACTCTGGGCACAGGCTCTAACTACAACAACTCCGGTGTAGACTTTCTAGCTTTCAACTGGGCAGAAGATCCAGATTATTTAGACACTGTTCAATATACCGGAACTGCCGCAAACCTCTCCGTAGCTCATGGCTTAAATTCAGCTCCTAAGCTGGCTATTGTGAAGAACATGGACACAGCAACAGACTGGGCAGTATGGCATCCTAGCATCGATATTGGGCTAGACCGTTACATCTTAGAGTTAAACACTAGCGATCCTCGCCTGCTTTCCTCTACTGCCTTCCAGGAAACAGCGCCAGACAGCACTAATTTATATGTTGGAGCTAACACCTTAACGAACACTCTTAGCGATGAGCATGTGGCTTACCTGTTTGCAGAGAAAGCTGGCTCTAGTAAGTTCGGAGCGTATGCAGGAAACGGCAGCACTCAGTCCGTAACTGGAGTAGGGTTTAAGCCTTCCGTAGTTCTCATTAAAGATGTGACAGGCACAGATGATTGGACCCTAATGTGGGAGAACTCTCCCGGATCTTCCGTAACATACATCAGACTGAACACTTCTGACACTCCCAGCAATACCTCAAACGCCAACATTACTGATGACGGCTTTGACTTCGCCTCAGGTGGTTTCCAGAACACTACAGGCAGAAGCTACATCTACGCAGCATGGAAGTAAATCCTTTACAAAACCTTCAAAATATGGTAAAATAAGCTATGGTAACAGCACAACAACTTAGAACAGACCCAACAAGCCGCGCTGGCTTAGGATTCAACGATTTAGTAGGCTCAGGATTATCCTCTCTCGAAGCCTCTACTATCATGTCTGGCTTTTCAGGTGCCTTCGGGAATAACGCTGCCAAGGACTACCGAGCAGCTCAAGGTATTACTGACGATGAGGCTTTCATTCAGCAGTATGCTAACCCAACAGTCACTCAGCAGGTTGCCCAGAACGTTAATAATCCTCAGACTCAGGAAGTAATTCCGATTGAGCAGCAAGTACAAGCAAACGAAGTCCTAGACCCTAACGCTTACCAGGTTTCGGATTCAGCTCCTATTACTGCCCCAGATCCTATCCAGACGGCTCCACAGGTAACTCAAACGACTGCTGCTACCCCTACCCCCGTAGATGCTGCAGAAGTCACTCAGGGAGCCTCTCAAGCAGCTACAATTGACCCTACAATGACATCAGCTGTTGATCCGCTCGAATTAAAGCAAGGTGAAGTTGGTGCATTAAGCACAATACAAGGTCAGCTAGAAAGCCTCTATGAAGACTTCGATGCAGGTAATATTCCACCGTGGGCACAAGGTGCTATCAATAAGGCAGAAGAAACAATGGCTGCAAGAGGACTCGGAGCTTCCTCAATAGCCGCTACTGCAATCACAGCAGCTGTCCAGCAGTCCGCTATTCAGATCGCTGCCTCAGACGCTTCCACGTACTTCCAGATGGACATGACTAACTTGAACTCTACAAATACTGAGCGGTTAGAAAACTTCAAGACACTACAGCAGAACATGCTAACAGATGTCTCTATCGATAACGCTGCCAAGCAGTTTAATGCTAGCTCTCAGCAGCAGGTAGATCAGTTCGTTGCTCAGCTCACTGGCCAGATCAAAATGCAGAATCAGTCGATAGCTGCTAACATGGAGCAATTCAATGCAGCACAGGCTAACAGCATCTCTGCCCAGAACGCTGGCAATCAGTTAGCTGTCGAGCAGTTCGACAAGAACATGGCTGTATCCGTTGATCAGTATAACCGCAACATGGACTTTCAGAGAGAGACATTTAATGCGAACATGACAGCAACTATTGACCAGAGCAATGTAGAGTGGAGACGTAACGTCAATACTATTAATACTGCTGGTGCTAATGCTGCTAATCAGCTGAATGTACAGAATGCTTATAATATGAGTACTACTGCCCTTAACAACCTCTGGCAAGCCGCTAGAGACGAGGCTGCATGGCTCTTTACTGCCAGTGAAAACGAGAAGACACGGATAGCTGCCTCTTACAGCGCTGCTAATAAGTATGCTCACGAGTCTCGTAATGATCCTACAGCTCTAAGTGCCGCTGGAAACTTTGCTGGGCAGGTATTGCTTGCTAGCGTTAAGGAAGACGGCTTAAAGGCTACAGGCTCATCTGTCATCAATGCTGTACAGAGTGGCTGGGATGCTGTCTCTAGTATCTGGTCATAAACACTAGGAAGGATAAATAAATGTTTGAAATTGCATTTAAAGATATACGAGGAACTTTTAAGGGAGCTGATGAGCTCTTTGATACGCTCCTAGAACAGACAACTCCAACAGGCCGTGAGATAGTAAGCCAAAGCCAAGACCCTGCTCTTAGAGGTGAAGCTTTCTCAGAGTCCACCCTTAACAGTCTTGGCATGGGAGAAGGGCGCTTAACAGACGAAGAAGCAGCCATAAGCCGCTCAATAGCCTCTGCTTCCAAGAAAACCCCAGTAGCTGATCTTAAGAAAGCTAATGCTGACTGGTACGAGCGTGTTAAAGCTTTTGCAAACGTAGAGGACGTATAGATGACTTTTAATAGACCAACCCCTGGATACTCCCTGACACAGGCACCTGGAGAGATGCCTTTCGAGCAGGCTCCCCAGTTCACTGACTTAGAAGATACCTCAGAGTACCTCTTTGATGAGATGACCAAGCCCAAGACAGCAGCTAACATAGCTACAGCTCTTGAAGGTGGAATGCCTGCAGAAGGCTTTACTAACCAGCTCCTCTTTGAAGGTGTTGCTAACGGTAAGTTTACGATGGACTTAGCTTTACTGCTTGCTCCTCGTGTTCTGGCCTTGACAGTAGCAGTTGCCAAGCGTGCTGGTGCAACAGACTTTGCAATCATGAATGATGAGGATGTCTCACAAGAGATTCTTGGCACAGAGAAGCTTGTGGAAGAGCCTACAGAGATGGACATTGAAGAGGCTGCTGGCGGGTTCCTTGCTGAAGAGGAGGCTGAAATAGCTCCTGCAGAGGAAGAGCTTCCAGAAGAGCCAACAGATAACTATGAAGGAGGGTTTCTAGATGCCTAAAGGATTTTTTGAAGGCTTCTTTGAAGGAGCATCTGACGAGTTTGATAAGGGACAGCGGGCTAAAGAGCGTGCTGATCTATACAGAGAGAACAACATAGCCACTGCTAAGAGAGCTAAAGCTCAACAGAAAGCTGACTTTGATCGTCAAGTAAGACTGAAAGAAATGGATATTGAAGAGAGACAGCGCGTAGAGAGCCTTAAGATTGAGAAAACAGCTAAACAGCAAGCCGCTGTAGCTAGTTTCGCTAATCGTATCGCTCAAGGTGAAGACGCTACTAAAGTAATGGTAGAGGCTATTGAAGCTGAGGGCCCTTCTGTTGTGAGCACATTAAAGCCTCTCATTGCAAGTTTCAGAGAAACAGACCCTACTTACAAGCTTAAGCAAGCTAAGCAGAAAGAAAACATTGAGCGGGAAATCGCAGAAGACAACTATACACAAATGCTGCGCAGGAACAGCTACGATGCAGTAACCCCTGAAGCAGAGACATTAGACATTGACTCTATTCCAAGAACTGATGCAGTAATCCCTACCTATGAGGGCGATGAAGGTTTCGTATCAGACGAATTACCAGCAGACTTACCGGAAGCTACAGAGCCTACTGAGAAGCGCCGTGAGATGTTCTTCGGCGGGAAGACTGTAGAGGAAGTTGCTCCAGATCCGCGAGACAGACGTCCCTTCTCGGAGATGAGAGACATCTATAAAGAAAAATCCTTCGATAAAGAGCTTTCTGGACAGAACTCTATGAGGATGGCTGAGTCACTTTATAAGCAGGTAGTTGATAATCCACAGACCTTTACTGGTGCGGAATTTCTCTATAAGACATATGGTCAGAACTTGTTTGAGAAAGCAGGCCAATGGTCAGGCGTTCTAGATGAGGAAGGCTATTCAGCTGACGAACGTGAGAACATCCAAGAGTTTTTAACTAACTTGCAGATCTTGCAAATTGAAGCAGCTCCTCTTATTACTGGAGATACTTCCAGGTTTACTGACCAGGATGCTGAGAGAATTCGTAAAGCAGTTGAGGGACAGATTAAATTGTCTAACCTACTTGGTTCGGATGCAGGCCTGAAAGGTGGTCTAAGAGCTCTACACCGTACAGGAGAATTCCATAAAGACTTCTCTAAAGCGCAGAGCCTGACAGACTCTGTTAATCCTAACATTAATATAATGGACTACATTGATTCAGACACGCCAGCACTAAATTTCGAGAGACAGAAGCCTTTAGATGCTACTAAGCCTCTTGCTGATAAGACTGCTGAAACTAAGCCTTCAGGCCCGACTCCTCCTAAGAAAGGTGAAGTTAGAAATGGCTATAAGTTCTTAGGCGGAAGCCCTGCTGATAAGAATAACTGGGAGAAACAATAATGCCTAATCCTTGGGAAGAATTTCAAGACGAGACAGAAGCACAGGCACCTTGGGAAGAATTCACTTCTCCCGAGCCTGTCACAGTACAAGCCCCTGAAAAGCTTACCCCTGAAGAGATGGAGAGCTTGAGGACGGGAACAGTTAAGGGTACGTTAGACGTCGCTGAATCTTTCTCGGATGGCATCCTCATGGCACCTTATAAGTACGCTTACGAGAAGATCACTAAAGATCCTCTAGATGAGGAGATTGAAGCGGCTCAAAGGAAGTACGTGGATAATTACCTGTATGACACACTTGGAGCTAGAATAACAGACCGCGAAAAGAGCGATGAAGAGCTGAATATGTCCGGCTGGGCAGCTAAACAGCCAGAAGGCGCTGCACGGTTAGCTTTCTTACAGAACCAGTTCCCAGAATATGATTTCGAATCAGTGGAAATTGAAGGCATAACTCCTAAGAACCAACCAGCAATAATGTATAAGACTCCTGACATGGAGCCTGGAACGTTTGCTTACTGGAATAAGCCAGGCTTTTCTGGAGAGGAAGACCTCCAAGCCTTTGCTGGCGAGATGCTCAATATAGAGAATGTTGTTTCCACATACGCCCCCTTTAAAGTACTTCAAGCAGCTAAGAAAACAGGAACACTTATTAGAGGCTTCTTAGCAGGCACAACAGCTGCTACGTCTGGCTATACAGGCTCTCTAGCAGACACCAAGATAGCTGACGTCTTCAACCCAGACTACAGCATCCCTGAAAGTGAATACAATAAGAGAGCTAAGACAGCAGCTGTCTACAGTGTAGGCGGTGAAGCGTTTGGTAAACTTGTTAAAGAGGCTAGTAAGCTTACACGGAGAGCTACCCCTTCCGAGTTGGCTTCAATGTCTCCAGACGATGCTAACCTCGTAGAAGCTGCCCAGGCTGTTAAGAGCTTAGGAGACGGCGTATTGGAGAAGATGAACCTTGAACGTGCTGAGCTAGGCAAAGAGGCCTTACCAGAACTTCCTGAAAAGTACCAAACTCAGTTGATGGCTGGACAGTTCGCTGACAGTGAGCTTGCAAGGCTGGTTGAACAGCAACTAGCTGCAATGAGCCCCGCTATCAGAAAGAACTATGAAGCACAGAGACAGCTAGTAGCTACTACTATAGATAACCTCGCTGGTAAAGCTCAGAACCTTGAAGCACTAGACATTGATAGCCTAATTAAGACTCGTAAGAACATGGAGTCAGATCTAGCAGCTATGAGGGACGATGCTGGCATTAAAGTGTACGACACAGAAGCTTTGGGTACGAAATACCAAGATTCTTTAAAGAAGTATGGTGAGCTAGCTGAGTCAGAGAATTCCCAGCTTTACAGTAAGCTCTTAGAAGAAGCTCAAGGACCAGTTTCGTTTAATATTAAGAACGTTAAGCAACGCGCTGAAGAGATCCTTGAAGCAACCCGCTTGAAAGCAAGCCCCTCAACAGGAGTTCCTGGAAAGCCCACTCCCGATCTAGTCTTCAATGAGGCTGATAAGAAACTTCAGCAGACGCTCGTTAAGATAACTCAGCTTCCAGATGTGATCCAAGGCGGTAACAAGAGCGCTTATGATTCTCTTCAAGCAATGCGTAAAGAAACCTTCTCAAGCATGGTAGATGGCAACATCTTCACTAAGACTCCCTCGCAGAATAGTGCCTCATCAATTTATGCTGAGCTGACTACCTCTATGAAGAATCCAATTGGGGAAGGCGTAAGAGAAGGCTGGAAAGACCAATGGCAAGCTGCCAGTGATCAAGTTCGAAAGTTTAAAGGCTTTATGGATGAATCGCAAGTGAAAACAATCCTCGAAAGTGGTAGACCTTCACAGTTGGCTGAGTTAGCCTTAAGTAAGGATACAGCTGACCTGATCGGAATGATTAAGAAAGGTGCTGAAGCAAACGGCACTTGGAAAGAAGTACAGGATGAGTTTGTTGCTGGATTGGCTACACAAGGTGAATCTATTCCAACTATCCTAAAAGAACTCCGCAATGGCTCTAAGCAGCAACAAGAATTCTTAGCAGAGGTTATTCCTGATGTGGATATGCAGAACACCCTTGAGAAAATCGGTGTAGAGTGGCAGCGCTTTGGGAATGCTGATTTCCAGTCAATTATTCAGAATGCTGATACAGCTCTAAACAATGCAGTAGGCCTCGTAGACGCAGGAAATACGAAGCAGCTTAAGGCATTAATTGATGCTGGCGGTGAGAAGATGAAGACAGCCTTGCGAGCTGGTGTTCTTCAAGACATTCAGAAAGCAGGCATTGGAGACTTTGTTAAAGGCGAAACAGTAGTTGATGTTAAAGGCATCACGAAGGCTATCTCTAAATACGAAGATAATGGTCTATTTGATATGCTCTTCACTAAGGAAGTACAGCAAGAGCTTAAAGATACGAAAATGCTGGCCAGCTACTTAAAAGATCAGACTGAAGCAGGCACTAGCCTAGTAATGGCTAACATAGCTTCTCAGGTACGTGATCCTGTAGGAATCGTAAAGAATCCTGCTAAGTTCGTCCACGCGCTCTTAGAGATCAATACTTCTAAGAATGTAGTGACCCCAGGCTGGCTAGGACTCTCTAACTATCTGGTGAATACACCTATTAAGAAAGTCAAGAAAGGCTCTGTTGCAGCTGGTGTGATAGCTGGCGCTGCCTTTAAAGCTTTAGACAACTTAGAGCTTCAAGAAGACTTTGGAGAAGAGGAGTCTCTCAGGCAGATGGAAGAAACATTAAAACAATCTCGATAATATTATTCGAGCCATTAAAAAACCCTCCCAGGATTAACTTCTTAGGAGGGTTTTTCTTTGGGCACTGTTTGGTTACGTTTCTTTCCAGTCCTTCGTGACTTTGTACTTTTTATAGTCTCCAGAGCCTTCATGAGAGACCTTATAGGCAGCTTTCGGACAAGTAAGCTGATCCTCAGGCGCTCTGTTTCGGTTATACTGGTCTATATCTATTTTAGAAAGCTCGTAGTAGTAGGCGTCTAAGTTGGGAGTTAAAGAGGGCACTTCCTGCTCAGCTGTCTTTTCTTGTAAGCCAAACTCTAGTAAGAATAAGGCATTGCAAGCTAGGTGTGCTAGATGGCTTAGTCCAGTTTCCTCGTCAGCTTCCTCTCCGTCAACATATGCCATAGCGTGCCTCATAAGAGCATCGAGGTAACGTACCTGGTCCTCTTCAGTGGCTTCTTTCCAGTTATCTCGTCCATACTTCTCAGCGCCAAACATGAGTACTTTAATGACCTCTTCGAGAGGCTTTACTGGTAGCAGTGATGGGTGCAGCTTATCCGTATCAAATTTCTTAAATGTCATCATCTTCCTCCAATATGTTAATTCGCTTCTCTAGCTCTACAATCTTTCTGGCAAGTATGCTCATAACCTCTTCATAGAGCATGCCGTCAGGACTATCATGAGCCCCTTCACAGGCTCGGCTTGAAATGTTATGTAATAAGTCTTCTGATCGGTAATGCATATTAGGCTCTCCGTAAGCTGTTAGCTGGGCACATCCGCAAGAGACGGCTGTACATATACCTCTCCATGTCTACTCTTGCCATCCCGAGTAGCTGTTGAATGTTATCTGTATGCTCCTCAACAGAGAGTTCTGGATAGACTTCCGTAAGCGCAACTACCAAGTTCTCTATAATTTGAGCCTGCTTCTCAGTAGTCTCGTCACTGAAATACCAAGCATCTGTGAGGTTATCTGTCATCATCTATCCTAAATTCTTGTCGTTTAGCTTTCCATACAGTCTCTTGAGTATCTAGGCTGCAGCTGTAAAGCATTAACTTATTATAAACGCAATAGAGAGGGTATGTCAAGCGTAGAAGCCCTGCTATGCGGGTTTGCATAAGAATACTGAAGAAGTGTCCTAGGTAGTAGGTTGCTTTAATTGTCGCCACTCTAATCTTATTTTTCATCTCTCAGCCCATCTAGTTAGTGCGTCTTTAATTTGTCTTGGTTCTGTAAAGGGTATCATATTAGAAGGGACTTGTAAATGCTTTCCTTCAATGTCGTAGTACTTACCAGAGATCTCTATATAGATGTGGTCTCCATCGTAATGCGCTACAGCTTCTGGAAAGACCTCTTTTAGTAGTACATAGAGAAGATAGCAACCCCCACTAGTTAGCCTTCTTGGCATGTCTGGGTGGAGGTCCCTAACTCTACTGAGTACTCTCTCTACTTTATCCTGCATCGTTGAGCTTGGCAGCCTCTAAGTTAGCCTGTGCTATCAGCTCATCATCTACTGGCGCATTCTCAGCCACCTCTGATAAGGCCGACTCTAAGGCTTTCTCTTCAGCCTGCGCTTTCAGCTCATAGAACTCACTGAACTTACTCCACAGAAACCCTTGCTGCTCTTTCAAGTCCGCTACGAGCATGCTGGTAAGTGTGGTAGCTGCTGTGGTGTTCTCAATGCCTACATCTTCAGGGACGTCTTTCGAGTCTAAGTTAATGTCTACTGTGTCTTTCTCTAAGTCTTTATCAGTAATCGTTATTATATATTCAGCCATTTTAATTTCCTTTTCTAGTTAGTTGGTGAAGGCCTGTTAAGCTACTTCAGCAGTGGTGGGCAGGGTAGGATTTGCACCCACACAGCCTAAGGCGACAGATTTACAGTCTGCGGAGCTCACTCATGCTCAGCCTGCCCTTAAAGTTAATATATAGTCAATACAACACCATCCCTACAGATAGCCTGAAATTTACCTTTAAGCGGTATTTTGCAGATTCCAGCTGCAGAGTATGACATGATCTCTTCTTTCATCTTCTTCTTAAGGTCATCTACTGGGAACTCCATGACTCTTTCTAGATATCTAGTGAATGCATGGTCAGTGATTTCCATTGAGTTCTCTTCTTTTTTAGTCATCTTATATTTAGAGAGTTCCTCGTCTAAGTTAATTACGGCAGTCTCATTCCTGCTAAGAGCGCTCTGTAGTGCCCTCAGCATAATCTTCTGCTGTTCAATCTCCTCTATCAAGACTTCTTTCTTAGCTTGTAAGTTTCGTTTATCGGCTGCTGTCATCTTATCCTCCAGTTAAAGCTTTCCAACTCTCAGGATACAGCGGAGAGATGAGCTTGTCAACTAGTTCTGCATACTCCTGAGTTTCTTTCTGAGCATCCGGCTTATTGCGTAAGTTAACTAACCTAGCATAAGCAGCTAGAGAGCCCGTCTCATGGAATTCTGTCATCATGGCTTGCGGTAGTAGTGCTCGCCGCTGTTCTGGACAGATATGCTCATTATCAAGATACCACTGCTTACAGCTAGCAAGAAGGTCTCTATAAGTTGCGTACGGTAGAGCTTCTGTACTGACTCCCAGAGGTGCGGCAGAGGCATAAATTAAACTAGGATTCTCTAATACTTTCTCGTCAGAACTCCCTTGTTTCTTGTCGTCAGCAACTCCTCTCCAGCCATTTGCAGGTTCCCAGAACTCGGGAGACTCAGCGATATAGCGTCTGCTGACCTCATTGCGTGTAAAGCCTACTGTGTGCTTGAACCACTGTCTAGCTACGAATATAGGCATCTTGTAGTGAAGCTGTATTTGAGGCTGGCTGAACGGAGTCCAGTGTCCATGTTTGGCTAGGTAGCTGATTAGCTTCTTATCGCCCTCTCTAAGCTCTTCTTCCCAGTATTCTCCATGCTCGTCTACTCCAGCAGGCTCTTCAGGTAGGATGTACGTTGAAGTTTTTGCGAATGAGACTCTAGCAGCATTTACTACTGTCAAGTCATCTCCCATGTTATTTAATAGTGTTACTGACACCTTCTCGTCTCCCATGTGTTAATCCCAGCTCCCCGTCATAGTGCCTTTACTGTATTCAGTGGCTCTAGTCTCGAAAAAGTTAGCGTGCTCTACCGAGTTTAACATGTCATTATACCAAGGTAAAGGGTTTTCTTTAATTCCGTAATTAGGCTTCAACCCCAACTGTAAGAGACGTCTGTCAGCGATGTAACGGACAAACTCTTTAGTTTCAGCTGGCGAGAGTCCTTCGATTCCCCCTAGCTCGAAAGCCAAGTCGATAAAGCCATCTTCCAGCTCCACCATGTCACGGCATGCTTGATAGATCTCGTGCTTGAAATCATCAGTCCAGATGTGAGGATTCTCAGTAATTAGCTGGCGGAACAACCACGTCATGCCCTCTACATGGAGAGTCTCGTCACGGATAGACCAAGTTACAATCTGACCCATACCTTTCATCTTTCCGAACCTAGCGAAGTTAAGCAGCATAGCAAATGAGCTGAACAGCTGTAAGCCTTCTGTAAAGCCTGAATAGATAGCTAGCGCCTTAGCAGCGTCTCGCAAGGACTTATCTGTAATGATGAGATTGTCAGGGTCTGTCTTATCCTGCTCATAGAGCATCCCTACTCCTGAGTTGATCTCTACAGAATTAAGATAGTTGTGCTTAGCAGCCATCTCTTCATAGTCAAGGAAAGCCTCATACTCAGTGTCTGCCATGCCAACTGTCTCGATAAGCTTCGAGTAGGCGTCAATGTGGACTGTCTCCATATTAGCAAAGGCTGTCATCATCATCTTGATTTCAGGGTGCTTGCCAAAGGTCGGTATGTACTTATCTAAATAGGCAGAAGCTACGTCCACATCACCTTGAGTGAAGAACCTAAAGATCTGTGTTAAGAAGTTACGCTCCTCGTCAGTCAGTATCCGAACCCAATCTTGCAAGTCCTTATCCATAGGCACCTCTTCAGTCAGCCAATGAACTCGTTGCTGCTCTAGCCAGAAATTATAAGCTTCTGGGTAAGACGTCGGCTTGTAAGCTTCTGTGTCTCTCTCAAATAAATTAGTCATTTCTTACTAGTCCTCTCTAAATAGTGCTTAAAGCTGTTAAGCGGATGTCGTCAAAATAGTCAATTCTGGCATTACCATCTTCAAAGGCTACTTCGAAATCATCCTCTTCAGCCATCTGTCCTTTAGTCTGTTCGTCCTTCAGCTCACCAGCCACTACTTTCAAGAGCCCTTTCGCAGACTTCTTAGTGCCGTTGTCGGTGGCAGGATCTTTAAAGATTTCTCTTCCTTTGCCTTTCACTTCCCCGTAAGTAGCCTTGACAGCAAAGCCGTGAGTGTCTCTAGTGGTATAGTTATACGTGTAAGAGCCGATACCGAAGACTACATTCGTGCTGGCAAACCCTTTAGCTTCTAAGCGCTCTAGGATAGTCTTTGCGCGCTGCGGCGTGATGGAATCTCCGTAGATTAAGCCAACATGCGAGTCTAACTCTTTATAGCCTTTCTCGTTAACTGTTCCTCCGAAGGTATCCCATAGAACTTCTATTGCGCCTTTTTGTGAGGCTTCGATATTTGAGATATCTGAAAACTCTGTTACAGTAGCATCGTCTATATAGTAGTATGTCTTATCGTGACGATTATATTCTATATAAACTCTACCATAGAAACTTCTATCACCTACTGTAAAGATAGCTTCAAAATTATTCTCACCGTAGCAGCCAAATTCTTGTAAGTCGTGAGCCACTTCTAACAGCTTGTCACGAGCGAATCTTTTTACGCTTTTAATAAATTCTTCATCAGATTCATACTCTTTAGAACCTTCTCCAAAATACTGGCTGAAATCATAAGTCTCTAAAGTACCACAAATAATATCCACAGGATCTCCACTATCAGGGCGAATTACTACCTTGCCATCTCTAGCTAGAATATCATCCTTAAGAGCTGGTAGATATTCAGTCATTACTTTCCAGAAGTCCCATGTGTCAGATACAATAGAAACTATCCCACTGGGGTAGGTCTCTTTTATGAGCTTTTCAAATGTCTGGAATTCTCCCTCTTTAGAGCCCATGCACATTACGCTGTGTTCAGTAGCTGGTACAGAGCCGCCTATGAAGCCTTCAGCGCTATAGTAGTTCTTAACAAAATCTATCGCTGGTACTGTATCAGTGCCGCTAAAGAAAAGTAAGTGGGCAGCTCCACTCATGGCCGCATCTTCTAGGCCAGACATGCCTCGGAATGAGAAGTCATGGCACTGGAAAGGCACTAATGCAGAGCTAGCCTCAGAGGCTGTCCGCTGAGCAAAATCTAACACTAAACTTCGATACCAACGAGCAGTAGTTGCTGAAGTACACATCTTCCACAGATAAGCTGACAGAGAAGTCTCTAAGTAATTTACTAGCCAGAAAAAGTCTGGGTGAGTGTTCTCAATAGTCAGCACTGGAACGCCATGCTTAACAGTAGATCCTTCAGGAAGTGCTCGAATCTTGATTGGTAAGTACCCTAAGTCGTGTAATGCTTCAATGTGGTCTAGTGGGAAAGCATCTGGACCTAAAGCTGAATCCATGACCTCTTTGTAGTCTGCTACCACTTTCTCTTTAGGCTGCATAAAGAAATTATCTCCCCAGCAATCCTGTAGGAACTCTAGGCAGTAGTACTGCAATCCAAAAAAGACTACTGGTGAGTCGCTTGGCAGGTTACTTAAACGATCGCTTCGAGGTGTTAGGTTGCTGAAGACATAGTTAGTCCCTTCAGGGTACTGACGTCGGTGATCGGCTTTATAGAAATCAATTGCTAGTAGTGGGTTTTTATGCATCTGTCTATTCCTTGGTTATGGCTGTTTGATAGTATTCCATTATAGTTTCTTCCCTTTTAAGCCTGTTATCTTTAAAGTATCAAATTGTTCTTTCTCTCCTAAAAGAGGAGGATTGTTTCTCCAGTATACCTGATCAATATGAGGCTGTAAAGCTAAAAATCCTTTAGAGAAAATTCCATGAGTCACATAGAGAGTAACCGTCTTAGCACCTTTAGCTTTCAAGACTTTTGCCAGCTCAATGAAAGTACGGCCACCGTCACAGATATCATCAACTATAATGCAGTCTTTCCCCTCTACTGTATTACGAGTAGCATATACTTCTGTAGAGGTGATCTCTCCAGTTGTGACGTCTCTCACTTTCGTTGCTAGGATATAATCAGTTTTATGCTTCTGAGCTAGTTTTAAGACCTTCTTCTCAGCTCCTGCGTCAGGACATACTAACAGCTTTCCTTTAATCAGCTTAGGAGGAATCAAGTTATGCTGGGGCCGGACAGTGAGTCTGGTATCTTCATCTTCTAATAAGGCCGCTGTAACGTCGCTATGCGGATCCTCAATAACTAGAGAGTAGTACTGTAACCGCTTAACTATGTCAGTAATTACTCGTAAGCTAAATGCCTCTCCGTAATCACATATCCGATCCTGGCGAGCATAAGGAAAGTAAGGTATTTTAAGCTCGTATGCTCTCCCCTGCCTGTCTAGCGAGTCGCACACTAACAGAAGCTGTACAAGATCTTTAGAGCTCCACAGCTCAGCAACCACCTCAACGCTGGCATGTACAGGAATTCGTGCCTTAACGTGCTCCTCGCCTCCTGAGAAGGTAAATGACTCGTAAGTAATCTCGCTATCAAATCGTTTGTCTATTAATGTTATTGGCATTCTATTTCCCTTTCCACGTTATCCATTTAACATACGAGCCTAAGCACCGAGAACACTGTTGAGGACCTGCATCAGCATGCCACTTATGCGCACAGGTCAGACACTTGAAGTATTCCATCTCAGCTCCTAAACTCTTTAGCTTGATCGGCCATCTGGACAGTTATCCCGAACAGGGGCCTTACTAGCGTGGTATTTAATAGCCTCAATGCCTCGCTTAGCGCCTATCTTCTGAGTATACATCTCGGATTGCATAATTACTTCTCCGTTGCCTGCTACTAGAAGGAAATAGAACTGACCATCTCCTGACTTACGAATAGAGAAATGTCCCAGCTTAGGCCCTTTCTTTTTAGGGGCTTCTTTCTTGGTAGCTTCCTTTTTAGTTGTTGCTTTCTTTTTTCCTTTAATTGATGGCAGTTTCATCGTTCTGTTCCTTTACAGTTGGTTCTAATAAATTAACTTATCCTTCACACATTGTGCAATCTTCAGACTCTATACTAGAACTATCTGAGCTGTCTGTCAAGTGTATTCTTTCAACTTTACTGTTAATATTTTCAGCGCGGCGAG
>Ga0181380_1000020_pt1 | contig 59096 bp, 54 predicted proteins | sample 3SPOviralmetaG_FD_130116 | JGI IMG/M metagenome (GOLD analysis project Ga0181380, IMG submission 130116) | Marine viral communities from the oligotrophic San Pedro Time Series (SPOT) site, San Pedro Channel, CA, USA - 3 SPOT_SRF_2009-08-19 | ecosystem: Environmental > Aquatic > Marine > Strait... | reverse complement strand
GCAATAGCTGCGACAACAAGTCCCACTTTAATCTTATTATTTTTTAGTATTTCCATAACTTAAATCAACCCCTACTGAGGGCTAGGTAGCCTTTACACTAGTTCGGCTATATTTGTTTTGAAATAATCGATCAAGAAAGTACACAAAGCTTCATTTTCTTCAATTAATTTGAATAAATTAGCTTCTCCTTGTATCTTTTCTGGTAGGTCTGAAGCGGATTCAGCTACCAATTCTCTAAATTCTTCTTCAATTGTAATCCAAGCACCTTTTTTAGTGACAAATTCCCACATATAAAGTAAATCTACTAATTCTTTCTCCACCCAAATTGATTTTCCACCAACTCTACCATATCTAATTGGATATGAAATGGTGTTATTAGTCTTTTCGTTGGGTGATTTTTTGATTGTAGCTTTTGCCCAATGTCCAATAATTGGATTTGTTTTGGGATCTGGCTGTTTAATTGATGGATTTTGTAAAATTAGGTCTGATTTAAACCTTGGCTCAAACTCTATAATGTAATTAGCAAAGTGCAATAATGCATTACCGCCCGTTGCTGACGTCTGACGTATCGGAGCTTTGGTGTATGGGTCTAGTTTGATATCTGCCCTTACTTGACTAATAAAAATGGCCATATGACCCCTTTTTGCAAGGGATATGGACATTCTCTTCATAAAGTTGGCTGCGATTACAGCGCCACCTGCAACTTTATTAGAGTCATAGAAGGATTTATCTATATCTTGTTTGGAAATTAAACCATCTACAGAGTCTAGTGTGAAGCAGTATTTATGTTCATCTTCGTTTTGTTCTACCAAAGTCTTAATAGCGTCAACTACAACTTCATAAATGTTACTTTCAAAGACAAAACAAGTCCCTGTTTTCCATTCTTTAGCGTCATAGACAAAATTTATACCCGACCTCGCCACCATTTCGTTAGATAGGCGACCTTCAGCCTTAATATAAAAACCTTTTGCGTCTTTTTGTGTATTAAGCATATTCTTCATAACTTCAAGAGCGGCACTTGTTTTACCACCCTCGTTCATGCCTACGAATCTATGCAAACCTGGGCCAAACCCACCATTTAAGTTTAAATCAAGCTGTAAGGAGCCGCTTGATGCTTTATAATCAATTGTTTTCTCAAAATTGTAGTGATCATCCTTCTTGGCTTTGAGAAACTTGTCTAATAATTCTGAATCTATATCACTCATTTAAATAAATCTTTTGTATTTTTCGGTTTATTATATATGGATTCGTAGTCTTTTCCACATTTTTCTGATATATCGTATACTGTATATTTCGATAAGTCAACTTTAAAGTTAAAATTACGCCACTTTCTGTCAATTTTTGATTTAAAGTTTTTATGTCCCAAGGATGCCATTTGATCAACTTGAAAGTCTAGGGTTAAAACCTCTAAAAATTCTAAAGAATATTTCTCTTCTAGTTCATTCAGCATTTTCATCTGAATTTTCCAGAATTGTCTGCTTTTATTATCTACGGCACCTTTAACTAACCTTTCAATAGTTAGTTGTCTTCTTCTAAATGGCGTTAATTTTTTCGATGTCATTAATAACCATCCTACGAACTAATTCTGAAAAGTCAACTCTTTTTTGCCAATTTAGTTCACTTTCCGCTTCTGTTGGATCGCCTAAGAGTAATTCAACTTCCGCTGGACGATAGTATTTAGGATTTATTCTAACTAAAATTTTACCAGTGTTTTTATCCATGAGTTTGTTTAGCATTGGATTTTCTTCATCCTCGTACCAATGCACACCAATACCAGCATACTCAAAAGATTTTTCTACAAATTCTTTTACTGTATGGGTTTCTCCAGAAGCTAAAACATAATCTTTAGGTTTTTCTTGATTCAACATCAACCAAACCGCCTCTACAAAATCTGCAGAGTGACTCCAATCTCTTTTGGCTTCCATATTACCTAATTCTATTGGTTCAAAATCTTCACTGTTATCAATAGCTTTTTTGATTCTAGCTACGTTTTTAGTGATTTTTCTAGTTACAAATTCTTCCCCTCTTCTTTCTGATTCGTGATTAAACAACCAACCTTGAACTGCAAACAAATCGTAAGAGTCTCTCCATACTTTGACAACTTGTCGTGCGGCTGCTTTAGATGCACCATATGGACTTCTTGGTCTTAATGGGTGTTTAGAATCTTGAGGTGTGTATTGTACATCTCCAAATTCTTCCGAAGACCCAGCTTGATAAAATTTACAAGAAGGGTTATAAAGTCTAATTGCTTCCAATATATCAATTACAGATGTAGTGTTTGTATGCCAAGTTTGTTGCGGAAAATCCCAACTGCTACCAACAAAGCTTTGTGCAGCAAAATTAATAAAATAACTTGGTTGTAACTTTTCAATAATTCTAGAAATAGTATGACTATCTGTTAAGTCAAAATTAATTAATTTAAATCTATCTGAACTAATTGTAGAAAGGTTTTCGTGATTATATACGCTCAATCTGCGTACGCCACCAAAAATTAGATAGTCTGTATTTTCCAACAAGTGCTCTACCATATAACTACCATCTTGACCTGTTACGCCTGTAACTATAACACATTTTTGACCTTGTGCTAGTTTTGTTGCTTCGTCAATATTTAAAATATCAACCGTATCGATTATTTTATTTTTTTGTAGTTGATTCATCTTTAATTATATTACTTGTTTAATCCAGTTTTCAAGTTTTATTTCTGGTTTCCAATCTAAAAGTTCTAATGTGTTTTCTATGTCAGCAACCGAATTTTTGATTTCCGCTTTCCTTTCGGGTAAGTGTATATGTTTTCCACCTATCATATTCTTTATATCTAATATAGAATGACTTGTGCCAGTTCCTATGTCAAATGTTTTCCCAACAATATCTTTGTTTTCTAAATCTAAGCAAGCGATATTAGCTTTAGCAACATCAGATACATGTATAAAATCTCTGCGTTGAGACCCGTCGCCAACAATTGTCATTGGTTTGTTGTTTCTCTTTTGATCTAAGAAAATGCCCATTACTGGAGCATATTGACCTTTTGTAGGTTGTCCCTCTCCGTATATATTAAAGTATCTTAAAATAACAGTTTGTAAGCCAAATAAATTTGTGTACATTTTGCAATATTCTTCACCAGCTATTTTTGTAATAGAATATGGATTTGGATTATCTGTGTAGGCGGCAGCCGTAGAGCTAAACACAAATCTTTTTACGCCATGTTCTTGAGCTAGTCTTAAAACCGTAGCAGTGCCCATAACATTAGTTTTTGCTGCTAGTATTGGGTCTTTCAGTGTATCTTGTATTCTAACCTCTGCGGCTAAATGCAAAACACAATCAACACCCATAAACAAAGGTCGAATATAATTATAATCACAGACGTTATACTGTTTTACTTTAACATCTAGTGGTACTACATCAAAACCTAAATCTCTTAGTTGTTGAACTATGTGTGAGCCAACAAACCCAGAAGAGCCTGTAACTAAAATTTTCATATATCTTTAATTGTTTCAGCTATGAGGTTAATCTCTTCTTCTTCTAGTTGATGATTATTGGGCAAGTACAAACCAAAATCATTTATGTGATCAGCGTGAGGAAGTCTAATAGAGCCAAAGTTTTTAATCCAAAAAGGTTGTTTACCCATAGACCCACAAATTAAAGGTCTTGATTCTATGTTTTGTTTCTTTAACTTGTTGATAATTTCGTTTCTATTTGGATGTATAATAGGGTACGCAAAATTAGATATGTAATTTTCATCTGTTGATGCTGGTGGTTGCCACTGGTAATCGGATAATAAATCACGATATAGATTATAATTAGAGTTCCTTTTACTAATAATATCTGACAGCCTATCTAATTGATTGATACCAATAAAAGCTTGTAAATCTGTAGACCTAAGATTAAATCCAAAGTAATAAAATTTATATAAAGAATCAAAATCATCATTGATATTAAATGTTTCTTTTAGCTCTTTAGAATACTCTGGGTCCATGTCTCTGTCCCAACCATGGCTTCTTAAAGATTTTAATAAATTATAAAGTTCATCGTCATTAGTGCAAACCATGCCTCCTTCAATAGTAGAAATGTGATGCCCATAGTAAGTAGAAAAGCAAGATAGCAAACCAAAATTACCTAAATTTTTACCTTTATATTGAGAGCCCAAAGATTCGCAAGCATCTTCAATAAGAACTATATCGTTATCTTCACAAAAATTAACTATAAAATCCATATCTGGAACTAAACCTAGCACTGAAACTAATATTAAAGCTTTAGGTTTATGGTTTGACACAATAGATCTTAAGTAGTGCGGATCTACTGATAAATTCTCCATATTACAATCACACAAAATAGGTTTTAATCCTAATTGAACAACTGGAGATAAATCCGTAGCCCAAGCAAGAGCTGGAACTATAACACTATCTCCCTTTTTAAGTGTACCGTTTGCAATTAAAGCATATAGGGAAATTAAAATAGCAGACGAGCCAGAGTTTACAAACACAGAGTGTTTACAACCTATTTTTTGAGACCACTGTTTTTCGTATTGAACGGTAAGATCGCCCTTAGTTAATCTAGGGTCGGTCTCTAGCCAGTTAATTAAGCTATTTATTTCATCTTTGGATATTGTATCTTTAACTAATTTAATCATGGTTTAAATTTATTAATAGTGTCGCAAACATATTTTAATTGATTGGTAGAGATATTATAAGCAGAAGGTAAGGATATTCCACGATCAAAAACTTTTTTACTTACTGGCATATCATCCTTAATTTTAATTAGATTACTTTTTTTGTAACAGGGTTGTAAATTCAATGGATAGAAAAACTCTCTAGTTTGTATGTTGTGGTCTTTCATATGTTTGATAAAGCTTTTTTTATGGTCTGTATAGTAAGAACTAAACCAGTGAACTGGTGTTGTGTCTTTATTAATTGGTATATCTATAAGGTATTCGTTATCAATATGTTTTTTGTAAAAATTATAAATCTTTTGTTTTTTTGCTATAACTCTTTTGAGTTTGTTTAGTTGTGATACGCCAACAGCGGCTTGCATTTCGGTAAAAGAAAAATTAAAACCTATAGATTCGTGTACAAATACACCCTTTTTTGCTCTACCGTGGTTTTTCATCTTGTAACAATCTTCTATGACTCTTTTGTTGGGGGCTAATACAACGCCACCTTCTCCACATGTAATTGTTTTGTTTGCATAAAAAGAAAGAATACCAGCGTGACCAAATGTTCCAACGTGTTGACCTCTATAAAGAACTCCCATACCTTGAGCAGCATCCTCGATAATTTTAATTTTTTTAGCGGCCGCTATCTTACGTAGTTCAGTCATGTTACAGCTTCTTCCGTACAGATGTACAGGCATTATAGCTTTAGTTTTAGATGTGATTCTTTTTGCAAGATCTTTAGGACACATACACATCGTATCTTCTTCTATGTCACATAAAACGGGCGTAGCGCCAGCAAAAATTACAGCGTTAGATGAAGCAATGAATGTCATGTTTGGAACAATAACTTCGTCACCTTTACCAATACCTAAAGCTTTTAAAGCGCAAAAAGTTGCGGCAGTTCCATTCGTCATAGAAACTGCATATTTTGAACCAGTAATTTTCTTAATTTTATCTTCAAACTCTTGGTTTAATTTATGCTCAGAAACAAAAGTTGATTTGATAACCTTTTTGAGTTGTATCAATTCACTATTGTCAATCCAAGGTTCAATTTGAATTATCGGATTCATATAAGGCGTCGTAAGATTTTTGTTCTCTAATTTTAGATTCGTAGTGTGTGTTTATTTTATTTTTTACTACAAATCTTTCATCGTTGTATTTTGCATTTAATCTAGCAAATTCTATAAACTCATCATCAAATTCTTTTTTGGCTTCCTTTTCTCTAAAACCAGCTTCGGTGTCCCATATTTTAGTATTGATGCTTTTTAGTTCTGCGTATAACTCGTCTTGCATAACGACACCCTCTTCAAATAAAGCGTCTGCTAATGCCACTCTTTCAGTTCTAACAAAATCTAGTCTAGCTTGATCTGTAATTCTTTTTAGTTTAATATCCAAGATTGTAATCTTGTCAAATATTTCTCCTATTGCTACTTCAACTTTCATTTTTAATATTTTTTGTGTGATGTTCTATTGTAAGAAAATTTTCTACATTTTTAAATGTATGTTCTTTTTTAAATATGTCAACCCACATTTGATCAATATACCATTTACGCACAAAATGTCCAGGTAAATCCCAGTATTTAAATAAAAATTCAATAGAGTTTTTAATACCTATCGGCACTGAACCAACTAGTAAGGTTTCATAAAATCTATGTAAATCTTGACCAGCACCCTCTAAACAAATAACATACTTGTATTCATTTAGTAAATTAAGGTAATCTTCAAAAGGTAGTTTTTCTGTTTGTACATCGACGTGATGTAGAGAAGATAAATATTTTACATTAGCAGCTCTTTCTGAGTTTGTTGAAACATTATGATATGGCAGAAGTATCTTATCTTTTTTTTCGCTATATGGTTTTTTATTTTTAAAGCATTTATCTATTATGTCTTGATCACCACCAAACCTTTCTTTTTCCTCGAATCCGATTGGTATAGGGACTATTTTATCGCTTAAATCTTGTGGGGCGTTTGTACAATACCATTTTTGTAAAAATTTATTAGAAATAATACTTGTGATGTTTGCTCCTTTGGTAACATCGTAAGAAGAGTTTGCTGTGATTAAGTAAAATTTATTGGATATTCTGGGTAAAAACTCACTTTGAAAAAGGCCATTATATATATAATCTACCTTAACAAAGATAATATCGTTTTCTTTTACATTTTCTGGGATTAAATTTTTATTATGTAATTTAGTTACCCCACAATCAATGTATTCTTGCTCTGTAAAATCCACACAATGATCAGCGATTGTTCCATACCAGTTATAGTTAATAAATTTTAAATTACTCATACCTTTAAAAATCGCTCAAATTTTTTGTTTTGTTCGTAAATCACAATATCTTCTGCGTAAGCTGCACACCCGCCTCCGTAAGAATCACAAAAATTTATAAAATATTGTGGCCCAAACTTCCATAATGGGGACATTTCTTTCATACCCGCCCAACGATGATTTGTTTTTATCATTTCAATATTATCATAATTTCGATAAATGCGAGTTCTATTAAAAAAAATAGTTTCAAAAGTTTTTATTAACCTTTTAAATAATAAATCTGGATTTTCCATCATTGTAAAAGTGCTATCTAAATACGCTACATTATATTCTTTTATTTCTTTTGGCCAGTCATCAGATTCTATATCCATTGCTAAAAAACTCACCTCAGTATTATCTTTAAATCTTTTATTACAAGATGTAATTAAATCTTCGCACAAATCTACGCCAAGGTATTTAGAATAATGTGAAATACTATTTAAGACTCTAGAATTTCCACATCCTATGTCTAAAACTTTAGGATTCTTTTTGGTTTTTAAAAAACCAGCAAAAATATCGTGATGATGCACTGGATCATTTTGATCAGATTCCGAAAAATACTTATGAGCGTTAGCCACTTCTGTTAAAGACCATGGTTTATTTTGTTTCATAATTTACTGTTTTCCAATTTTTGTTGCTTTGAGTCCCAAGTGGGTGGTTCCTAAAGTTATGAAAAAATAATTTTTCTTGTTTAGCATAAATATCTATTAATGTTTTAAAAGAGCTTTCCATACAATGTATTTCTTCTGCGTTTTCTATAATTTTTATAAAATAAAAAATATTTTTAGATACATCATTTTCAATAATTCTAATATCTTTGTTTTCTATATGAGATCTATCTAAAGTAAAACCACGAGATGGATCATCGTGAACAAAAATATATGGTTCGTTGTTGGTAAGTTCTTGATAAAGTAAATCTTCTGCCTCCTTATCTCTTTCTACATGGAATTTTTCATATCTAGTTTCTAATGGTAAGTCCACTTGTTCGTAAAATATTTCCCAACAATTTTTATTTTCTTGGTTTTTGTAATGTTCGTGACCAACCTTTAAAAAATGATGGCCTGTATTTTCTAGTAAATATTTTTGTACACCACCTTGTTCATTGTTTTTATCAACCTTAATTACATTAATTCTTTCATCATCTCTATACATATACTTGACCATTTCATAATAATTAGACTTTGCAAAAACGCCAATTGAGTCATAGTCAAAATTAGAAGCATAGTGTCGTACCATGCCGTTACAATCAAAATGATCGCCTAAACCTAGATGATGGTATATATTTAAATTCATAGTTCTAAATAAGCTTTGCCAAATGTAATAAGTTCATCTACTGGTTTTTCTAAGATGTATTTCTTGTAACCTTTCATTTCCTCTAAACTATCATAAATTGAAATGTCAAATTTTATACCGTCAATAATATTTTTTGGTGTTGTAACTGGTTTAAAATTTAAACCATTGACCACTGGGTCATATCTTTGATTAATTTGGCCGATTGTGTGATCATAATTTCTGTATTCGTAATGTTTATACCATAATTGTTTTAGGGCGTAAAATTTTCTATTGATGGCTTGTAGATGTATGAAGCCAGCATCTTTTAACATTACTGGCACTAAATTAACTTTTGGTATTCTGGGTGTGTGAAATTTAGATTGACTGGTGTCAAACTTATGGGTTTTTTTCAGTGATATAATAAAATTCCTATAATTGTTTTCGTAAGCTGGATCTTGTCTATAAAAATCTAGACCGTTAACTACATTGTATTGATATAAATGTAGGTTATATTTATCACACGTAGAAACAATTTCATTAAAATTCTGTAGAAGATTAGTAGATAAAAGCTCATCACAGTCTATTGAAACTACGTGTGTTGCATTATTTTCTCTACTATATTCTAAAATAGTAGATCGGTGATGTGATTCGTGGAAATCCTTTAGATTATTATTCAGTATAACACACCTATCTTCAAGTATTTCTTTGATTATATCTACACTTTCGTCCGTAGAGTTATCATCATAAAAGACAAACTTATCTACTGGATATTTTTCCCATATAGGTAAAACTTCTTTTAATAAAACTGCTTCGTTTTTGAATATTGTGTTAGTGTGTACTTTCATATAATCTATCTATAAAATAATCATCTTGGTCTAATATTTTGTCATTACCATCATAAGCTTGACCTATAAAGTGTTGTGGATCTCTTTCATCACTAAAAGAAAAAGAGTTTTCTCCCATCATTTTTACTAATTCAGTATGAACATAACAATTATCTTTAACTATTGGATATATTTTTTCTCTAAGAAAGTTTTGATCCACCTGCCAAAAATTACCTTTCGAATATTCTTCTATCATATTATGAATGTTTTTTAAAAATCCATCTCTTACGCCCCACATACCTCCAAGAATTTGTGTAGCGTGGGCTATATTGTCCCTCATAATGTGAAAATATTCACCACTATTCAACCATTCATCTACTGCATTTTTTTCTCTTAATGTTAATCTACTGTCACAATCTCTAGATATCATGACATCTACAGTTGGGTCTGATGCATCTTCGAATCTCCAAAACATACCTGTCCAATTTCCTTCATCTTCTTTCATAAGGATTTCTGAATTTGGAAAATCATCTAAACAATCTATGATATCTTTGGGTGTACTTAACCCAACATGAAATCGACAAATCCAATCTGGATAAATTTTTAATGCTAACTCACAATTTCTAATAGCTCCTAAAGTATATCTTGGGTTGTCTCCCCACAAACTAAATGATATTATTTTTTTCATCGGTATAATTCTTGTATCTCTAAATCTTCTTTTTGTGCTTCTTTAATTTTTTGATTTGATGTGGAATCAGCTCTGTATAAAAAAGAACCTATGATATCTGGTATTTTTTTAAATGTGTATTTATTTTTAGAAAGCTTTAGCCACATTTCGTAATCTCCAGAAGAAATATATTTTGGGTTAAAATATCCACAAGCTTCTACTGCAGACTTTCTTAGTAGTGGGAATGGCCCACATATACATAATTGTAGTAGCGTATCGTGACTATATTGAGGCCAGTTACTAATTCCTGTGTACGCATCGAAAGAATGCTTATTTACTATGCCACAGGGACTATAAAATACATCAACGTCTGGAAAAGATTTAATGTAATTCTGATAGGTGAGTAATGCATTTGGAAATAGTAAATCATCCGTATTCCAATTCATAACATAGTGGCAAGTTGATTCTTTAATAGCTATATTCCAAGCATCGTATATTGTAACCCTTTCTTTTTGCGGAAGTATTTTAACCTCAATACCGTTTCTAAATTTAAAAGACTCAATTAAATCTAAAGAATTATCTGTAGAGTTGGCGTCAACAAAAATAATTTCAAATTCTTTTAAAAGTTGATCGTTTGCCATATTTAAATAATTTATTAAATATTTTGAGGCGTTGTATACAGAACAGATTATAGATATCTTCATAGATTTTCCTTAATTTGCGCCCAAAATAAATCTGCAGCGTTTTTACATCCTTCTTTAAAAGCCTCTGCGCCATGTTTATTGTATTCTAAATAGCTACCGATTGTATTTTTATTACCTTCAAATTCACAACCACACAAAAGTGCTTCAGCAACCATTCTGCAAAAAGGCTCGTTGACCATTGGTTTGTGAAATATCTTTTTACTTTTTTGAAAATATTCAGCTACCTTTTCTTGTGTCTGATAATTCAACAAAGTTAAATTCTTATTGTTTTCTAGAAATTTTTGTAAATTAAAATTGTGGTGTCTAAAATGATCGTGGGAACTATCATCGCTCCAACCTATTAAACAAAACTTTTTATCTGGATTTTGTTCTACCAATCTGGCATAGTTTAAAAAACCTTTTAAGGGATGTACATAACCACAGTAGATGTAATCATACTCTTTTTCTACATCTTTAGTTTTAAATATCTTTGTGTCTATCGGATCGTAAATGATAGCATTGTTGTGATATAAATCACCGTAATCATTTTGAAAAAACTGTAAATGGAAATCAGATAGAAAAAGATTTAATTTGACCGATTCCATAAATTTTTTTCTTATTTGTGGAGCGAAATAAGTGCAGGAATCGTGTTCGTATCTAACGTGACACGAGTGTTCTGTAATCTTATCAAAAATAAAATTAATGTCTGGTTCTTTTAAAAACCAATCAAAATTAGAAGTTATAACAACATCATATTGAAAAGATAATGGTAATCTGCTTGAGTTTATGTTTAATTCAGTAATATCAAAACCCAAATCACGACCTTTTTCAATAATCTTACGATTACTTAATTGAGCTCCTCCTGGTTTATCACTAGCAAAATCAGATACAAATAAAACTTTCATCATGCGATACTAAACCGCATAATAAAAAAATCAATCCATATCTTCAACTATTTCTGCATAAACTAAATTTGGGTCTATATCTAATAAACTAGCGTTAGACTCAAGTTCTGCTTCTACCTTTTTACCAGATTGCCATTGTCTACAAGACCAATATCTCGCTTTATATTTGGGGCCTGGGTTTGTGTCACATTTGTGGCGAGCTCTGAAAGACTTGCGACGCTCTGGATCATCTCTTTTGATTTCCATATTTGGGTCGCCAAATTTTACCATAACAACATTACCTTTGTCATTTTTGACGTATACGCCAAATTTCTTTTTGCCGTCTTTTAATCTAAACGGTTTATTTAGGGTTTTTTTTTCTTTTGCTTCTGCTACTTCCTCATCGAAACAAAAATCTGATTCTAGAATCTCGTCCAATGTTGAACCAGAAGCTAATAAGTCGATGCGAGCTAGTGACCATTCTATCTTTGTAGTGTCTCTTTGTGCATCGAAATCAGAAGGCGACCAAACATCAAAGTTATCTGGCAAACTTGCAATCGCCTCATCAGATGCTCGAGCAATATCTGAATCGGCTTTTCTGTAAGAATCTTTGACTTTTCCACCTCTCATCATTCTAAGGAAGGTGTTAACGCGAGCCATAGCCCAAGACGCACGTGACTGCCCAGGTCTATGAGAACCCGAAAAAGCGCCAGCCCCTCTTCGATAAACTTTTTTAAGCATACCCAGAGTCACTTTTCTGGAGTGTTTTTCGTTGTGCTCTTTTACTTTTTTCTTTAAAGAGTTTGTGACTTTTTCACTAAAAGTAATTTTAGCTTGTGATTCTTTTATTAATGTCTTATCGTCCTGTCTCTTTAGGATTTTTTTCGATTTTTCTTTGGAGTTTGGAGATGTGCCTGCCGAACCAGGTTCGTTTTTAGAAGATCCCTTTTTTCGCTCTTCTGGCTTAGAAGGTGTTTGTGCACCGCTCTTAGGTCCAGGGCGACTCGCGAACATCTCTAAAATTTTCTTTGTAAAATCTAACTCCATATCATATATTACACTTTTTATGATAAAAATTCTACAAAAGGTTGTGAGAAATATATAGCACCTGGATCGTCAATACTTAATCCACTAACCCCTTTACCTAAATGCTCATGATTCTCCCCATAAAATAAAACTGCATTAATTCCAGTATGTGGAATATGGTTAATATCTCCCGTGAGGTATGGTGTTCGACCAGAGAGTAAAACCCAATCTCTTGCATCAGTTTGTAATTTTGTTTCTAAAGCCCTTACGGAAGTTCCGAATGGGGGAAATGTTTCCAATAATTTTAATTGCGCTCCACCTCCAGCGGATTCAAGAGAACGACCATTACCCCAATTATAACAACCGTTAGTACCAGCTACAGTAGCGTAATCAGTTGTGCCCATCATACTTGGCGTTTGCGTAAAATTAGAGCCTTTTACTTGTAAAACGTCAACAAAATCTCTTTGATTAGTACCATCACCAGTTATTTGTCTAATATACATACCACCAAAGTTTAAATCCAGTAAGGGGTCATCTTTTTCAATTTTAACATAACAGCCAAAAGAAATTCCTGTTGTATTTGTTGGAATCGATGGCGCAAAATCATTTTCTCCAAGGTTAAAACCAATATCATATCTACACCAATAACCTGTTTGAAAACTATTTAATCCTGGAGCACCAGCTGTATTTCCCATCATAGTAATTGGGCTAGTAAAAAGGCTACCATTAAAAAATAATCTATTTAATTCTGAATTAAAATCAGAGTTAACGCCTGGAGAAGCCATGGCGTTATTTTGACCAAAAAGTTTTAAAACTCTATCTTGCATAAAATCGCCATAACCAAGCAGTTGTCCGCTTTCAAGTAAGTTATAGGATTCTTTAGAAAATAATGCGCCCAACATTAAAGTATTGTAATTGTAAGTGTTAGTAAACATTGGTGAATGAAAATACCAACCAGACATTTGGACTTCTGTATTGGTATTAGCACTTGGACCTACGGGATGTCCGTTAAAATTTTCAAACAAAAAGCCATAAATACCAGGATTAGTATCTTGGGTGTTATTTCCTGTAAAATTTTCATTAGGTATTGCGTTGTTTTCTACTGGCGCTGGGATTCCAGCAAAATTACCTATATAAGTGCCTCCAGCATCTGTTGGAACTATTTTTATAGAATCGTCGAAACCTAATTGATCGCATCTATTATTAAATTCTCTGATCAGACGACTATCATAATCGTGTCTTGGTGCGCCCTCAACTGTATCCATGAAGGTTCTTATTATTTTTTTTCTAAGTACTTCGTATGTAGTTTGGTCTACACCTGTTTCTGATTTGATTTCAGATCTGAATAAATTGACATGTTCTCTGGACATAAGCTATTTTACACATAAAATGGAGATTAACCCCACAAATTATATGCAACTATACCAGCTAATGCTGTAAGTAGTCCACTAACAAATACCCAAGTAATTTTATTAAATCCATTCATAAAGGCTTTTGTTTCGGCCGAGGTTTTTTCCATCTCAATCATTCTTTCTCCCATGTCATCTATTTTTTTAAATAAAACATCTGTAAGAGTTCCTAATTGAATTAATTTTTCTTCGGCTCTAGCAATTGAAATAACAGCATCAGATAGTTTATCTATCTTCTCCTCCATTCGAGTTAGTCTATCTTCATTTTCGGGCATTAAAATGTTTTACACATAAATTAGCCAAAAGAGCGCTTTAAAAAGCCGTTTGCATCATAATAAATTTGACCACTGATACTTGGATCACCAGAGGTTAGGTTTGGTAAGTGTAAGCCTGTTCCATCTACTGTTAGGTTGCCGCTAACTGTTAAATTTCCACTAATATGCTCATTACCCAAAACAGTTAAGGTTCCTGTACTGAATGTTTTTTGCATATCAATGGTCGTGTTTGAAGCTTCTAATTCTAAATTTGAACTTATAGCGGGAACAATTTTATCAACATTTAATCGAGTGATATTACTTATAGTTCCCCCATATACAAACCCTAAACTGCTTGAAGTAAGTTGCAATCTATTAACATCATCTCGACTTGTGCCGACATTTACAGTACTAATAAATTCTGCATGCCCACCAACTTCTAAGACGCCAGCAACATCATTTGGGCCACTAGCATTAATGCTTATTCTTTGAGCACCTATACTCCCAGTAACATCTACAACATCATTAAATCTGGCTCCAGTTAATCCTACTACAAGACCACTGCTTGAAATACTGCCATTAGCGGTTATATCAGTATTAAATAGAAGACCTGTTTTAGAAACAGATGTAATAATATTACCTATATCATCTGTAATATTGAAAGTTTCTTGAGCGGATTCTAGACAAATTGCTGATTTTTGATTTGGGCCCAAACTTAAACTAGGACTTGTTTTTTCAGTATTATAACCGATTTTTATTGTTTCGTAATTATTATTATAAACGCTTTTGCCTAATGCTATACCGTGAGTATCTACTTGAGAACCAGGGCCAATCTGATAACTTTTATAGTGACCACTATTATCTGCAAAAAATGTATAAAGTTGATCGCCCAAGGTTTCGTTATGTATACCGTCTAAACTACCTCTATGTATTGTCCAGTTACCTGTTTGGGGTTCAATTGTTTGTAGATTGTGTTGTCTAATTAAACGACCATAAGAAAGTATAGCAGCTGACCCACTAGTTAAAGCTGTAGCGTTAGGATAATGGCTAACTGTAGAACCGACAGCTCCACCCCTACCTGTAATTTGATAAAGTGTGCTCCCGTCTTTTGCATCCCCTAAAACTCTTAAATACTTAAAATTCTTAGCACTTGGCGTGTCAACAACTAAGAATGTCCCATCTAAATGTCTAACAGTATCAGCTGTACCATCAAGTGGCGAAGAAGCTCCATCTGTGGGTAGATTACCTAAACCGTTAATTGTAACTGTATCAAAAACATTTAAACCGTGATCTTCTGTAGTATTAATACTAACGGTTGAGCCATTTATATTGAAACCAGTTGTATTAGAAATGCTTTTAAGGATTTGACCACTTAAAAAAGGTTTTAAGGTGCTATTAAAATTAGATAATGTGTTTAAATTATTTGGTTGAAATGTTACTGCTCCTGTAATTGCAAACATACCTGTTGGTGCACCAGTAGCATGAGCATCTATAACATATGCATTTTGATGTACAATCAAATCATTTTGACCATTAGTAATAAGAGTAACTGTTTCGTTTTGTTCTAAACCGTGTTGTTGACCTCCAGTAAAGGTGATATGCAGAAGCTCATTATAAGATCTGGGTCCACCTGGTAAACCTGTATAAGATTTATCTTGTAGGGATAAAACACCCTCTCTACCTAATCTAGTTCCATTTGATAATGACTCTAAACTCCAGCCGTGAGCTAAACCAGTTAAATCTAAAGCGTTAGCTGGAACCTCATTAGTAGTTTTGTAATTACCACCAAATAATTCTATGTCAGCTGTTTGTGGTGTTATTACTCCATTGCCAGATCCCGTATTAGATACAGTACCAAATAAAGAAGCTGCTACTATTGGACCTTCGAAAGATTGAGAAAAATTCATTCTAACATTTTGACCTATTTTTAGTGGGTGATCAAAATTAAAATTAATTTCTAATGGCTCACTTTTACCTAACGGTGTAGTGTTAGAAACAAAAAATCTTTGCGCATTAGCGCTTCTATTAGAGCTTGCGACTAAACCAGTAATATTTAAAACAGCTGAACCTATAACATCTCCGTTAGAATTTGTTTCTACTATATCGTTAGTGCCTATTGTTCTTGCGACCCTGTGTTTACTTAAAAAGGCTGCTTGACCAGTGACTCCAGTTTCTACGATATGTGTACCAGTTCCAGTTGCTATACCTAAATGAAGTCCACTATGTTGGACTACATTATTGCCGTCCATTACTCCTTCAAAACCGTGGCAAAGAGAATCTGGATATATTGAAAATACATCGGTTGCTTGCAACCCTGTCGCTAATCTAACGAAGTTATCAGTGACTGCATAATATCTTTCTTGTAGTCTTTCTAAATTTAGATTATTACCAATGCCTTGCTGTGTAATTTGATTAATAGTTGTGATGTCATGAAAGTGATTTGAATTATCGGCAAACCCATTAGTTTGACCACTGTCTTTAAAAAAATCATGGGTTACTGTAGTTGTGCCTTCAACTTTTAGTGAAACTGCAGCATTGTTTGTTGCATTTGTTTTTAAATGTAGACCAACACCATTTCTAGGTGTAATGCGCGCTGTTCCATCATTAAGTAAAAAAGCTAACTTATTGCCACTAACCCCATCCAAACTAAAGAAACCTGTGGCTGTTGGGTTGTTTGTATCTAATTTATTGTTAACAGTATTGTTGAGCGAAGTATCGAAATTATCAGATAATGTTTTTAAAATGCCTGTAGCAGTGCTTAGTTCCCCAGTTGCTCCTATCAACCCAGTAACAGAACTAGATAACTCACCTGTTGCGCCAGTCAGACCTGTGACTAAATCAAACAACTCTCCAGTAGCACCAGTTAAACCAGTAATGGAACTTTGTAAAAGTCCAGTTGATGTATCTAATAAACCAGTGGCAGTTCTTAGTTCTAGAAGATCACTGGCAATTGTTGGTTCAAAAAAAGTATCATCAATTGTTACATCAGCCGCGCCATCACTGGTTGTGCTGATTTCTGCAGCTGGGTCAGTAGAAGCAATAACAGAAGCTTGTATAGATGCGCTATCATTTACTACATGACTAGCACCCGTTGTTGATGTGATAACGGTTGCTCCTTCTGTAGTAGTGATTCTAATATTAACATCTGACATTATGTTGTTACATTCTTAATGATTGAGACGGATCCTTGCAAAACTTTTTCTACAGTTCCGTTACTCAAAGTAAAGAATAAATCATAATGACTTGGGTCTTCTGTTAAGGCGCTAGTTTGAGCGGAAGTGAGAGATAAAGTAGCGATTCCATTAGTAGCATCTGTTTTAACAACTGTAAATGTGGCTTGAAGACCATTGTCGAAATCTCTACGTATTTGAGCAGATGGTGTTCTGTCCGTTAGGTTTAAAGCTGATCCATTTGGTTGTTTAAAGGTAGCTGAAAAACTAAAACTAGCCTTTTTTTCAATTGTGATATTATGTGTGCCTGCTGCCATACAGGTATTTACACATTTTTATCCCTCACATGATGCACATTCTAATAAATTCCTACTTAGCTCTTGAGAAGGGTTTGTGCCTCTTTGATAGTATAAGGTCTTAATTCCTTGCTCCCAAGCAAAAATCATTAGTTGACTGACATCTTTGGGTGAAGATTTAGGGTGTACCATTATGTTTAAGCTTTGAGACTGATCTATAAACTTCTGTCTCTGAGCGGCTTGTATAATGATTTCTTTCTGACTGATTTCTCCAAAAGTCTTAAATACAGATTTTTCCTCATCTGTTAGAAAATTCAAATGTTGTACGGATCCACCCTTAACTAGTATTGTTTTCCAAACTGCTTGTGTGTTTTGTTCTTTTTCTTCTAGTAAGGCTTCTAAATATGGATTTTTGTATGTAAATTTCCCTTTAGCTAAGTCTTTAACAAAATAATTTGAGTTCAATGGCTCAATACTTGGGGATACTTGACCAAGAATAAATGAACTAGAAGTGGTTGGAGCAATAGCCATTGTTGTGACATTACGTTCTCCATAACCTTTAAGTAGGGGCGGTTCTCCGTAAACTTTAGCTAACTCTTTGGTTGCATATTTAGTTTTTTCTTGAATTTTTTTATGTATTTCTTGATTTAAAAACTTAGCTTCCATAGACTCAAATGCAATCATTTTAGATTGTAATAAGGAATGCCAACCTAAAACACCTATACCTAAAGCTCTTTGGTTTTTAGCAAAATTTCTAGGTGCATCCATAAATGGTTTACTTTTACATTTATCAATAAATTCAGTCATTACTGCATCTAAGAAATAAGTAAGTATTTCTGGTGCATCTGTATCCTTCCATTCATCGTAATGTAAGACGTTTAAAGATGATAAATTACAAACAAATGATTCTTCTGTATTTGAATGTAATGCGATTTCAGAGCATAAATTACTTGCATAAATTTCCAATCCTTTGTCTTGATATACTAAAGGAGCATTTCTATTCATTGCGTTTTTGTAGAAGATATAGGGGTATCCGCTCTCAAAACGTTTTTTAATAATAGCTCCCCAAACTTTTCTTTTGTCCTTGTCGCCAGCTAGCATTTCTTTCATCCAGGCGTCTCCAATTGTGACACCAATAGATAAGTTTTGAATTGCATGGCCATCATTTCTGATTTGCAAAAACTCTAAAATATCTGGATGCTCAACAGGTAAATAAGCAGCAAAGCTACCACGACGAACATTTGATTGAGATACGACATTTGCAATTGTTTCAAATATTTCTAAGAAGTGTATTGGTCCATTAGATTTTCCACCACTTCCAATGTCAGAGCCACGTTCTCTTATGGCCCCAAAATAACCAGATGTACCACCCCCACACTTTGTCATCATTCCTACTTCTGATGATTTTTTAAGGATAGATTCCATAGTATCATCAATGTAAGATCCGAAACATGATATAGGTAAGCCTCTTTTCTTACCAAAATTAGCCCATATTGGAGATGATAAAGAATACCATCCTTTAGACATATAACTCTGGAACTTCTCAGAAAAACCTGGTATGGATAGTAATTCTTGAGCTGCGTCAGCTATGTTTTTAATTCTTTCCTCTGGAGTTTCTCCATCGTCCAGGTATCCTCTCTTCAAGAATGTTCTTGAATCTCTGTTAAGCCAGTAATAATCTTTCATTAAAATAAGTCCTCTTCGTCAAATGATTTGTCTTTTTTAGAGTATTCGGTAGGTCTTTTAAAGAAAAAATCTGTAGCAGAATTACCTAATACATCCTCATCAAACCATATAGTAAGAGAAAGTTTCTTTTTGTCAACCTCAAAAACCTTATCAAAGCCAATTTGTTCTAGTGACTCATTTAATCTGTTTTTTATAAATTCTTTTAAAATGTCGGCATTTAATCCTTCTCTGTCATAATCGCCTATGATCCAGTCAATGATATCTGATTCTGCCTCAAATGCACACTGGGCTTCTTCTTTTAATCTATCTGGTAAATCAGCATTGAAAAGCTCTGGGTACTCTTCTCTTAATGTATTGAGAATTTTTGTCCCAACTAAACCGTGAATATTTTCTTCACGACTTGTGTATGCTACTTGCTGCGCTGTATCTTTTAGCACATTGTCAAACCTGTTAAACCAGTTAATAATATAAAATTGACTAAACAAAGAAACATTTTCTACAAACAAGGTAAACAAAATCATAGAATAGATATATTGTTTTTTGTCGTCTTTGTAGCATTTTTCTAGATATTTTTTTAGATAGTCTATCCTACCCTTAATAATTGGTAGTTTTAGGTTCTCTTCAAATACGTCTTCTAGCTCTAGAACGCTCAAAAGTCGCTCATATGCGTTGTTATGAATAACTTCTATGTTGGCCATCACATAACCTAAATCAGTAATTCCTGGATGCGGTAGGTGATTACCTAAGTTAGCCCAAAATTTCTTAACAGAAACCTCTACTTGACCAATAGCTGACAGCGTCCTTTTAACAATTTCTCGCTCTTGATCGTTGAGATTTACTTTAAAATCCTGCACATCAGACTGGAAGTTAAACTCCTTGTCGGTCCAGAAGCCATTATGCATGGCGTTTACAAATTCCTCTGTCCACGGATAGAGATTTGGTTTCCTTGATACTTGTTCCTCGAATAGCATATGTAATAAGAATTTACACTGTCATTCTGATTAGTCAATACTTTTTGCTGAAAAAATAAAAATAAAATTTTTTACTTGAATTTTGTAAGTTTCAGTGTAACATAAAGTTGTTTAACGAGCGAGCAAGGGCGAGCGAGTTAATATATATACATATAAAATATCTTAAATACTTTAAAGTATTTTAATAAATATATAAAAGTAATATTGACTTTTAGAAATTTTTATTATATCTTCTTTTCATGTTCTTAATAAAATTAGATGGAGAAAAAGAAGATTTTTATCTATGTAGTAGTTCTGATTGGACTACAGTAGTCATAGCTGAAAATAAGAACGAAGCCGCAAATAAGGCTTTAACCTACATAATAGATGAATTAGGTTTAGGTGCTAACGTCGCAGCTGTCATTAGAGTAAAAAAAATCAACGAAGAAGTTGAAATTTCTGATGAACTGTTTAGAATGGATGAAATGTTATCTGACATAGGTATGTATAAAGAATCACAAGCGTTAAGGGAGTTGTTAAATAATGATAGGGATTAGTGGTATAGCAAGATCTGGAAAAGACACATTAGCATTGTGTTTAAAAAAAATCATAGAACGAGAGTTTGAATGTGAAGTTGAAATCGTATCTTTAGCAGATCAAATTAAGTCTGACTTAGATAAACTTATAGCTTGTAATTTTCATTTCCCAGTAAGAACCGATAATACTGATGATAAAAATTTGATTAGACCAATCCTTGTAGCTTACGGTGAAGCTATGAAAGAAAAATGGGGCGAGCGAGTTTGGTTAGATAAACTAGAAGAAAAACTTGCAAGCAGAAAAGATAAAAAACTTTATATTGTCGCAGACGTAAGATTTGATTTTGAAGCTAAACACATCTCTGAAAAAGATGGATGGGTTATCCATATAGAAAAAACGGGTAATGAAGCACCAAACGAAACCGAAAAAGAGAATGACCCAAAAGTTGCAGCAATTTCAGACCAGTGTCACTCTTGGCCACCATTGGCTGATAATATGTCAGAGTGTGATGATCACGCCGAAATTTTATGGCAAATGACCCCTCATTATATTAAAGAAAAATGGAAACAGAATTTGAATTAATTAAAAACGTAAAAGAAAATAAAGACGAAAGCTCTTTAAAACTCTTGATTGAAAAGCATTCTGGCATCTATGTTGAAATGGTAAATAGGTATATACCTAATACATTCGAAGGTATCAGAAAAGAAGATATACTTGATGAAAAAAATTACCGTATCTATGATGCTATAATCAATTATGATGAAACAAAAAACACTAAATTCAGCACATATCTAGGTAATATAACTAAATGGAAATGCTTAAATATATATAATAAAAATTTAAAATTCCCACACCAATCGTTTGAAAATATTAAAGTCAAACAATTAAATGAGATCGCTTGCGATCCAGGCATAAAAGTTCTCGAAGAGAACGAAAGCATCAAAAAAATATTTAAAGCTGTTAATAAATCTAAAGATGAAAGAGTTAAAAAAATCTTTCAGCTTAGATATTCAGACGATAAAAAACTAGTTCCTTGGAAAAAAATTGCAAAAGAGCTTGACTTATCGATACAAGGATGTATTAATATACATAATAACTATTTAAAGGAGATAAAAAAATATGTTCAATAAATCAATAATCATGGGCAATCTCGCAAGAGATCCAGAAAATAAGAAGGTTGGAGACAACCAAGTGACACGGCTAGTAGTAGCTGTTAATGATGTAGTGAAGAAAGATAAAGCTCATTACATTGATGTAGAAACGTGGAATAAAACTGCAGAAAACACTGCAAAATACCTATCTAAGGGTAGTAAAGTTCTAGTAGAAGGTCGCTTATTCCAAGATGTGTGGGAAAAAGATGGCAAGAAAAACTCTAAATTATATATTAAGGGTGATAATGTGCAGTTCCTAAGTTCTAAAAAGGAAACAGAAGCTGCTGCAGCATCTAGTTCAGACGACGAAATTCCTTTCTAATGGAAATTATAGTAGAAGCACCATTAAACTCACTTTCGTTTGGGAATGTTACATACAACATCCTCCGTCAATTTTGGCGGAAGGGTGTTGACGTTGCCCTTTATCCAATTGGAGGCGGAATAGATTTAAATGTTTACGATAAAGTAGACCCTAAATTTCACGACTGGTTACATCAATCAGCAATGGAAGCAAATGCTAAATTATCTAAGGATAAACCAACATTTAAAATGTGGCATTTGAATGGGAGTCAGACAAGAATATCGCCCAAACAATTGCTTCTTACGTTTCATGAATTAGATCAAGCCACAGCATCTGAAATTAATATTGCTAAATTTCAAACTAAAACTTTATTTTCTAGTAAGTTTTCAGAGGACCTTTTCAAAAATCACAATGTTGATTGTGGTTCTGTATCAATGGGTTTCGATGAAGACTTTGTTAAAACAGATAAAGAGTATCTTAGCAAAAATGTTGTGCATTTTGGTTTGATGGGTAAATTTGAAAAACGCAAAAATACTGAAAAAATAATTAGATTATGGCTACAAAAATATGGCAATAATAACGATTATCAATTAAGTGTTTGCGTTAACAATCCGTTCTTTAAGCCAGAAGAAATGCAAAACATTCTTCTAAATTGTTTGGATGGCAAGAGGTATACTAATATAAATTTTTTACCATTCTTAAACAAAAACTCAGAGGTAAATGAATTTTTAAATTCTATTGATGTTGACCTAACAGGTTTAAGTGGGGCTGAGGGTTGGAACTTACCTGCCTTTAATGCTACTGCTTTAGGCAAATGGAGTTTAGTTGTTAATCACACTTCACATAAAGATTGGGCCAATAAAGATAATTGTATCCTTATCGAACCTAATGGGACCGAACCAGCTTATGATGGTAAATTCTTCATAGAGGATCAGCCATTTAACCAAGGTAATATACACACTTGGGATAGTGACACTGTGTCACAAGCAATGGATCAAGCTGTCTCTAAAAAGGGACAAAATAACCCAGAAGGAGAAAAATTAAGAGAGCAATTTTCTTATGAAAAGACTGCAGACCGCTTACTTACTGAGCTAGAGAGCCTTTAGTGTTTTTGGCACGGTAAATGCAAAAATAAATGCATGAACAATTCATTATTAGACATTATATTCAACGACCTATATGGTATCGACAACGCATCTATCGATGGGGTTAAATCATTAGGTGATGTTTACCAAGCTAAAATCGTAATGCCTGGAGTTAAGAAAAATAAAGTTTCTATCTCTGCTACAAACGATTTTTTAAAAGTTTTCCTTACAGAAGATAAGGACAAAAAACTACTAAGAAAAATTAACCTTGGTGGTTTGGTAGATATAAATTCAATTTCATCTAAATTAGAAGATGGTATTCTGCAAATTACTTTGCCTAAACGCGAAGTTGCAGAATCTATTCAAGTTAAGGTGTCTTAGCATAATCTAAAATATCCCTCTTATGTGTAAAAAACATAGGGGGGATTTTTTTTAAAAAAAATATTTAAATTTATGCCATTATATTTATACGAAAACGAAGAAACAGGAGAGGTCGTAGAGGTCTTTCAAGGGATGATGGAGAAGCACGAGTATCACGGTACCAACGGTCGCGAGAAAGGCCTCTGGAGACGTGTTTATGTTAATCCTAACCTATCTTTTGACACTAATGTAGACGAGTATAGCGATAAATCATTCGTAACCTCCGCTCAAAATAAAAATTACACATACGGAGAACTTTTTGATAAGTCTGCAGAAGCTTCAGAAAAAAGAGCTCAAAAAAATGGTGTAGACCCAGTAAAACAAAAACAATATGCCGATTATAGTAAAATGACAAACGGTAAATTACACCCACAGCAAATGAAAGAAAACTGGGAAAAGACTAAAGCAAAAGCTGACAAAGCTGGCTTAAAGATAGAAGATTAATTATTTTGTGCGTCTATTGTATTGATAGTTATTTTTACATTTGATTTTATATCGTAAACTATAAATCTAAAACTATCATCATCTTTTTCATAATACACCTTGCCTATCTTAGCTTCACCTTCATCTATTGTAATTAACGGTTCAACTTCAACGACATTTACAAAATTAGGAGGTGAAGTAAATTCTGCAATAGAATACCTGTTGCTTATAGTGCCATCTGAACCCAAGTCATAGTCAGCATCATAAACCTTGTTACCTCTTATTCGTGCTGTTTCTTCAATAGTAACGCCACTATTATAGAATTTCCATTTTTTCTTATCTCTAAAAAATCTATACGATGGACGGTCTTGATGAACAAAATTACCTGGAAAAGCATCGTTAGGACCGTGAAAAACATATGTGCCATTAATATTTGTAGTTACGTTTTCTATTTCAAAAGATGTACCTTCAATATTTAAATAATCAGATTCTTCAAGATAAACTAACATAAATTCTCTATCAGACTCAGTAGCAAAAAAAGTTACATAATCTTCTTTCAATTCGCTTCCATTTAGTTCGCAATTATTGGCTCCTGGTTGGAATAAAGTACCCTGCCTTCTAACCTGTATACTTTTAGCATTTGACCTTTCCTTGTGATCAAACCTTTGTCTAATTCTATTGTAATTATCTTTAACTTCTTCATGAGTTAATGCCTTGTTATATACGGCTGCTACCGCTATTTCACCTTTAAACAAATCGTAAGGTTCTTCATCACCAGCAAAAGTGCCACCAATTCTAAAACCTTCACTTGCTCTACCAAGATTTTGAATAACACCAATACCACTAGAAGGTAAAGCATTTGCCCCAAAATTAGCTTGATCACTTAAATCTATCAAACCATTTGTAGCAAAATTAGTACTACCACCATTATATTCTGATCTTGTTGATAATATGTCAATTGTGTTTAGTTTAGTGTCGTTGCGATAAAACTGTAATGTTGTTCCAAAATCACTATGATCTATACCTAAACTACCAGTTCTGTTTTCTAAGGTCATAACAACTTGTTGCCAGACCCCAGTTTGAACTACTTGTTCTGAACTAAATTTAAATGTATTAACAGATGCACCTCTTGTTCCAGAGAAATTTGTATTAGTGCCAGCATTTTGATCAGTATACGCAACTCCATCTCTTTTAGCTATTATTGAACTACCAGAAAGCTGCATTCTAGTTGTGGCTACTTTTGAACCAGTATCAAAAATTCTAGGTATATCTAATCTTTGTATTTGACGACCATTGGCATTTGTAAAAGTGTCGCCAGTAAAAACTTGACCATGCATACTCCAAGATTGAAAACCAAGAGCGCCAAAACTATCAACGGTAAATCTAGGCCTAGATTCATTGTTTAAAGCTTGACTCATTAAAGTAGATAACCTACTAGCACTTTTACTCTTAAAAGTATTACTTTGAAAATAAGGCAATGTATAAGGTTTTATCCACAATAAATAAGTTAAGGCTGAATTTAATTCCGCAGCACCATCATCAAGGAAACTACTTTCATTTGCGAATTGTAACATTGGAGCATTTACAAAATCAAAATTACTCCTTTCTCCTACAGTAGAAAAGAAATTACTTAAATAGTAACGATTACCATCTAAAGTCTTATCAGTATAAACTTTGCCAGCAGTATACAATGGGTCAAAAACAAAACCGTCTTCACTTAATCCCACTTTACCGCTAACATTTCTCGAACTTAAGTTAGCCACACCTGGGCTGACCTCTGGATGAGCGAAGTTTAAATTTGTACTTGTCTCTGGATAAGGTGTGTTTAAAGGTTTGTCCGATATATCAAATACCTCTAAACCTCCAGTATTAGGCACGCATCTTTCATTCTTTCTATCTACATATATTCTAGCAGCATCAAAATTGTTTAAGTAGTTTTTGTTTTTAAAATCTTGCATGTCAAAACCAAAAGACAAATTAGCTAAAGAAAAATTATCCATAGAGCTTGATATATCTTGTGCAGTAAGATATGCATCATCTATATGTAAAGAATATTTTTTATCATTGTCGCCAACACCAGATATTAGTATTTCGTATTTTGCATTTTCTTCTATAAAACTTTTTAAATTAGCTGTTGTGGTTTTCTTAGCAGAGTCTACTGTTAAATATCTTTCGTATTCAGTTTCATTTTCTTTGTTAATGTTTGACACTAAAGCCGCAAGACTAATTTCACAATTATTTGGATAAAGCCTTTTTCTTTTGCTTGGATATTTGTTGCCAATTTGATATACAGATTTTCTTTCAACAGGTAAAGTTATATCAAAATTTTGTACAGTATCAGTCTCAAACAAAAAGTTTTCTTCTTCAAAGTTTTGAACTTCTCTTACTGTTATGTTTCTAAATTGAGCGGCACAAGATCCAGAATTTAAAAAATTTGTAAAAGATGTTGATCCATCTGGCGAAGGAGGATTTAATGTTTGAGCATTAGGGAAACCACCCTTTTGACTGAAAACAGTAAGATCAAACCACTTAAAATTACCACTAGTTCTTGCGTCTCTCTGGTTAAAACCAGTTATTCTCATATCAAACGGAACAAATGTTTGTGATTGTGTTGCAAATCCATCTCCCATTAAACCACCAGGAGTCACTTGTGGTGTGTTATGTGATTCGTAATCAGAAATATCAACTCTCGCAACAGCTCCAGTATATCCACCAGGCATAGAAACCCTAAATTCACCTTGTAAAATGTAATTTCCACTAGCCTTAAAACCAGTTCCATTATTTCCTCCACCTATTATATCTTGACCAATTCTTACAGCAGCTGCTTTAGCGCCACTGTAAACACTACTTGGGTTTCCATAAGCAAAACCTGTGTCTCCAACATTAATTTTTATTTCCAAAGATGGTGGTGAAGATTGTATTGCTGGATTACCTTGAGTCTGATTAAAGAAATCTGCTCTGTTGATACCTGTGGTTACTTCATCTCCAGCTTCTGAATTTAAACCATTATGGAATAACCGTGAAAAAGAAAAACCCTCAACACCACTTGGCGCTACAGCATAATCATTATCAACTATACCACTAGCGAAATTATCTTTAAATACTATTGTTCCTTCATTTTTTTTCTTTATTACTATTTTTGTATTTTTACCCTTAGAAAAGTTTTTTGCAGGACTTTTGTAGTAAGTGTTTAACTCGTTAAAATAACCTGTAGTGTTTTGTATTTGTGGCCCAGTTAAATCTATAGACGGTGCGTCTAGTTGGAATTCATCCAATTTTCTAATAGTCAAATCAGATATAAATACAGCTGAATTAATTTGCTCTATATAAAAACCCGTAGGTGTTGTGCTAGTTGCATTTAAATCATTCCACGGTCCAGATGAAGCGGTTGCTGGCACACCTTCAGTGGTCGATGGTGTTAAAGTAGTACCTCTAAAATGAATAAAATCTTCTAAACCGCCAGCATTATTAGGCTCTAAATCATTCCAATAAATATCATCCGTGAATATATTTTCAACACCGTTTGACCATTTAAATTTAGCTCTTTTTAACGCCAATGTTGATTCTGCGTTACTTTCTGATGCCCCATAAGACTCACTGTCAGTTAATGCCACCCAACCATTTGCCAATATAGACTGATCCTTTGCATCGTTTGCAAACGTGCCAGTAAATTTGTGAAATTTTTCTAATGTATCTATGACAGCTAATCTTCCGTTATGGTTTTGGACAGCTTGATTAAATGCGTTTTCAAATGTAATGCCACCTGGTACAGATACATATTTATAAGTTGAATCTCTTGGTTCTACTTTAATTCCTGTTAATCCACCGTAACCATTTAGTTTCCTAGAACTTATCATTATACAACCACTTGGAGCGCCAGAACCCTTGACGGCTCCATAATGATCTGGATTAAAACTTCCAGTAACACTGAATGGTGTTGAAATATAAGTTCCAGCGTGATCGTCTGTTCTAGTTGTTAAATTAGGTTTAATAGTCTTTCTTACAGTGGCGTGTAAATTATTGGAAGATATTCCATCACCAGTTTGGAAAAATATATCTAAATACGCTGCATCATTATTAGTTCTAAAGTTACCAGTAACTTCATATATAGAATTTGTATTAAATATCCCAGTTGATAGATTGCCACTATGATAATATTCATCAGTAGGTAAAGAAAGACCGTCTCCAGTTTTATTATGAAAAGCAATACCGTTAATTATAGCCCCATCATATATAGCCAAACTCCTAAATCCAGTGACAGTTTCATACCCTCTAGCTTTTGTGTCTTGATCAGAAAGTACAATACCTTCTCCTGTTCCAATAGCGCCTTGTATTCCGTGATTTGTTATTCTTAATAATCCAATACTATCTTCTAAATCTTTTGCTTCAACAGTTCCACCACCATAATATGGGCTATAATCCCCAGTTTGCAATTGTTCAAAACTATTATGATAAATTACTCTAGGAGAAAATGTTTGAGCTTGTATATTGCTTGCCACAAAAGAATAGTTGGACATCAACATAGCATTAGCATCCTGTGTTAATGTTACATTCTCTAGGAAACAATTACCAAAACTAATTACATTTTTGCCAGACAAAGTTTTAGATGAAACATCAGACCCTTTAATATCTCCAATAATTGCATAAAAATTTCTGTCCTTATTTAAATCGCCATCTTTAAAATCTCCATAAGGTATTAAAGTAGAGAATAAATCATTTTCAAAATCTTCTACCTTAGAAATATTCAATCTAATATCTGGGGCTAAAGTATTTTGGTTAATTAAAGTTTTCTTTGATCCCAAACCATTTATATTTACTTGATTGTTGCTAAAACTAAACGATAAATTTTGAACTTGAGGAATAAACTTTAGTGCGTCTCCACTATTAGATCCAGTAAGATTTGCATCACTATTCCCTTGGAATAATGCTATATTTTCATATCCTATGACTGGTCGTTGTGAATTATCGCTCATTTAAAAATTAGGGGTTACTGGGTTTGCTACCTCTGTAAATTTTGCAGAAATAGTGTTTGAATCTTTAAAATTAATTACATGCTCCCAAAAGTCGCAATAAAAAATTCTATTTTGATTAATTATGTTATCATCATATTTATACACAAATGTTTTATATCCCAAATGTGTTTCTAAAAAATGTAAAATAGCGTACGCCTCCTTATCAGTTCTGTTGCTGAAACGTAAGTCTATTTCTCCTAACGAATTTTGGTTATTAGAAGTGTTGATAAACTGAGCAAAAGTACCTCTCATCTTATTTAGTCTAGCCGAATGATCAAAAGATAAATCGGTAGATTGATCTGGTCTAAAGAAAAATGTTCTTGTAGCATGTAAATTAAAATTACTAGGACTTAATCCATAACCCTCATAAGTTATTGGACCTTTTAAATTTGAACCCTCTCCAGATAAATCACCAACAAAAGTATTTAATTCGTAACTTATTGAAATTTGGGATAGTTCAATCAGCTCACTTGCACCTAAGAGAATTATCACCGAACCAAGATGGAGATTATTTTGCGAATTATCTCCTTCAAATTCCATTTCTACAAATTTTCCCTTGTCGGCTTGAACAAATTGTAGAACCCCTCCGAAATCTTCACCATTCTTTTTATGGTTAGTGCCATTATAAGCCCCATAACCATTATTACCAATTGAATTAGTTGGTTTAAACTCTATTCCGTTAGATGTCGTAATATTATCAACAAAACATCTTAATTTTACTTTTACATTGTTTGCTGTTTCTACTTCAATTTTATCTGGTAAGGAAGAAACAGCTCTAATAGTTCCATCACCTCCAGGACTCGCCGATGTAAAACATTTTAAAGTTGTTGGAGTTGAATGAAAGCTTACAAAAGAACCACCATTAGAATGTGTTGCCCTTTCAAAAGTAGCAAATGCGTTATCATCATCCTGGCTCATATAATAAAAATTATCAAATTTATTAGAGTTTGCATTAGTGTCTTCAAAAAATACATCAAATTTATTTTTAGGAGTAGTTGTTGGAGCAACCAGTTGATTTGAAACAAATCCCATACCAGTATTCATAATAGATGATACTTTATTATTGACTAATTCAACATTAATACTGTAGTTATCGCCACCCATATTATCTATATTAAAGTTTCTTACTAAAGATCCATTTACATTATTATATATATTTTCATCTAAATTTACAATTTGAGGACTTTCTCCATCTGTGCCAAAATCAAAATTATTTAAACCTTTAAAAGCGGCGTCTCCAGTTTTAACCCCATGTGTGCAATTTTCTAATTTCTCTATTAAACCACTAGCTTGTAATTTAGGTAATTGAAAATTTAAGTCGCACTTCATGGCAATGTTGTTTAAACCTACGGGCATAATATTCAAACTTTTACCCTGTCCATACCAAACAGAATTCTCTGATTTGAATGCCATTTTTGTTCCAATACTTGGCGCGATTTGTTTCGTGCCCCAACCAGGAAGTAGATATTCATTACCATCTGCTTCTTCTACCCATATAGCTACTGGATCCTTGGCTTCAAATCTCCACTGTCTCGTTGAGCTACTAACAAGTGTACTTGTACTAGAAGTTGATTGTATATTTGTTCCAGCACTATGTCTCATAAGATAACCTGGACCCAATGCATTGACATAACTATTAGTATTTCCGTCGTTAGTAGAATCAATTCTAATTGATTCAATTGCCGCATTTTGCCCTGCAACAATTTGTTCCTTAGCAAACAAAACCCATTTATTGCCCGACCTGTAATAAACATCGACTTGTGTTCCCCTTGGCGAAACAATATGATAACCTTTTATACTTTCTGGTAATGTAAAAGTAGTTCTTAAAAGTTCGTAAGGGCAAGCTTGAACTCCTTCACTACCATCTCCATCGCCCACTTCAGTAATCATTAAATTTTTGTCCCCTTGGTCGTTTTCTGGGTTAAAAAACGATCCAGGTTTAAAGGGATTATAAAAAACTCTTTTATTTCCATTGCTGTAAGAAGTACCCATTGTAGTTGAACTTGAGTCTACCTCAGTACTGTCAAATTTATGCAAACGTCTAGACCCACCAAAATTTCTTGCAAATATAACATTAGAACAAGGTGGATGTAACATGGTATCATCATCGTTAATAGCGGCACTTGAAATTAAAACAGGTCTACTAGCTGAAAAATTTGTTAACTGATCATTTTCATCTTGAGTGAATGCCGTATTAACAGTTTGTGATGTTAGTGTTACTGTTTCCGTAGGAGATAAAGCAGATGTTTTATCGCCAATTTTTAATAAAGTGTTATCATAAAGTGGAAAAATATAAAACTGTCTAGGCGCTGATCTTTCATTAAAAATACTAAAATTTAAACCCGCAAAACTAAAGGGAACCATTACATGATGCCTATCATTAACAAACATAGATACATTTCTAGTACCATAGTAAACTTTACCAGCTGTGACAGAAAATGCGCCTATTCTTAATCCAGGTTCGTGAGCTTCTAATATTTTAACTCTATTTGACCCATCTAAATCTTCTTCATATATAGTAGTGTTAGGGTAACAAATTGAAACCTTTACAGGCTCTGTTGCAGTTGAAGCAACCGATATCATACATACATACTTAAACAGTTGCGGCTCTGTAATAACATCTCTATTATATACAAAATCTGTGCTGATTGTGCTCATTACTTACTTCTTGTAAACAGTGAACCAGATACTCTTTTTTCTTCGTTAATAACATTAACAACAGTTGATCTTATTCTTTCTGCTAATCCTTTTCCTCCAGCTTCTTCATCTGCTGCGCTACCTCCGCTAGTGCTTTGAGTTTGTGTAGTAGATCCGCTCTTATCAACATTAACAGTAATATTAATAGATCCTACATTACCACCACTACCACCTGTTTTTTTCATAACTGGAGATCCAACACTTCCACCGTTTTGGAAATTCATGGCATTAATATCATCTAAAGTATCTGTGCCAATAGCTTTAGCAGAATCTCTACCCACGACATATTCACCAGCAGTTAACATAGCGTTCATTTTTGTTCCAATCGGTCCGCCAGTTGCTTTTCCAGCGTATCTTCTAGACAAAGTGTCTGTGAAAGCCGCAGTATCCATTCCTAATTCATTCATGTAATTAATGGTGCCTACCATATCTTTACCTGTTTGAGTTAGTGTTACAACATCACCACTATTATCAATAAATCTATCACCAAGGTTACCCATATTGAATCCAGTGTCCGTCTTAAGGCCTTTAGCACCTAGTGTTGGGTCAACCTTTTTACCAAAGAAATCTCCGCCCTTCATCGTATTACCCAAACCAGCTGCTCCAGCACTAATAAGCGAATTAACAAATGCACCTTGGATTTGTGCCTTAAACATATCGTCTCTTTGTTTTTTAGCTTGTTTGTTTTCTTCTATTACAGCTCTTTCATCTGCAACTTGAGCTAAGAAAATTTCAAACGCTTGCTTTTGAGCCTCTTTGAGTTGTCTTCTTTCTGGAGTGTCTCGCATTCTAGCTAATGTAGATAATCTTTTACTTTGTGTTTCTAAATTAACCGAACCAGAACTTATAATGTCTGTTGAACCACTGGTCACATTTTGCATAGAAAACGCTAACAAAGCTTCCTTACTTTCAATTCTTCCAAATGTTGTGTCACCCCTTTCTGTTCCTGGTGTAAAATATTCTTTTGCTAATGCTTTTTTAAGTCTTTCGTTAGATAAAGATCCACCTAACACATTACCCCCTGGATTATCCCAGAATTTTCCGCCATTATATTCGGGCATTCCTTGTTCAACTGGCCCTCCTTTATTGTATCCTCCCATGCTTCCGCTATTTAGAGAATCTAAAAACGCGGTTCCATATTTTTGTACAGCTGATTTTCTAACAACATATTCTCCACTAGTGAGCATTGCGGGAACGTCGTCTTTAATGCCACCACCTCCACTAACCATACCACCAGAAGCAAATCCCAGGGATTCGCTAATATTTTTAAGAACGCCAGTACTACCAATACTAGATACAAGTGTATCTGCGGCTTTTTGCATTAGTTGTCTTTGTATCTCTCTACCAAAATCTAGTGCAATATCTCCTAATGCTTTTCCAATACCATCAACACCTTCTCTTGCTACTGTATCCATAGCTTTCATAAGTCCATTTTCTAAATTTTGACTTAATGTAACTGGCATTTGTTCTGACATTCCAGCAAGTCTTTGATTAACACTTTCTATATATTGATCATATGCTGTTCTGTCTTTGTCAAATTCTGAACCCTTTTTTCTTTCTTCATTCAATGCTATAACTGCTTCCAACTCTTGTTGAGCTGCATCTATTGAAGCACTATAACTTTGTAATTTTGCGGCATTTTGATTAACTTCATTATCTAAGTAAAACTGTTTGTCTGCTTGGGCTTTTGTTAGACGAACTTCCGCTCTGACTTTTTCTTCGTTAAAGCCATTTATTTGTTCTTCATAAACAAGTTGTCTTTTTGCTTGAGGTGAAAGTTTGCCTCGACTTTCTCTTAAGACATTTTGATTTCTTTCTTTCGCTAAAGCGTTGGATTGTTGTTCTTTAGCTATTTTTTTTTCTAATTCTGTAATTTCTTGTTGGAAAGTTTTTAATCTTTCTTCTTCGATTTTTAAATTGTCTTCATTAAGTTCAAGCAGCTCTTTTTCATTTTCAATTTGACTCGCTCTTGTTGTTTGAATGTCAGTAATAGTGGTTTCTTGGTTTTGATAATTTTCCGCTATCTTTTTAACAGCGGCTTTTTGAACACTTGTTGCCTCACCTTCTCCATATAAAGCTGTCAATATTTTTTGCTCTAATTCTGCTATTGTACCTTTTCCATCTACTTGTTTTAATATAGAATCTAAACTATCTTTTTGTATATCATTGAGTTTTTGGGTATTAATAACTTCTTTAGCAAACGATTGCTCAATACCAAGTCTTTGTTGTTCTATTTCTTTACTCAGTGCAAGTTCTTGCTTTTGAATTTCAATTTGATTTTGTCTTTCTCGAGTAACACCTCTTCCTCCGTCTCCAAGAAGTTCTTTATCAAGTTTAGCTATTTCTGTTTGAAATGTTCTTTGCCTTTGTTGACCTAAAGCAGAAGCTGTTGAGTCAATTTGTAACCCAGCTTGTCTAGTATCAAATGTTGTTCTATCTCCTACTTTAGTTAAAGTTTGTTTAGCGTCCGCTTGTTGTCTTTTATCAAGTTCAGCTTGTACTAATTTTTCTATTTCTTCGTTAAATCTGTTTTCGTCAAACGTGGTCCTTTGATTCCTTGCATTGCCACTTACAGTTGTAGCTTTGCTTCTTGCTTGCCTTAAAATGTCTTCACCTATATTTGCGCCTTCTTGATTTGTTATTGTTGCAATTTTTCCTAGATTAGTTAAATCGTCCTTACCTAATCTATTTATTATTCCTGTACCTGCTGCTGATTGTCTATTTGATCCCGACTGTAATGCTGATTTAGCTATTTGCTGCAATACTTTATCCTCATTTTTTTTGCCGCCAAAAGCTCCTCTTCTATCTACGCCCGATCTATTTGCAGCTTGATCTAAAGAACGGTTATAGTCTATTTGGGCTCTTGTCCCAGATATTACAGCTTTTAAAGAAGCATCTGTTCCATTTGCAAAGTCGTTTATTTTTAAATTACTTAAAGCCGAATTTAATTCACCAAACTTGTCTTTAACTTTTGTTAATTCTAAAATCAAAGGAGCTACAGAAGCTGCTATAGCAGCTGGCCCAAGTAATCTACTTGCTCCTGCGGCTACTTTACTTAGAGCTCCTCCTACACCTGGAGCTTTACCCCTAAATGTTCTTGTGCCACCATACTTACCAGTAACGGTTTGTGATTGCAAACCCTCTGCAAAACCTTTTAAATTTTCTATACCTTTTTTAATTGGCTCATTTAATAAAGTTAGTGTTGCAAAGGTTGTAATACCATTCATTAACCCAGTTGTAAATTTTTCAAGTTGAGCATTACCTTGTGTTAAAGATTGAGCAAAACCGCCAGCTACTTGAGAAATCAAAATTAAACCAAAAGCTTTATCCATTCCCATTTCGCCTCCTGTACCTCCAGGTTTGGCAGCGAAGTTTGGTATAGCACCAGTAGGTTCATCCCTTGTATTTGTTACAGCTAAACCTAATGGGTTTTGCCCGTTTCTAACTTTACTGCTTTGATTAATTCTAATTTGATTAATTGGAACACCAGCAGCTTTTTCTCTTTCTATCGCGTCTGACAATGGATCTGCAAAATTTGGTATGTAACCAAAAGCTGCCGACATAGTTTTGTTTAACCTTCCGAAAACATTTTTATCTCTAATGCTTTTACCAATTATACTTCTAATTGCTTCTGGCGTAGACGTTCTTTTAGCATCAGCCTTAAATACATTTGGGGTAAATCCAAATCTTTTGTTAAATCTTGATGTCGCTGCACGACCTTCTTCAAAGTCAAAAGGTGTTTGATCACCCAAGTTGCTATCAAAGTCTGTAATCCCTGCCGCTCCTCTAGTCACCAATCTAACAGCGCTTTCAAAAATACCACCCATAACTGCAGAAGAAAATAAACTTGGACCTTTCGTTCTTTTCTTCATTGCGTTTAATGTCTTGGATCTTTCATCGTTATTAAAGAAATCCATTAACTGAGATCCGTAATCATATGTTGGGCCAGAAAATAATTTAGAAATTAAATTTCTATCAGCTCTTTCTGACTTTAAACTTTTTTCTACATTTTCTAAAGATCTAACTTGTATATTATTTAAAGCAACTCTTTTTATATTGCTGTCTGGATAAGCTCCTTTAAGAATAGCTTTTTCTGGTCCAGATAATTTTGTAGTGCTTGTGTTAGCCTTGGCTCCACCTGGAAATATAGATGCAACACCAAGTTGATTAGACGCATCCATAACTAGTGTGGATCCCTTTTTAGAGTAATAAGCTTTTAAATCTTTTTGCTCTTCTGCTGATAATTTTTGACCGTTTGCTTCTTTTCTTCTAAGGTTATAAAAATAATCTGAACTGCCTTTCAGAGCAAAATTAGGAATGAATCCATTAGCGCCCCTAAGTTTTTTAGCGCCAGATGGTAAACCCATTGACTTTACCATATTTTGGTTAAATATAGCATCGCCTCCACCAGCATAGTTTGGAACATAATACTCACTAGAATTTGCTATCATAGTTCCTCGTTGTCCACCACCAAATGCAAAATTTGGAATTGATACAACTTTAGAACTTGGTGAAGCTCCGCCTACACCCCTAGAAACATCTCTAGCTTCTCCAGCAACGTATCCTCCAGAAGCTTTGCCACTTGCTCTTTCTACACCACCAGCTCCACCACGAAGTCCAGCTCCGTATAAACCAGGGCTTACATTCTTTGCAATATTTTGAACCCTTTGTAAAGCGGCAGCTTGTTGATTATATATTTGTAAAAGTAATTGTTCTTGAGCAACCTTGTCGCCCTCTAGTTTTAAAATCTGTGCTTGTATAGCTTGATTAGATACTAATGTTTGTAAAACAGATTGTTGTAGAAGAGCTTGTTCTTTGGCTGCCCTATTTACCCCTAGCAACGTTTTTAACGAATCTAAACCAAAAACAGCTAAGTCTTTAAATAGCTTTATAAATATCGCACCCACCAAAGCCAAACCAGGGCCAGTTAAAACGTTTCCAATACCCTTGATCAATCCTCTAGCAAACTTGCCACCTATTGTATCTCCATCTAAAACATCGGTAATTCTAGTGACTGCACCCTCAAAAGTATTTATTAAATTTTTAGCGGCATCAGCAAATCCAGTTTCTCCAACAGTAAATGCTAGTTTTTGTCCAGCAACGGTTAATTTATTAATTGTGGCGTCAAGTGTTTTATTATATTCAGCATTCTTTTTATCTAAAGAGCCAAAGGCGCCTGCCGATACTTGTAAAGATTTTGCAAATTGACTTTGTCCAGATTGCAAATCTCTAATTAAATTAATTAAAATATCTCCCTGCCTAACACCAGCAACCTTTTCAATCAGTTTACCAGCTGCTTCGCTTCGCATACCAACCTCTTCTAAAACAACACCTAAATCTTGAATAAGTGGTATAGCTCCTCTGATATTACCTTCTGTGTTTAACACTTCTATTCCGACACTTTTTAAAGCGTCTAAAACATCAGTACGTCTTATCCTGGCAAAGATTGTTTTGAAAGCATTACCTATAACAGCACCGCCACGTTGAGTTCTTTCTTCTACAACCGTAATTGCACTAAGCAATTCATCAAAACTAACTCCAGCTACCTGGGCAGATGCAGAGGCTCTTTTAAGACCATCTATTAAATCATCTGTTGACGTAGCGAATTTTGTATCAACTTCTGCAATCTTATCTGCTATTTCTGCTACAGTGAGACCAGCACCCTCAAAGTTTTTGATAGCAGCTGTTAAACCACCCACTGCTTTCTGTGAGTCAATACCAGCTACTCTAACCAATTTTAGAGCTGTTTCAACTCTTGATAAAGATTCCTCAACACTTAAACCTTGACGTGCCAACTCTAAGGCTCCCTCGGCAACTTCATCAAATGCGTTACCAGTTTTTTGGGCTACTCTAAATATACCATCACCAAATTTTTGCAAGTCTTGAGCGGTGCCGTCTAAAATAATTCCTATCTTAGTGAAAGCGGCTTCAACTTTAATTGTATTATTAACAAGCTGTTGAAAGGCTTCTGAAAGTTTATTAATAACTAAAACTGAAGCTCCGAAAGCTAAAACACGAGCATTGGATGCTTCTAAGGATTTTTGGAATTCATTGGCTTGACCAGTAATTTTACCAAGTGGTCTGGACAACTTATCTAGGGATCTTGCTCCTCCGCCAAAATCAACACCTTTAGCTTGAGCTTGTATGCGTCTTAAAGCTGCCTCAACCTTTTGGGTTCTTACTGGATCAAAATCTATTCCTATTTTTGCGTTAGCCATATCCTATATAGGATAATTACACCTAAACGCCATGCATTTTCATCAAATCTTTCATGTTCATGCTACCTCCGCTCTGCTTTAGTGCTTGATCCAAGGTAATAGCATCTTCAGTCTCTGTTTTTATGGCCTGTATATCCGTTGAAGAGGCTCCAAATATAGCTGATCCTCCATCATTTTCGTTAGATTTTTTAGTAGCAGCACGTTTATCATTTCTTTGAGCTTCAGCAAATTCTATTAATAATTCTGGATCTTTAGCTATATTTTCTGGAATTTCTTTGCTAGTGTTTTTAAATATACTCAAAAACGTTTTGCCATAACTAGATAATTTAAGTTGAAAACTAGACATATCTTTTAATGGTTTACCATATATTTCGTATGGATTTTCTGAAAAAGACAAGTATGGAGAATATGCATTAGACAAAGCAGCTTTAGATATGTTAGCATCTCTGAACTTATTGAAAAAATCATCTTGAACCTCATTAATAATTCTTTCAGTTTCTCGATTATCGTACTCCAGATTGTGCAAAACTGGGTTTTTAAAATCGACATCAAAATAAGCTATAGACTCAAAAAAGTCTCTATTAACTTTTTTTTCTGCATGTTTTTCAGCAGTTAATCCAATTAGTTCAGCTCTTTCAAGAGAAATGTTTCTTAGGTTTTTTTCTTCAAACTGAATTAGTTCTTTATGCTTCTCTCTTTGAGATGGTAGCAAAATTTTAGACGTAGATTTTTTTAAATTTTCTAAGAATTTTGTTTTGTCTTGAATAAGTTGCTCCTTTTCAAGATCCCACATGTCTTCTTTAATTAAATAATCTAAGGCATCTTTCTCTGAGGATAAACCTCTCTTGCGAGCCGCTTCCACATATATCTTTTTTTTACTAAGATTACTAGTGGTGCGTATTTGATTAAAATGTTTTAAATATATTGTACCTAAAGAATTTTCGACAATCGAATATTCGTTAAATATATCAGCTATTAATTCTATGAAAAAATCATCCTGCATCTTTGATAAACTCATCTATTTTTTCTTTAGATGTGTCTCCAGTATAATGCCAATAGGATATGATTCTCATAACTTTATTCAAAACTTCTTGATCAAAAAAATCTCCACTTTCATCCTTATCATACATATTGTCAAGTTTATCTTCTAATAATATACCCTCAAAATAATCTAATTCGTCACCAAGTTCATTAAGAATTTTGGTTACATTTAAAAGATACCATACAATTGTTGATCTTTCTGCTCGAGCATCTGCAGTATTATTATACACACCCTGTAAAGAACTTTCCAAATCTACAAGATTTTTACGAACTTCAAATAATTCTTTCTCTAAGGGTTCTATTTCCTCTTTGCTGGCTTTTGTAGCCACCATCATTTGTATCTTGTTTGTTAATTCGTTGCTTTTTTGTACGGCACGAATCATGTCCTTACTTTCTTCCTCGGTTAAGGCGCCTCCTGTGTCAGCGTATTTCTTAACCAACATAGCTTTTGTAACAATACCCTTTTTTACATTTTTACTTAACTCAATAGCAAAATACTCCTCTGCTTCATCCACCATTCTTCTGGTTGGCTTTTTTAAAACAATTGTTACTGGTTTTTTAGTCTTCTTGTTTTTTGTAGTGACAATCTCTTCACCATCTTTGCCCTCTTTTGTCGTTTCAACTTTTTCGATAATTTCGCGGTTTACTTGAAATTGATATATATTTTTATTATTGTCCATTATTTTTAAATCTAAATTCTACTACTAAGTTCTCTAGTTCACTATTATAATCTCGCAAAACAGAATTTCCAATATCTAATACTTTTTTTCTGTAATTATTGTAATATTCTTCGTCAAAGTAATCACTTATCTTAATTAGATCGTGCTGGTCTTCGGGTAGTATGTCGTATAGCTTCTGAAAACGCATATCGTGTTCTTTCTTTAAGTCTTCTAACAGCATTAAATAAGATTTAAATAAAAACCTTATATGATGATGAGACCGATCATTTAAAAAATCTTGAGCTATCATACCTTATTCCTCTGTTTATTTACACATAAAAAGTGTAAAAAGTAATATGGCAACTCCACTCATATCAGAATCCCAGAAGAATACTATCAAATCTATCATAGATGATATCCACCAAACATTCGCTAGAAATATAACTGTATATAAGGAAGGGCAAACAGTCTCTATAGCTGCTAGTGCTGAGTTTAACGGCATATATGGGAGAAGTGGGGGCGGAGAAAAAACAGTTACTAAAACCGTTTCATCTACAACTATCCTAGCTAGAATTAAATATATCGATGCAAAAGAACAAGGATTTGTAGATGGTAATGTGGGTAGTCAATTAGACTTTAAATTAATGGATGGAGAGGTTAGAATTACTGTAGATAACGCTGGTTTTGAATTACTTAAAGATGCTACAAGATGTGAATTTGAAGGTAGAAAATACACAATAGATAGTAAAGGAAATCCCACTGGTATATTTGGCCCACAATATTATCACTTCTACCTCAAACCAATGGAAGAATAATGGCTTTAAATTTAGAAATTCAAAAATCTCTAAGGAGACAAATACCAACTATAGCTTTACAACAAACTAGGAAAATAGTAAAATCCAGCTTTCAAAAAAAGAAAAATGAAATGATTGCAGATTTTTTAAACCACCCAGTTTCGTTAGAAATTAAAGGTGGAGTAGAAGCCGAAAATATAAGCGGGACATTAAATGGTATTACAAATCTTTTTTCTTTTATAGGCTTCGAACAGGGTACCGATCCATTACAACCCATCATAGAACTATTACAAAAAACTAATTTAGACTTAGGTAGAGCCGTAGGTCAAAAAATTGTATTTTCCGTTATTTTACCTACGCCAAAAGAAATTTTTGAAGTGACACCTTTACCTTATATGCCTGGCAGAAGTTGGGCTAGATCTATAGAAACTGGCTTATCTGGACTAGGATACTACATTAAAAAACCTTCTAATTCTAGTAGATCTGGTTTGGGTATCCAAGTAGAAAAACGTGTAAGAAAGGTAAAATTTGCAAATACTAAATATATATCAGACTTTCTCAAAAGATACAAAAAGGAGTTTGAAAACATACAACTATGAGACCACAATTTCAACATGAATTAATGACTAGCTTTATGCTTTGGTTTGACAATCATTTATTAACCAAAGGTTCTGCCTTTTCGAATCAAACAGGTAAATTATACTATCATAAAGATGATAGATTACCTTCTAGTTATAACGCATTTGCTAGTTCCTATAAACAGTGGGTAACTGATTCTTCTGTACCTGGCGCTATAATTCCAACAGAGTTTATGGGGACTGGTCGTAGTCAAACAGCCGCTAATAATTCAGCTATAACAGGTTTTAAATTACAAGGTGTTGGTGCTGCTTTGGTTGGGTCTAGTGATAGTTTTGATTCAACCTACACCATCAACGTTGGTGTTTTAAACTCAAATGGTAGACGTATATTTAATAGCGATACAGTCGCTAATCACAGAATTACCTTAAATCAAGGCACAGTTAGTAAGCCAGAAACTTCTGGTTTATGGGAAATTAGAGCTGGAGCTCCTATAAATAGAGCAGCTTGGCGTGCCACAACAACTGGTATAGGAGAGTCACAAACTCCCTTCGCTTATCCTTGGACTGTTACGGGTTGGCAAAGGCAAAACGCTCTTGCTAATGTAGGATCTGGTCCAGTGTTCTCAGATTTTTTGGTTAGTGGATCTTCTGGGTTTGTTATGGATTTTGAAAATGGAAGAATATTAGAAACTGGCGGTTCTTTATTAGCTGATGCGGATATCACTGGCACTTTTGCAGTTAAAGATTTTAATATATATTTAACAAATGATACAGAAGAAGATTTAATTTTAAACAGCGCTTTCGAACTAAATAGTAGATATGAAAAGTCACTTTCTGGGGTAAAGCCGTACGATAAAATATTACCTGCTATTTTTATTAATTCAGAGTCTATGAGAAACGAAGGTTTTGCTTTTGGTGGCGAAGATAAAACGGTTACTTCTATCAAAGCTGTGGTAATGGCAGAAAATCAATATCAGCTTGATGGAGCGTTATCTATCTTCTCAGATACTCGTTACAAAACCTTTAATCATCTACCTTTTACAGGTCATCCAATTACTGAATTAGGCGACGTTAAAGATGGACTTTATAGTTACAATACTACATCCACCAACTTAAAAAATGGAGAGTATTACATAGAGGATGTAATTACCTCTAAACTTTCTGAAAGAACGGAAAATTCTCTACCAGATAGTGTAAAAGTTGGTTTTATAGATTTTGATGTATCGATTAACAGATTTCCTCGTGCTTAATTTCACATTTATAAAGTTTAACTGTAAAGAATATTAAAATATTATGGCTAATAGAATCATTTATCAATCAGATGCGTTATACGCGAGTAAATCAGTTCGTTCCACTGGTATCGATGAACACCAGCAATTAAGACGAGTTCAATCTGCTAATTACTCCTTTAACGTTAATAGAACCGACGTGAACCAGTTTGGTCAACTTGCCAGAATTGACTCAACCATCCTAGAGACACCAACTGTGTCAGTTGATTTAAGTTATTTGCTTGGAGATGGTTACAATGAGTCAGCTCTAGGATTTTCGTTTACCTCTGGTTCTCTCGCTACAGGATTTATTTCAAATCAGATTTCTGCAACATCAGAGCAGGCAACTAGTGGAATTAATCTTTATATGTTAACAACACCAGAAGGTGTTGACGCTAACGTTGCAAGAACTACTCAAGATTTTGACAACAATGTTATTGGACTAGGAAATTGTTATCTATCAGATTATACTGTAGATGCTTCAGTTGGAGATTTCCCAACTGTTACAGTTTCTCTTGAAGGTCTTAATGCTAATTCTACAACAGGAGTTGTTGGTGTGACAGGACTTGGAGCTCACGGTGGAGACATCGAAGGTGCCTCTGCAGCAGCAGAAAAAAATCATCACCAAGCAAGTTTTGGACCTAAAGTATTATCTTTTGGTGTCGGTGGACATCCTAGAGATGCAGGTTTATTAACAGGTTCTGATGGAGAAACAAAAAGACAAGAACAAGTGAAAATGCTTGCTGTTGATCCAGAAGATACTAACTTTATCGGTGCATCTGGTGCAGTTAGTGGTGTAGGTGTTAACGTTGTTGACGGAAATCAGTTATCAGTTATGAAATCTGGAATCGTTCTAGAAGGGCCTTCAGAAGCTACTGGTGTAGGTCAAACTGCGCTTACAACAGCTTTAAAACCAGGTGACATGACATTGACACTAACCAATGGAAAATCATTCTTTAACGTTGATGCAAGTGATTCAAGCGCTGGTCACGTTCAAAGTATTTCATTAAGTGTTCCTTTATCTAGAACACCAATTGAAAAACTTGGTTCAACATTCGCTTTCGCTCGTGTGGCAGATTTCCCAATTACTCCAACACTATCAGTTAGTGCTGTTGTTAATTCTGCTAAACAACAAGCTTTGCACGACATTATTGCAAACGATGATTTCATTGATCAATTATCATTCTCATTCTCTAATACAGCAGGTGCTAAACAAGTTGAGTACACACTAAAGAATGCTAAAATAGAATCAGAATCAGTTAGTTCAAGTATCGGACCTAACAAAACAGTCGATTTGACATTCTCTGTTACAATCGGTGGTCCAGATGATACCAACAATAACATTTTCTTCTCTGGCCAACATGGTCATCCAGATGATACAAAGAGAGTGTTCGGATCTAACTTCGTCAGAGCAAACTAGTAATCAAATTTACAAAACACAAAACCCGCCGAAAGGCGGGTTTTTTTGTATACTCACATAATCAGTGTTTCGTATTTTAAATATTAATAAGTGCCACTTATGCTCACTAAGCTTTCTACGCCACCAACTTGTCTCGGAGAGGCATTATAACTATTATAGCTCTGTATCATTCTTAACATTTTGTCGTAAGAATCATTGGCTAAACTTTTATAAACTTTAGTTACTTCGTTCTTATTTACGAAGGTAATGCTGTTGTCCCCGTCACGCACACTTAATATGTTTCCATTTGTGTCCGTAGCGATGCCTCTAAGCGTGTTTCTAGCTTGTTTTGTGTAGTGGTGATACATGTACATCTCTTTATAGATATCAGCCTCTTCTAGGCCAAAATTAGAGATTGCACCATCGGCTCCAGAGAAGCTTGTGTATATGTACGTATTAAGCGTGCCTAAGTTATTAGCGAACCAACCAGATATAGTTGTGGGTGAAACTCCAGTGGAATCAAACTCGTTGTGATATACTTCGTTCGCTAGGTCAATTATGTTCATGATTGTCTTCGATATTCTTGCTTAATTACAGTAATAAGCTTTTCTCTATCAAAGCCAGGATTGAACCCTAGTCTCGCTGCTGTAGCTTGAAGGTCTGACAGTGTTTTAGATTTTAGCTTTTCCTCTAATTTGTTTACACTTTCAGCATCTTCAAATGCATCAGATCTTGCACCTTTTTCAGCTTTTATTGTGGCATCTGTTTGAAAAGACCCGTTTGTCGACGACCAATTTCTAAATGCATCTATTATTTCTTGCTTTTGATCTTCAGATGATGAGTAATGTCTTGCAGCTACTTTGTCTGCTATATCTTGCATTTTCTCCATAGACATTGTTTCTAATTTTCTTTTTAGAACTCTTATATCGGCGGTTTTAAATGGACTTAATAGATCTGTTCCATAGATTTTTTCTTCTTCCTCTATTAGATCTAATTCATCTCTAACCTTACCATCAGCATACTCTAAATCGCCTAAATCTGGAGTATTTTCCTCTTCTTCTTCTTCTTCTTCTTCTTTGCCATTAGCTTCTAAAGGTATCGCTACTTCATCATTTTCGATAGCTGTAGCCATATCTTCGATCGTTTCTTCTTTTAATTCGTGTAGGGATTTGTCTTCTTCCATAATATATTATAAATTAATTTACACTTTTTCTAAAAAAAAAGGGCCACTCCGAAGAGTGACCCAATTTAAAGGTTTTAAGAATGTTTATGCACCCTTAACTGCTGTACCAATCAAAGCACGATTGTCAACAACAATACGACCTTCTTCGAGAGAACCGAAGTAACCGATCTTGTTTTGACGGATGCTGTATTGATCATCAGCGATAAGGTTAAACTCAGCGCCATTCTCAGCGTCGACTGCTACAGGACGTAGTAATGACTCACGAGTGCGGTCAATACCAAGTACTAAGTCGTCAGCAGCTGCGAATTCTGCATCAGCACTTCCACCTTGAGGTTTAGCGATATTGTTAGTACCATCAAGAGCACCATACTCTTTAACGAAGATGTCGTTAAAGCGGCGTGATGAACCACCAAGTCCAGAACCACCCATTTCGCTTAACTCTATGATGTTGATACCATAGAAGCTAGGAGCACCAGCTGCGCTGTATGCTTGTTGAGCGATGAAGTCTGGAGCATTATTAGAAGTTTTAAGAGCTGCACTAATAGGAGCTTCTTTTGTACTAATTGGGTTATAAGCAATAGCTCTTAACTCTTCAACGATCTCTGGGGAAACGATAATATCTGTAATACCTTTTCCTTGACGAGCGTCTGGAGTACCACCAACGAATGATGTGTTAACTCTTTTTGCACGAGTTAACATACGATTTAAGTCTGCAAGAACAAAACGTTTGTCAGCATGTGACTCTTCTAATTGAAGACCATTGCTCTTTGCTGCAGATGCTAATGCACGCATAATAACATTTGCTGAAATTGTATTTTGTTTTAAAAGAATTTCTTGTGCAACACGAGTCATTGTTTTAGCAACTACATCCATGCGAGATTTAGCAGCGTAGCGTCTGTCGAAGCTTACAGCTGAATCAAGTGAATATGTAGCAACTTTCAACTCAGATGATGTTGGAAGAACTTCTGAAGTAGCAAGACCACCAGCACGTGACTGAGAGAATACCTGTACGTAATCCTCATCTGTGATATCAAAATAGAGATCTAATGGGATTGAAGGATTGTCCTCTGAATTGTACTGAAGTGTTGTAAAAAGGTTTGACAAAGCTGGAGCTTGGTTTACGACTTCTGCTAACACTGGTCCGATGAACTCAGCTAAAGCTGTTTGAGCTTCGTAAGCAACACTGCGGTTGCGAGAAGCCATAGCTTTGATAAGCTCAACTTGTTCTGGAGTATTTTTTAATGTAATTTTCATTTTTGTAATATTTCCTTTCTATTAGCAATCGATTTTTACAACGATATAGTTTCCAGAGAATTGATCTGCGATAGTAGATGCTGTGCTGTTTGATGCACCTTGGCGGCTTCCAGTACCAATAACTGTACCGAACACTGTGTGCTCAGAGAAGTTTTTACTAGAGTAGCTTGTTAATGATGAACCCGTTAAGGCTGAACCACTTACTTTACCGTCTGTTGCGCCGATAGCAATACCTGTTCCAACTGCATAGAATCCTTCTAAACCGTTTGGATTGTCAAATGCGTTTGTGCTAAGAGTAAAGATACCCTTTGTTGCAACAGGAACAGTTTGACCAGGAAGAACGGCTTGAGCTTCTTCTTTTTTAGTTACGTTATATAATAGTTTTTCTCCATTTTCATCCGCTTTAGCTGTTTGTTGAAGAGTGAGGCCTAATGGGCGATCATTCTTAGTAGCAGGGATGACACTTAATGGATTTGAAGGATATTGGTCGCCAGCGACAAAAGGATAATCTGTCTTACCAAGGTAAGAATCTGCTCCGTATGTGACAGTTTCGAGATTGAAATCTCCTGTTGCGATTTTGACAAACACCCCGTTGTCTCCGTTTCCTACAGTGTCGATTTGAGCATTTGCTAAACCGTCACCTAAACGAAACAGATTTATGACGTCATTTTCGTCATATTGTCTGAATGGTAATAATCTTAGTGACATAATATTAAAGTGTTAAAATTTATGATGTGATATTTTCACGGCTGAAAGCAGCGGCGAATCTATCTTTTAAAGTTGTTGATGAAGCTTGAGCTTCGTTATTGTTTGGAATTTCTGTTGTTGTTGCTTCTGCGCTGTCTAAAGCATCTTCTACTTTGACATCTTCTGAAGCCTCTACAGCATAGTAATCCTCATTTTTCAATCTAGCAGAAACTTCTTCTTCGACACGAGCTTTAATTTCTTGCTCGATCTTAGCTTTAGCTTCTTTGTTTTTAGATGACCAAAATACTTCAAGTTCTGATTTGAAAGAAGCATATGCCTCTTCTGATGAATCAAGTCCTTTAATTTTTTCAGCAATGAAAGTTGCATCACTTTCTTCTAAATCGTAGATAGAATCAATTTCTTCCATGCGAGCATTGAAAGTAGCTTCTGCCGCTACAGCAGCTTGCGCTTTTTCAAACTCAGCAATGCGTTCTTGAGCAGTAGCTAGTTCCTCTTTAATTGATTCTACAGAATTCTTGAGTTCTTCATTCGCAGATGCGATTTCCGCCTTCTCATTTTCTGCAGTCTCAAGAGAAGCTTTGTACTCTTCATCTTTGGTTTTAATGGCATCAGCAAATGTTGATGTCATGCCTGCAATAGCTTCTTGAGAAAATTTCTTCTCTTGAAGATCGCTCTTGAGTTCTGTTAATAGGTTTTCTAAGTCCATAATTTTGTTATTGTTTACAGTATTTTTTAAACTTTGTGAAATTTTCGCTGCAACTTTTTCTAGTTGTTCGCTTTGTTTTGTATTTATTTCTATTACTTTCTCTGCTTCTGTTTTTTGTTCTTTTTCTTTTACGATATTTTCAAGCCCTTCTTCATCAGCAATTACACCTTTTACATTAGCGGCTGGTTTCATCGTATAACCAATACCAAGTGGATATACAGTACCACAAATTAAACGGAAAATTGGTGTTCCATCGTCCAATCTTCCTTTGCCACCAAAGCCTTTTAGCATAGGTTTTATCTTGGCTATTTGCGCCTTATCAGTAATGATTTCAGCATCTCTTAGGTTTTTACTTCCTACAGCAATTTGATAATCACTAAACCCAACTTCCCAACTAGCAGAAACAGCCTTATGTAAATTACTTGCTTTTTGAGCACTTCTGCTTATCGTATCAAAGAAGTCCTTATCAACGGTTTTATAAACCACAGCTCCTAGAGCTATATTGAATGGATCCTTTTCATCCTCATCGACGTTAACTAGAATAGTGCTATCGGAATAATCACTAAATCCAGCATTAACTATATGACCAACTATTTTCTTTTTATTATGTTCGATGTTAGTTGGCTTATGAACAAATTGTTGCACACAATCAATCGCGGTTTTTGTGCACATTCCATCTCCATTTTTGTTAAACTCGTTAACCACTGCAGCATTGAACGCAACACCTAACAAGTCAGAATTTCTTTTCAGATCGACTTGTTTAGGTATTAAAGATTCTAGATTTTGAAGGTTAGCTTCCGATAAATTAAAGTCAGCAATTTTAGTACCAGCAGTAATTTCAAAATCAAAACTAGCTGTGTAGTTGTATTTTGACATTAACTTTTAGGTTTTTCTATAACTTTGATATCGTCTTGAGGTGCAACTACATCTTTTTTAACATCATCTTTAGATAACATATCTTGATCTTCTGCTAAAAGAGGGTCGTTTGCTAAAAAAGTTTCTTGAGCTTTAGCTCTTTCTTTTGCTAAGAATGTTTCCATATTAGCAAGTAAAGGATCCATAGCTTTTGATTCTTCTGGGGTGATTTTTCCTTCTGATTCCATCTTCTTAACAATTGCCTTGCGTAAAGCTGGAGGTAAATTCTTTTTCTGACGATCAGTTAGTCCAGCCATAAATGAATTTGTAAATTTAGCCATTAGCGGTTGGAATCGAGCTAAAAATGTTTCCTGGTTTGCTAAGAAAGTTTCTTGGTTTGCCAAAAAGGTTTCTTGATTAGCTAGAAATGTTTCTTGCGCATAATCTTCAATAGCGTAATTTTCGATTGCTTTCGCATAATCTTCGATTGCCATAAGTGGTTTATCTAAGCTTGCTAAGAAAGTTTCTACATTAGCTTGAATTTTTGCTATCATTGGTCTAACTGAATTGTCGTATGCTGATGCACATGATGAGACCGTTTGTTCGTCATCCATTGTGGATGTGTCTACAGCGTATGTATCTTTCATAGCACACGCAGCTAGGAAAGTTTCACGCACTGGTGCTTCTGCTTCGCTATATTTGTTGGCGAGAGCTATTTCTATATTGCCATTTTTACGGTCAATATTTGCGATTAGTTCGTTTTTATTTTTGTTCATTTGAATGGTATAAAATTGCTGATGGATAAATTTCTAATTGGTGTGAATCTGAAACATCATAAACTTCGTTTAAAATGCTTAGTTTCTCAATGTTAGTAAAATCATTTACACAAGAAATAGCTAAATTTGTCCAATTTTCTTTTGCAGTGCTACACACAACAGATTCGCACAATTTATTGATCATTGAAGTTTGGTTTTTATTAAGCTTTTTCTTGTTAATTTTCTTTAACATTTCTTCTGATGCTAAAGAGTGCAAAGCTTCAATTTCATACACTGTAGCTTGTATTGCTTCTCTTGATATTCTGTTTTGTGGTTTTGTTACAGGTCGTCCTGGAACTCCAGGTACATTCTGTTTAGGAGCGTCAATTGCATCGTCTTCTATCATCGGTATACCACCAACAATCGGGTTGTAATGCCCTTTCTTACGCTGTTCAACAAACTTATCTTGCGCTTGTTCTAATTCTTGTGATTCTGGGAATCGACCTGTATGAATAATATCCATACCTTGTTCAGCTGTAAGAATGCCTAGCTCCATAAGTCTAGTTGCCACTCTCATCAGTTGTACTTCGTCCCTTAAATCTATATCTTTAAATTTAACTGTTGGGTAAGATCTAAAACCTAAATCTTTTGCCACCCTTCTTATTTCTGGTTGTAGAAAATCGTTAATGAAAGCTTCTCTAGCTTCTTTTAATCTATCCAAGAAAACTCTAGCTTTGATTTGTGCACCATTGTACTTATCTTCATTAAGTATGATGTTTTGAAGACCTTCCTTGATATCTTTGTTAATTACTTCGTATTTACCTGGGCCAACAACCTTATTGATATCTGGAATAATGAAATCAGCTTTTGTAGTATAATCAGATACTAATACACGACCTACTGATTCATTTGCAAACAGAGATTGCATTGCTTTGACATTGTGATGATTGATACCACCTTTTTCGGGTTCAGTACCCATTGTAATCATAAGTATCACATTTTCTACGGTTCTCATGATTGCTTGGTCCATCTTCTTCATTTCCATTTTAGCATTAATATCTTCTAATACTGGAAATCCAAAAGGTATAGCAAATGGCTCATAATCTTGTTTTTTATAGAAGGAATATGCCAATCTGTCGTTCTTTAGATTAATTTTTAATCCATCCTTAAAATATGCTCCATCTTTAATTTGCTTTTTGACTTCTGGATCTAATGCATCATATATAGCTTGATCATAGTCATTTTTAGGGTTTGCTAATCTTTCTAAATCAAACTCAGAAAGTATTTTAGCATAAGCTCCGTCAGAGGTATTAAACACAGTGCTTCGTTTTGCTACAATCTCAAACGGATTTAAAACAATATACTTTAGTGGAAATTTGTTCTCTCCAGGCTCTTCCGTGACACTTCTAGAGAACTTTTTAAAATCTTCTAAATTAAATTTACCATCTATTCTGTATAAAAAGATATTGCCACTTCTATAATACTCTCTGAAATACTGGTCTTTCAAATCCCATAATTTAATTCTCGTAAATAACTTATCAAAGAAGTTTCTGGAACTTTCGTTACCTCCCTCTAGATATATATCCGTATTAGCAAACTCGGACATCATATCTATAGTATTTCTAAAAATCGGAACATTGGCATAAGCTTTTTGGCAAAGCTCTATAGCGTCCCTAACATTAACACCATCTGTTGTTAATTCAAAAGGTAACAATCCACCTCGAATTTGACTATATTTATTAAGTGCGGGAGTTACTGCGGATCTATTGATTCTAGCGCTAGATCTTTGACTTGTTGCGTTTGCTGCACCAGCTCGACCGTATGAAGCTTCTGAAACATGATAAGCTGCTCCTAAACTAGCAGGCTCTACGTTTACCGAAGCCTCTGAAACAACTTGTTGTGGTTGGTTGAATTTATTCCAATAATCTGATTTTTTTGTATATTTTCTTGGCATATCAATATGTATTATAAAGTTCTTTACACAAAGTTAAAGTAACTTTGATAACTTTAATTAATAAACATTGGAGTAAAGCCAATATTATTGTCTAAAGGTATGTCCATCATGTCGTAATATATGTTCATGCCCCAGTTTCCAAGCACTAAAGCAGAATAAGAGTCCTTTCTAGGTCTATCTGCTCCCTTTTGTCTTTTTAAATTAGGTGGTAAGTCAAAGTTTTGTGTGCCTCCTACGGAGGTTGTAACCTGTATAAGCGCACATTCTGCTTTTGTTAAGTCTAGCATATCTTTTTGATGCTCTATAAACTCTATCATTTTTGCGCCAACATTCTTTTCGTCTTCGTATTTAGAAAACTTTAAATCCTTGATAGGTATTTTTTTGGATTTCTGTAACGAATAGTTATCATCCATGGCTGTGGCTGCAAAGTATAATTTTCTTCTATCAAAAGAAGTTTGTAACATTTCGTTTCCGTTTCTGATCCATTGAGATGTTGGTTTACGTAAATTACATATCACACGACTAGAAACATTATATTGTCTTCTGGCTTCTTTTAAATCTGATACATAGTTCTGTGGGTTTATAAAATCCGCATCAAAACAGCCAATATGTAAGTTAGCTCGTTTAAATATGTCACTTTCATTTGCTGAGTTTAAAAATTGTACACCACCATTGTAGTCCCCTACAATCATGATAATATTGAAGTGTTCTAATATGTATTTGAAATATATTATGTGCTTCTTTAGATTTGTTCCTGGTAAAGCATAACTGTGCACCACAACAGCTTTCTTTTCTTGAGGCATTAATTTAAGGACTTGTATAGCAAAATCATCAGATGTTTCAGATTCGGACCACGATGGGTCAAACGCCATGATATATTCTGCATCTGGATCGCCTGCTACTTCAACACAGGGAGATTCTCCATCCACAATCGTGCAATCGGCCATCTTACTAATTTTAAAGTAACCTGCGCTATCATCAGTAAATATAGCATTAAACTCTCGATCAATTTGAGACTGACTCATAGAACCCCTAGCTTGGCTAATTAAGTTTTCATCATACAAAGCTTTAGGTGCCGCATCATAAGAAAACTGCATAATACATCTTCTACCTTGGTTTTTTGCTCCAGGATTAAATATCATATTCTCATATGCTTGATATAGCTTATATAAATACTCAAACTTGTAAGACGCAGATGAAAGTCCTATCATTTTATTACTTGGCCACTCAGTTCTTTCTTCTTCTGTCATTTTACCTAACTTTATCATTTCATCTTCAGCATCTTTAATCTTTTGTCTTTCTGTTGGGTTTTCAACAACAGCCAAGAACGGCATAATAACTTCATTATAAATTTTCTCTGGCATGAGCAATAACTCGTCAATAATAATTCTTTGGAAACGGAAACCACGAAGTTTTTCACCGTCACCTAAAGGCAAAGCTGTAATACGGCTTTTACCTATTTGCATAGACCACTCATCATTTGACTTGGTCACTTTGCCTATGCATTGTTGAAACAACTCGGCTTTTTTATCTGCAGCTATATCTTCTATCTTTCTAAAGATCATTTTTGACTGCCTAAAAGACTTTGATATAATTCCTATATGTACCCCTTGGTTCAGAGATGCGTCCAAAAGCGCAAAAATACCCGTAGAAAAGGATTTTGACATACCACGCGACCACACCCCTAGAAAATAATCATTCTCCATCATAGCCTTAACTGCCATGTGTTGAAACGGAAACAATTCTATACCAGTAAGTAATTGCGTTGAAAACGTAATGTTATCTTTAAGAAATTTGTACAACCAATATTTAGCTTTATTGTCCTCAAGGTATCCCTCAAGTTCTAAAACTTGTTGATTAACATTTTCCCTTTTAAGGGGTTTTTGATTACCTGTCTCCCAAGACATTTTCTTCTTCTATGTAATATTGCATGTCAGTTTCCCAAAGCTCTTTACCCAATGCCAATAACTTAGGTATAATTATTTCGCTCTGCGTTCTATTCTCGGTAAATATGAATTGACAGTTTCCAGCAAACTGATGTTGAAGCTTGACCATGTTGGAAAAAGCCCAATTCAAGGTTGATAACCTTTTACCAGGAAAATAATCTTTATATATTGCCTTAATGCTTTTTTCTACAACAATATACATATAACAATCCACTTCCACACATCTCTGCATTTCTCTTTGGAATCTTTTGAATCCGTTACCGAAAGTCCCTATAAAATCTGTCGCGCTTTTTCTATCTACAAACGTATTTGTAAATTTATCTCCAGATAATGTATAATCACCGAAAGCTAATTTTAAAGATTCGCTGTTTTTGAAATATAGTGGTTGTTGTTCTCTTGTATCTATAAATATTTTTTCATTATAGTCGTCAAAGAATTTCTTCGTCAAATGCTGATTAAATAGCGGTTCTAAACCTATCTCTTGTGACGCCTTGGTATAAGAACCAAAATGTTTTTTGTATATACTGATGTCTGGCAATTTCGCTTTGTAGAGCTCAACATAAGAGGGTGTGTGTTCCCATTTTTTTCTAATCACTCTTTCGGCTAATACTTTCAGTATGTATTGTTTTACTTCGTCTTGATCAGATGTTTTGCACCATTCCTTCATTTGACTTCGTCTTGCAAAGTCTGTGTTGAAGTATTGATCTTTGTTTTTAAATTGTATTGGTGCGCCAGTTAGTTTATTATATCTTGGATAATGTTGTACATAATAATCCGCAACATAAAAACCATGCTTTTTTATATGTGCATGTAACGCTTTTTCTGAGTCAAACTCTTCTCCGCACTCTTTACATTTATAAGACATCATTAATACCAATCCCCAAAACTCTAGCTTTCCAAGCGGCCATACCCTCAATCTTTTTCGCTTCCTCTTTAATGATTTGCTTTTGCATTTCGGCTATGTGTACCATGTTCTTGCGCTCTTCTTCTTCTTGAAACAATTGCACAATAGATAGAAATGATGCAGTTTCTTTTTGTTTGTTCTTCATCCTTTCACCTCTATCGCCTTGGAGTTTCTTTGTTAAATTTTCTATACGACTTTCACACTGATGATACTCAGCACTCTTAGCTTTAATAATTTCCGCTAAACGCACAGTCATTTCGTCCTGGTCGTCCGCTGATTCAAACATATCATTTAATTTTTGTAGGTGTGACGTAATTAATTCTAAATTAATAATCTCTTTGCCCACATTCATGTATAGGTTAATTTCATCTGCCGTTAGATCTGGCTTATCCCATGTTAGCCTAATAAACTCTTGTTCAAAAAGTTCCCTGTCTCTTGGGTTGTTGTAGTTATTAACGATGGCTATGAATCTTGAGTTGTTTAAATTTATTCGCAATCTTTCACAGCATGTCAATTGGTTCCTAGACATCTTACCTTCTTCTAGACCGTATCCCGTTGAATCATTAATTTTTTTAATAATTCTCGAAATAGCGTGTGGCGCAGCGTAGTGAAAACTTTCATTGGTTGTAGGCTCTTCTTCAATAGATGATGTATACTCATGCACAGTTCTTTGTTCTTTGCTTAACTTTTTGGTTGAGTTTCCAAAAAGTTCTTTTGCTATCTGTAAAGAAGACCATCCGTCTCCATGTCGCTCTTCAATGATAGATTTTTGCTCATCATTTAATTCTACTGATTCCACCTTGACATGTTTCGTGGTCTGAGCCTTCAATCCGTTAGAAGCTAGAAACTTCGTCACAGATCGTCCCTCCTTTGACCTACCGTCCAAAGTGTCATCGTTAAATACAATCTTAGTAATGTCGATTATGTTGGGGTTCTTTTGGAACTCCTCCAAGATTCTATCTTTTTGTTCTTGCGTTAAGTCTGTCATAGTATGTCGTTGTTATCTAAAATTTCTTTGACTTTCTCTTGAAAAATCTTTTTTAGATTTTTAATTTGTTTGTACCCTGCTGATCGTTTCTTTTCGTTGGTTTTGTAACCTAAATACGAAGCGACCTTTTCCTCAGAGTGGTTTTCGATAAAAAGCATACGGAAAGCCATGTACTGCTTTAAATTTAAATGTGGCTTGAGATGCTCAGAAATTCTTTCTGTGGCATCTGCTATATCTATAAATTCATCTTGTCTTTGGTTGATTTCGTTTGTGTGGTTTTCGATTGTAACCGCTAGTTTTATATCGTATGCTGATTTTTTTCTTTTTTCCCAATCTGCATACAACTGACAAGAATTGTCCTGCCTACCGCTTGAATTAAGGCCGCACGAGTCACCGCCTAAATTATGTTCACACCTTAAACAAGGTCTGGCATAATTACCATAATGATTACGTAACAAATTTTTAAATTGATTAGCAACGACTCGACTCAACCAAGGTTCAATCGGTTTAGTCTGATCCCACAAATGCCACTTCTTGTAAATGTGGGTCATGATAATTTGTTTTATATCATCGTAATCAACGGAGGGTACCGCATCTAGATCCCATTTACTTCGTTTTTTTTCTAGTGCTCTTTCTATTTGTTCGAGTTTGTCCTCAAAATTATACATTTACTTAAGATCATCAATATGTTTCCTCGTTGCTCTTCTTCTTGACATAGGAGCTTTCCCTGCAAGAGAGCCGATTGTATGATTGTATTGATCGTCATATGTATCTATTTCATATTCTAATTTATTTATTTGTGGTACAAATTCCGCATCTGTTTCGTCGTCTGCTATGGCTTGTATTTTTCTGCTTGCATTTACATTTCTATCCAATGGACGAGATTCGTTTTTTGCAGCAACACCCATAGGGGTACCGCAACTAGAACAAAATTTAGGAGGACTGAATTTATATTCAGCCTTCGCACCACACTCGGAACAAAACTTAATCATATTTTATAGTAAACGATTTGCGTAAAAATTCAACACTACAACAAGGATTGTTGTATAGTAGTAGTGCCTTGAGCTACTCCTCCAGCACTTGCATTCATAGTTTGTGCAGTAACTATACCATTGACAGTTGATTTCATAATTGTAACGGTGGGAGCAGATGGAGCTTTTAAATCTAAAACTGCAGCTCCTTCCTCAACTCCGCCGACTCCTACGAGTGCGTCAATGTTATCTCCCGCTATACTAACTTGATGTTCTGCAGTTAATTGTAAAACTTCACTTGGAGTTAGTGCTCCGATTGCGTATACTGGTTGTCTACTTGTTGTAAATTGATAAGCCGCATTTTCGACTGTTAATGTACCTGCGACTGGATTAGTAAGAGTAGAATATGCTCCGTGTGCATATTGACTACTAGCAGCTGCGCCTGGTTGTGGTCCTAGATTAGTAGTGCCAACTGATGCTATTTTCCCTTCTGGTTTTGAGTATATGCCAAACTCACAATTAACTTGCACGGGTGCATATGGCGCTAACGTATAAGAAAATGAATTTAAATACATGTTAGTACCCCTTAGTCCATCTTTATCTCCAAACGCAAAGGACAGCTTACTATCACCAGTATGAGCAGTAGGTATAAATTCACCATTTTTTAAAAAGAAAGAAAATGATAAACTCGCAGAAAATGGTCCAGCGATTAAATAATCTTTACCAGCATCTGGTGTTTGACCTAAAAGTCTAGTTGATTGTACATTAGGAGTGTATGAAATAGAACCTTGGTTAGCGTGAACCATTAATGAACTGCTTTCTCCTTCTGCTAAGGCGTTGTCGCCAGCCGCTATGTAAATTGGTAAATCCCTAAAACTTATGTATGCCATATATATTTATTACACCTATTTTATTAGTTTGGTCTGATTCCAGGGCGAATTCCTCTATATGTTAAAGATGCTATTGGAGTATCTGAAACTCTGGTTGATATGTTTTCTGAAACTAATCTGTGATTATTTACCGTGTATGTTTTCAAAAGTCCAGTTGTTGATGAAATAGATAAGCTGATTTCATTACTGTTTCTAATTGTGCTTGCACCAGGTGCTGAAGAATTATATCCAGTTTTATTTTCAAATACATAATCTTCGACTTCAAAATCTATAGACACCTCTTCAGAAATAGGTCCATTTAAAACAGCTTGAGCTGGACCTAAAGAACCTATACGATAGTAAGGATCCCAAGGAAAAGCCCTAGATAAAGAAAAACTTTGTACTTGGTCTAACGTTGTTGATTTATCATAAGTGATGTTAATTCCTGTTTGTGGAATCAACTCCATTGGTGTTTCTTTTAACGCTGGTTTTAAAAAGTGATCTTGTACATGAGACAAGTTACCATTACTGCTGTCTCCACTTAAGTCCCCTAAAACATTTATGGAACATTGCAGTCTGGGCACATCTCCCATATTTACATTTATAGAATAACCTACAATGTAACTAAAATCAAAAACCATTGCCCTATCACCATATACAAAGGCTCCACTTAAGCGTTGACCCGTTAATGTAGAGTCGACAATATCGTCATTAGCAAATACTTTACTAAAAGTTAAATTAGTTGTTGTTGGGCCCGTTATATTGTAATCAGTGTGATCTGTACCTAATAACATTACAGATTCTTCTTGAACGTTTTGGCTAAACGAAACATCTTGTACGCCAGTTAGAAGATGAGTAGTGTCACTACCAAATTTACTTAGGATTATATATTCGTCTCCGCCTTCACTTGCCATAAGTGTTTTTACACTTATTTACGGCGTTTGATCGCTATGTAAAGGAATGATGCAAATCCAATCATCAAAGCATACGAAGCAGGCTCTGGAATGATATCAATTGATACTGCACCTGGACCAGTAATCATCATCCAGCCATCTCCAGCAACTTTAGGTTCATAAGTTGTAATAACTGCATAATATTCTGTATCTATCTCTAAATCATCTAATTCCAAAAAGAACAATAAATCACCATCTTCTAACTCGCCTTCGTACTCGTCATAGTCGTCATTGTCAGCAAAGTATAAAGGATTTGTTGGTGTCAAAGGATTAAATATATCATCATAAATATAAATCATTGTGTCTCTCATCCAAACTGGTGTGCCGTTAGGTAGTAAAGTTTCATTTTCTCCGAACTGTCTGTCTACACCTATATAATCTGCATTGAAAGATGTATTGAGCACTGAATAAGTACCAAGGGTTTCAATACTGAATTTTGCTACATTGTAGAAGTATTCATCATCATCATAACCCCAATCTTCTCCATCTGGTCTTGTATAATTTTGATTTTTGGTTAAATCAAAACTTTGTAAGGTCATCCAAGTTAGATTTAAACTTGTATCTGGCGTTAGGTCTGGTGGCTCCAGAGAAAGGGCAGATAATGTAGTGGTAGCGAAAAGGAGAGTAGCAATTAGGTTTTTCATTTTTTGGCTTTTAAAAATTTCATGATTTCTTGTATGAATCCGAAGAAGCCAGATTTTTTCTCGCTTTTAGGTAGTATGTGCAAAATCAAGCAAGTAATACCGACGAGCGATAAAGCCATCTTGAAAAGTTCACCTGTGGATTGATTTAGTATTTCGGATATCATCTTATTTATTTACACGTAGCTTTAGCCATTTTTGTGAGTGTTGCGTAATAAATAGCTTTGCCTTTTTCTTCGCCATATTTTTTTATGAAATCTTTTAATGAGACCTCTTTTTCAAGCCTCATAAACTTTTTCTTTTGGGCGGGGGTCATTGCCTCACCTTTAGCTCTTTCGATTTGCTCTTTTGTGGGTGCACCCTTTTCTCCAGGCTTACGCATTTTTTCTGGTGAGCCTCGTTTAATACGCTCTTTCTTTTTGCGGATATTCTCCCAAAGACTGGCGTTACTCTTAATTTGTTCTGTGAAATCTAATTCCATTATGTTGTTGGTGATATTGATTGGTTGTTTGACGACACTGGTGATACTGGTCTCACACTAGGGTTATCAAAAAATGGTGTTTCTACTTGAGGGATATCTTCAAATCCTCCAGCATCGTTACTTTCTACATTTGAATGTGGTGTTATTTCATCTACTGGATCGTTGTCAACAGGAGTCTCCATTATTTCTGCTTCCGCTTGAGTTTCAGTTTCTTCGACTGCTTCTTCTGAAGTTTCGTTTTCTGAAACCTCTTCAGCTTCCTCTGACG
>Ga0181380_1000019_pt1 | contig 60389 bp, 37 predicted proteins | sample 3SPOviralmetaG_FD_130116 | JGI IMG/M metagenome (GOLD analysis project Ga0181380, IMG submission 130116) | Marine viral communities from the oligotrophic San Pedro Time Series (SPOT) site, San Pedro Channel, CA, USA - 3 SPOT_SRF_2009-08-19 | ecosystem: Environmental > Aquatic > Marine > Strait... | reverse complement strand
TTGTTCGCGGGGGTTCTCGGGGTGGCAGGTGGCCGGGGTCAACCTGTCTTTCTGCACTTCAAAACTGGCTTTGTGGCCACGCCGCATTCGAACACGGGGGTTCCCCTCCAGGAAGACAGGTCGTCGAGGTTGTCCGAGCCACCCTGATATTGGAACCAGTATAACGCCTGTGAATTAAATAATTTGGGCCCAGATGTACAGCTGGGCGGGCCACAAAGACAGGTTGGGGCAGGTTGTCCGAGTACACCTCGCAATTCGAACACGGGGTGCCCCCACGGGCAGGCGATCGCGGCGACGGGTGGGATTGACGGTCAATTGTTGGCGTGTCGTCTGTCGTATGATGGCGTGCACGTGCCAGGACGTCAACCCGCATCGGAGTCAAGGAGGTTGACTCCCGCATGCAGCTCAATGCGACGTACAACTTTGAGCTGACGCCGGCGGTGGTTGCGCCGGCGTTCCGGGACAGCCGCGAGATCCCGCCGATCGAGACGGCCCTGCTGCTGCCGACGCCGCTGCAGTTCAGCGCCAAGGCGTCGGACGTGCGGATGTGGCGCGTGGGCGACGACAGCATCGGGTCGGGGTCGGCGCGGACGATTGCGTGCCCGGCCAACAGCATGGACGGCACGGTGGCGTTCATGTGCGACCTGGCGTCGGTGGGCAAGGTCGGGCGGGAGACGCGGTACGCGTCGGCGTGGAAGATCCAGGGCCAGGCGACGTTTACGTGCCGGTCGCCGCCGCGGTTCACGTGCCGGCAGACGCTGCTGGGCGCCGACGGGCGCCCGGTGTCGGGCTGGGGCGACCAGCTGACGGGCGAGGCGCCGCAGCTGAACGTCGTGCGGATGCTGCCGCTGTCGCCGCGGCCGGCCACGGTGAAGCTGGCACTGCCCAGGGCAGACTTTGACCAGGTCGTGGCGTCTGTGTGCCGGGCGTTCAAGACCAAGTCGCCCACCCAGGCGCAGGTCCAGAACTGGCTGGCGCGGCCCGGGAGCCGCAAGACGAAGGCGGTGCAGAAGAACCTGTACCTGCGCATGTTCAGCGGTGCCTCGGACGTGGGCGCCATTGGCATGCTGCCGCCGGGCCTGTACGCGCAGCTGTGCGACGCGGACGCGGAGCGGGTTGCGTCTGCGTCGGACTTTGAGTGCGAGGAGTACCTGTTCGGGCGGTTCGCGCCGCGGCTGCAGCTGCGGGCGGACAGCACGGCGGCGCTTGCGCTGGGGGAGGCGACGGCGACCGCGGCCCGCGCCGCCAGCGCGGGCACGAAGGAGGAGCAGACGCTCGCGCAGGCGGAGCTCACGGCTGCGCAGAAGGAGCTGCGCACGGCGCGGGCGGGGAAGCACGCGTCCGAGGCGGCGGCCAAGCCGACGGTGGACGACGCGTCGGACATCCTGACGAACCGGCACACGGGCATGCAGCGCGAGTGCGTGGTGAAGGCGGGCGGGCACGTGCCGTCCGAGAGCGCGGACGCCGTGGACAGCAGCGACGGCCCGAAGGTGCCGCGCTTCGTGGACGCGAACGGGTACGTGAAGCTGCCCGACGTGTGTCCGATCCACCGTGTGCCGGACCGCCTGCTGCGGCGCACGCCCGCGATTCGGTACGCGATCCTGCTGTACCGGGCGCTGCGGTACCTGCGGAGCCGGAAGAACGCGGTCGCGGTCAGCGTCAACGGCGTGGGCGAGGACCGGCAGGCGCTGCGCGGCGGCGCGTCTGCGCGGAGCAACGTGGACGTCCTGGACGCGTCGCAGCTGGACCAGGGCGTGACGTACCTGCTGAACCGGGGCATCGAGCGCAAGGTGCCGCGGGAGTACGTGCCGACGCAGCTGCTGCGGGACGCGAACCGGAACTACTTCACGGGCGCGCTGCCGACGGTGGACGTGGGCGGCCCGACGGACACGGTGATTGCGCCGGTGAACGAGCTGACGAACAGCGCGCGGCTGGCACACACGCTGGCGCGCCTGATCAAGTCGGCGGGCGTTGCACAGAGCATGCTTGCCAAGGGCAAGACGCCGCTGGACCCGGTGCAGGCTAAGCAGGCGGCGGAGGCCCGTGCGACGGGGCAGCGCCTGGAGCGCTTCCGCCGGGTGGGCGACCTGGGCGGGCAGGCGCCCGCGTGGCCCAAGACGGCCGAAATTGACGCCATGCTGGCCGACATTGACGAATGGCTGCCGCTGGCGACGTCCAAGGTGGACCGCGAGGGCCGCCTGCGCCTCGGGTTCAAGCTGACGCCGCGGCAGAAGGCGGCGTTCCGGGCGATTGCGACGGACGGCGTGATGGTGTGCCAGGCGGGCGCGGGCGCGGGCAAGACGCTGCTGACGGCGGTGATCTACCTGTGGCTGGGCGCGGCGGTGCTGACGTTCACGTCGAACGCGGCGCACAACATCCGGCTGCGCATCGACGCGATGGTCAACGCGGAGGCGCGCGCCCGCACGCTGCTGCGCGGCAAGGACGCGCCCAAGGTGTTCCGGACGCCGCGGGACGTGGACGCGGCGGACGTCGCCAACGGGCAGCGCGCCGTGACGACGATGGCGTGGATCGAGGACAAGGCGCGGCGGTGGCTGGGCGCGGACCAGTCGACACCGGAGGGCCAGGCGGTGATTTCATCGCTGGAGAAGGTGCTGGCCCGCATGCGGCCCGACAGCACGGCGTACCTGGCGATCGACGAGGCGGCGTGCGTGACGACGCGGCTGCTGTCGGTGACGCTCAAGGCGGCGACGAAGCTGCTGCCCCGCGTGTGCCACCTGGGCCTGCTGGGCGACAAGGCGCAGCTGGACGGCGTGGGCAGCGGCACGCCGATGGACAACATGTGCTGGCACTACCTGGGCCCCGACGTGGAGCGCGCGTCGGACCTGCTGGAGTCGACCGGCCGGCCGCGGCTGGAGAACGTGCGGGCGCTGCAGGCGCTGGGCGCGCAACAGGACGTGGCGTGGCACCGGGGCATCAGCTTCCACATCCTGCGCAAGTTCCACCGGTTCGCGAAGCACAACCCGATGGGGGACGCCATCCGGGAGCGGGACCCGCGCCTGCTGGCGCCGCACATCCTGCCGCCGGGCGTGCTGCCGGACCTGAGCGCGTTTTCGTCGGGCGACCCGGACGCCATCGCGGCGCTGGACTCGCTGTACATCGTGCCCATGGAGCCCGGCGCGTCTGGCCCCGAGGACGCGGCGTTTCTGGCGTGCAGCGTGCTGTCGTCCATGACGCCGGCGGGCGTCCTGCCGCGGTCGGACCAGTTCGCCGTCGTGACGTGGCGGCGCGCGGACGTGCAAAAGGTGGCGCAGTGCGTCAACAGCGCGCTGCTGGGCGCGATTGACGGCGTGCGGCCGCCGACGCTGCGGGACATGCGCAGCGGGCGCCTGTTTGCGGGCAGCGGCACCGTCGTCGCCGCCCCCGAGGAGGACAGCGACGACGACTTCGACCTGGACGCGGCGCTCGCCGACGCGGCGCCCGCGGCTGCTGCGCCCGCCCCACGCACGGGCCCGGTGCCGGTGCGCACGCTGGCGGCGCCGTGGCACCGCAAGCGGGGCGGCTTTCCGTCCACGGGCATGTACCCGAACCTGGCGGGCATTGCGATGGCGCCGTCGCTGGGCGACGTGGACGTGCGGGTGCCGAGCACGTCGGCGCTTGCGCCCACGCACCTGTTCCCCGACAGCACCATCATGATCACGGACAACGACTCGGCGCAGCCGGACGGCCCGATCTACACGGGGCAGACGTTTCTGTACAAGTACGCCAACATTGTGCGGACGCGGTGGAACGGGCGGGCGAAGCGGCTGGAGCGCGACATGTCGCCGGCGGGGAGCGCGCAGACGCCCGTGGTGCGGCTGGCGCCGGTGCGGGACGCCTTTATCGAGCTGCACGTGGAGGACGGCGAGGGCAACCCGCGGACGGTGGTTCTGTACTGCCGGCTGAAGAGTGAGACGACGGGCGCCCGGCCGTCGACGCGCAGCGTGCGGGTTGCCGTCGTGCGCACCACGTACCGCGCGCAGGGCATGCAGGTGCCGGTGTGCATCTCGGTCGTGCTGTCCAAGTACTGCAGCGCGAAGGAGCTGTACGTGGGCACGACGCGGGGCCAGGTCAACGTGGTCATCGTGCTGGGCGACGCGCTGGAGTGCATCGTGAAGCGCGGCATCATCCCCAGCGCGGGCGTGGTGGGGCAGGCCATCCCGCGGTACCTGGCGGGCGCCCGCGTGGCCGACGACCTGCTGGGCAAGATGGTGGCGCCGCCGCCGCCTCGGGCGCCCGCGCCGCCCGTGCCGGTGCAGAACAACGACGACCCGCCGCCGGCCGCGGGCGCGGGTCGCCTGTCCCTGTTTGGCGGCAAGGCCGTGGTGGAGGCCATGACGGCGCGCAAACCGCCCGTCGTCAAGACGTCGTCCCCGGGGCTGCACAGCCGCCGGGCGCCCGCGGTGGCGCCGCCGCCGCTGCACACGGCGGACAACATGGCCATCCACACGAAGCGCAGCGACAGCGTGGACGTGGAGCTGCGGCCGCGGACACCGTACGGCACGCTGCACCACGCGCCGGCCGCCAGCCAGCAGGGCATCACCGACCGGCTGGCGTCGAAGCGGCGGCGCCGTGCCGGCGGCGAGTTCACGCCCGCGCCCGCGCCGTCTCCCGAGGACATTGACGACGCGGCGCTGCTCCGTGCGCTGGAGGAGGCCACGGGCAAGGTGGACAGCAAGCGGCGGCGTATGTAGTTTATGAACCCCAATGCATGTTTTGAGTCTCCACTGGGCGGCGGCATGGAGACGGTGCACACGCCGTGGGGCTACATTCCGGTGCCGGGCGTGTCCGCGCCGGCCAGTGCCCGGTGGTCGCTGGGGCTGCTGGAAGCGCTGCGGCCGCCGTGCTGGGGCACCAAGACGTGGACGCTGACGCTGGCAACCCAAGAGCGGGGGACGTGGCGGGAGGGCGCCGGCTGGACGCCCGTGGACTTTCCCAACGCCTTCGAGGGCGACGGCAGGCTGGTCGTGGAGTTTGGGCTGGGCGACTCGGACTCGGAGGCAGAGTCCGACGACGCGGCGGGCGTGCGGATCGAGGAGTGGAACCCATTTGACGGCAGCGTAAACCCCTTTGGCAACTGAGTTGACAGTCAATGTGTATCTGGGTACCGTCCGAGTCGACAGACAATGTGTGCTTGGGTGGCGTCTGTATGATGGGGTGGCCCGCGCACACCGCCAACCGGGCCCATGAACAGTCAACTTGTCAAGGTGTCAGCCGCCGCGCCGGCCCCCGCGTCGGCGCCGCGTGGCGGTGGCTTTGGCATCGGTTTCTTTGCCATTTGCATCCAGACCACGGTCGTCACCACCAAAACCACGAGGCGACGAAAGCCCGCCAAGAAGCGCCGGGCGCGGGCGGCGCCAAAGGCGTTGCCACCACCACCGTCCCGCCCGCTGATTGAGGACGTGACGGACGAGCCTGTGGGGGCCGAGAAGCCCGCTGCAAGCAAGCCCAAGGTGGAGGAGCCGGGCGACGACGACGCGCCCGTGGTTAAGCCGCTCGCGGTTTCCAGGTCCGTCACGGGCAGGCCGGCGTTTGGGAAGCGGCGCAAGACCAAGGCATAAACTGGTGTGTGCATAGTCAATCAAATGCATTTGGGCCTGTGGCTATACGTTTGGCGGCGGCGGCTTGCCCGTGATGGCTTCAAACAGACTGGCGGACTTCCGCTTTGCTTCGTCGGGTGGCAAAGGGGGGCCGCTGACGCCCTGCGCGGACAACGCAAGGCACCTTGCCTCCATCTCCTCCTTTTCCGTGTACTGTCGCGGTGGCGAGCTGGGCCGCGCCCGCTTTCCGGCCGGCAGCGGCTCGTCTGCGAACCGCACCTTGGGCTTGGGGTCGTCGTCTGCAACGGCAAACGCCACCTTCTTGCGCTTCTTGCTGCCGCTGTCCAGCTTGAGGGTGCCCTTGCGCCGCCGCCGGGCCGGCTCCTTGTCGGGCACGCACAGCGTGGGGTCGGTGGCCACGATGCGGGCCGCGTTGTTCCACTTGGCCGTCACGTGGCCGCCGCTGCCGGGCGGCGTGGCCCACGCCGCGGTCAGCATGCGGATCGCCGCCAGCACAATCTCCTGGGCCTCCTTGGTGTCGGGCGACGTGGCCGTGGCCGTGACGAAGGGCCGCACCGCCTCCGCCTCGGTGCGGGACGCCATCATGCCGCTGGCCGCGCGGAGCCACGTGGGCATGGACATGCCGCGGCCGTCGCGGGGCCTGCCCCGCCCCCGCATGCGGCTCAGCACCAGGTTGCTCTGGTGGGCGCCCAGCGACCGCGTGGCGGCCGACGTCAGGTCGGCGGGCGTCGGCGTCGGCGCCAGCTGCAGCGTGTACTCCACGCTGCGCAGGCTGTGTTTCCAGCACAGCCACACCAGCCGCATCTCGGCGGGCGTCTTGGCGGTGAGCGGCTGCATCTTGCCGTCCGCCCCCAGCCGCGGCTGTGCCATCCACACGAACCGCGCCTTGGGGTTCTCCACTGGGTCGCTGCACACGGTGCAGAACCGCGGCCGCGACGCGGGCGCCATGACCTCGGTGCCGGCCAGGCCGCCGGCGCGCGCAACGGCGGACGCCTCCGCGGCGGTCATGCACCGCAGGCGGCGCTCCACAAAGGGCAGCGCCATCCACTGCGCGTTGCACGCCCAGCACGACCCGTTGGCCGTCGCGTCCCGGAACAGCACGCCACACGTGACGCACCACGTGTACACGTGGCCGTCCATGTGCAGCACCTTGGCCCGCATGTCGATGGACGTCAGCGCGCTGCGGTCCCGGCCGCAGCAGCCCTTGGTCACGTACGCCGCGGCCTCCCGCGTGGCGCACTCCAGGCACTGCCCCACGCCGTCGCACGTCTTGCACTCCGCCCGCAGCGACGGGATGTTGGCGCACTCGGGGCACGGCAGGACGCCCACCATGGAGGGCCCCGCCGTGTACTTGTCGTCGTACGACGACACCGCCGACGTGACGCGCGGCGTCCGCACCGCCCGGCACCGCCAGCACACCAGCACGTTGAACGCGTTGCGCGGCATGTCCACCGCCCGCGACCCGTTGGCCAGCACCGACGTGTACCGCTCCCGGATCGCGGCCTCCTGTGCCGCCCACACCTCCGGCGCCACGGGCGCCACCCGGCACCGCGACGCGTGGTGCAGCGCCTTCTCGATCAACAGCGCGCTCACGATGGCGGTCCCCGACATGCGCGCCACCGCCTTGGCCAGCGCCTTGGCCGCTGCCTTGTCGTCGTCGCCACTGCCGCCGTGCAGCAGCGCGTTGGCGGCGACAAACGCCGCCACGTCGCGCTCGTCCGACGCGGCACACTCGGCGTGCAGGGCGTCGATTTGCGCCTCCTGTGCCGGTGTCGGCACCTGGCACGGCGCGTGCTCCGCGACCCACGACTGCCGCCGCATGCTGCGCACCAGCGTGCCCAGCAGGCCTGCCAGCATGGACCGCTGGTCGGACGGGTCGAAGCCCCACTTCCACTGCACGCACAGCCCCGTCAGCTGCGCGTACAGGCTGCGGCCTTGTGGCGTGGTGCCCTTCAGGATGGTCTCCATCAGGTTGCGGGGCACGCTGATGCGGCCGTTGGACCGCGTCATGTCGCACCGGGTGCCCAGCGTGTCCCGCGGCACCTGCCGGTTCACCTGCTCCCACACCGCGCGCACGCCGGCGTCGATCTCCTTGGCGGTGCCCAGCGGCACGGGCACGATGTGAACCATGGCTCGCCCCATGCGCTGCCGCCCGGACTTGGTGTTGACGTCGTCGCCGTCCGCGCCGCCGTCGACGGTGGCGTCCTTGGTCGGCGTCGTGCCGTCGCCCGCCCAGTCGCCCACGGGCCGGATCTCCCGCTTGATGGCCGCCGCCTCCTTGCGGCCCACCACGGCGTCCAGGTCGTCCTTCTTGGCGACGACGGGCTTGCGCCGCGGCGGCTCCTCCTCGTCGTGCCCCGCCCGCTTGGGCAGCACCGTGTCCAGCACGGCGGCCGGCAGGGTGGGCGGCAGCGCCACGCCGCACGCCGCGAGCGCCATGCCCGCGAACTTGGCCGCCCGGCGCAAGGTCATGCCGCCGCCCTCCAGGCCGCGGTTGGCGCGCTGCGCCACGTTCAGCACCGACTGCGACGACGTCTTGGACGACCGCCGCCGGGGCTTCTCCAGCACCATGCCCTTGAGCGTGGCGGCGTGCTTGCTGTGCGCGGGGTCGCCGCCGCCCAGCGTGTCTTCGTCCCCCGCGTCAAACTCGGGGACCTCCGGGAAGTCCGCGTCGTCGTCCTCGTCGCTGCTGCCCATGGCGCGCGTGCCGCCGTGCCGCATGTACCGCAGCATGTTCAGGCCGCGGGTGGACGCCTGGTACTCGGACGGCGGGACGATGTCCTCGTCGTCGCTGACGGGGTCGTCCAGCGTCCACGTGCCCCACTGGTACTGGTTCAAGTGCGCCGACAGGAAGTCGTACACGCCCTTGGGCACCAGAACCGTGCCCGCCGTGGAGAACACCAGCCGCACGTACGGCACGTCGTTGGGCAGCCACGACCGCGTCCCCGGCGCGGCGCCGAAGCCCGCCACGGCCAGCGCGTCCTGCAGGCGGTGGTGGGGCGCCACCTTGCGCGGCGTGCCGCCCCGCTTCGCCCACACCCGCCGCGTGGCGTGCACCCACGTGCTGGCGGGCGCGCCGTTCAGCACGTGCAGCGGGTGCCACCCCACGTCCGCGAACGACGCGCGCAGCGCCTGCATCGCGCTCACCGCGGACGCGTAGAACTTCAGGGCGTCCGCCGACTCGGGCATGGCGGCGTACAGCCCCGGCCAGAACGCGCCCTGGGCGTGCATGAACTCCGTCATGGCCGCCATCATCAGGCGGTCGTGCGCCGACTCGGACACCCACGCCAGCAGCGCGTCGGTGCACGACGGCGCGTTGAACACGCCGTCCAGCGCCACGCACGTCATGAACGACGCGCGCTGCCGGCAGTGCGGGTACCCGCCCGTCAGGCCCATGTACAGCGCGTGCCGGATCACGGCCAGCGCGCCGCCCAGGCCGCACACCGCCGTGTTCTTCTCCTCCTCCGTGTTGTCCGCGTCGTCGCCGCCGACGAGGTACGCCCGGCACGCCGTCACCACGGACGCCAGCGTCGCGCCGTACCGCTTGCCCGTCGAGCAGCTGTACCGCAGCTTGTCCGCCATGAACTTGGCCATGGCGTTCGACAGCGACTCGGGCAGGCTGGACCCCCGGCTGCGCGACGCCGTGGTGCCCGTGGCGCCCGTGGCGCCCGACGCGCCCGACAGCCCCGACGCGACGGACGCCGAGTCGCTGTCGCTGCCGCCGCCGCTGGCCACGCTGCCGCCGCCGGAGGACGCCTTGCGCCGCCGCTTGGGGGGTGCTGTGCACACCGGCGGCTCCGGCGCGGCCACCCGGTTGTCCATGGGCATCCCCGACGGCAGCGTGGGGCCCTGCATGAACCGCCGCCGCTGCACGTCCAGCGGTGGCACGACCGCCCGCGTCACGGGCATCGGGCGCGGTGGCACGCACACCTCCGCGGGCGCCAGTAGGACGTGGGCGAACGGCTCCGTGGACGGCGTCGTCCACCACAGCGGCACGTGGGCGTCGGGCCAGTGCGTGGCGGGCCCGCCGTCGCGGCCCCACACGTCCATGGCCGCCAGGACGTACTCCAGGTGGGCGTCGCCCAGCTCGCGCTCCATGCGGCCGTCGCCCGCCGCCGGGTGTTGCGACCCCAGCAGCCAGGAGTCGGGCGGCGCCGTGGTCAGCGTGTCCAGCGCCGCGGCGCCGCGCACGTGCAGCTGCAGCGCCGTCCACAGCGCAAACGCCAGCGTGGACGGCGGCCAGCCGTCGTCGGCGGTGTCCTGCTCCTGCAGCTCCAGGATGAGCGCGTTCACCCTCAGGACAAACACGCCCACGCAGATCGTGGTGCAGTGCGGGCCGCGCCACCAGGCGGGCCCGGGGTACGGCCACTGCGCAAAGGGCACGCTCTCCAGCTGGGAGGGCACGGGCAGCGGGCGCGACCCCAGCGCGGCCTCGGTGTACACCTCGGCCAGCGGCGCGCCCATGAACTCGGGGGTGAAGGCCGGGTCGGGCCCGTCGGGCGCCAGCACGCCACGCAGTGCCAGGCGGGTGAACGTCTCGGTGGCCCGCCGCCGGGTCCGCTGGCCCGTGTACATGTTTCCGGTGTCATAAAAGTGGCGCAAGAGGCGGCGCAGTCTGACCGGTACAGACTTGCCGGCGGGGGCCTCCAGGCGCGGCGGCTGGGTCATCAACAGCGGCTGGGGCGTTTGCCCCAGTCTCGCGTCCCGTACATCACAGTACGGGTTGATGCCCGCCGCCACGCCGTCGGCTGCCCGCGTCTCCCTCTCGCGCCACATCAAAAATCCGACGCGGTCGCCGTCGCGGCCACGCCGATCACCGTGCCCGGAGCTACGGGCATCTTGCCCCGCAGCCGGCGGCGGTTGGCGGCGGCGCCCGTCGGGATCGTCTTGGGCTCCGGTGGCACGTAGTCGCCGTCTTCGTCGCCCACGATGAGCCCCGACGCGTCCGAGTCGTCCGAGTCGTCGTCCGTGGGCACGGCGCGCCCCGCCGCGATTCCCTTCCACGGCTTCACGCCGTTGCGTGGCACCTTCCGGTCGGTCTTGCCGTTGAACTCAAAGGACTCCACGGGCTTGGCGTTCCCGCCGTCGGCGGTCAGCGTCATGCCCGCCTCCTTGGCCAGCGCCGCCACCGTCTTGCCCCGGATGACGGACGCCGGCGGGCCGCCCCCGGCGTACGGCGCCGCGGACCGCGCCACGGCCGCGCCAAACTCGGGCACCGCGTCGTCTGCGGCCACGGTGTTGGACGGGTGCCCCGCGGGCACCGCGGTGGACGGCACACCCGCGGTGACGACGCGGAGCGGGTCGGTGCCCGGGTCGGCCTCGGTGGCGTGGCGGGCCCCCACCACGGACGCGTACTGGCCCAGGGGCGCCCACGCGGCCTGCTTCGACCCTGCCTTGCGGGCCTCGGTGCCCGGGTCGGGGATGGCGTCCGTCGCGGGCAGCATGTCCTCGCTGCGGCCGTCGACGGGCTCCCGCAGCGCGTCCTCCCGGATCCACAGCAGCGACGACATGTTGATGCAGTTCTTCCACGGCGCCAGCAGCGGCGACTCGCGCGACACGCGCAGCATCCCGAAGCCGGGCGCCACCACGTAGCTGCCGTTCAGCGCGGTGAACGTCAGGGGCGACAGGCACACGGACGGCTTGTACTGGCCCGGCCCCGTGCGGTTCACGATGGAGCACACCACGACCCGCGACCCGGCCGCCGCCACGTTCAGCTGCGTCATGGCGTTGGTCGACTCCACCGTCAGCAGGACGTGCAGCTGGATGACGCGCATGCACAGGATGCACTTGCGCTCTTGGATGCCCAGCGGCAGGCTGCCCGTGCGCCGCAGCACCTGGAACTCGGGCCCCGTCATGTACGCCATCAGCTCCACGCCCATCGTGGACGACAGGCCCGGGATCTTGGCCTCCTTGGTGACGCACGCGTCGCCCGAGCTGCACGGCGGCGCCACGACCTCCCTGCCGCCCACGTTGAAGCGGGGCAGCGGCGTCGCCAGGCACGCCGCCGTCTCCTCGTACGTCATGACGATGGTCGACGCCTCCCGCACCGCGTCCGCGTCCACGCCGACCGGCGCCGGCGTGGACTGCACCGCGCGCGAGATCGCGGTCAGCACGCCCTCCAGGCCGCCGCGGTCCTTGGGCGGCCGCGGCTGCATCTTGAACACCGCGTCCGCGGCGCCGATGATGTGGCCCATGGACGACATGCCGCCCACCATTGCGGTGGGGTCGCTGCCGCGCGCCGCCATGAGGCTGCCCAGCGCCAGCAGCGCCCGTGGGAACGGCTTGCCGTTCTGCGTCGCGTGCGCCACGTCCTTGACGTACTGCGACATGGACGCCGGCATCGTCGACGGCGTGTCCTCGTCGTCGCTGGGCGGCGCGTCGACCTGGACGACGGGCGCCCGCCCGCGCTTCTTGCCCTTCTTGTTGCGGGACACGGACTGCATCGCGCACGCGACGTGCGTGTTGTGTGCGCTGTGTGCGCTGCGTTGGTGGGTTGAGAGCGTGCACGCGAGAGGGGTGCGTAGTATACAAAGATCACGTGTGTGTGCACACAACCCGCCACGTGTGTGTCACCGCACACGCACACCATGGCGGCCCCCAAGGCGAGCCTCAAGGAGCTGCAGCAGACGCCCGTCGACCTGCTCATGGGCATGTTCACGTGGACGCACGCTCTGGGGTTTGCCGTCGGCACCGTCCTCACCGAGGACCCGCACGACTTCCGCGAGAACTGGGCGCTGTGGCTGTCGCTGGTGCTGCTGTTCAACGCGCTCTTCTCCGAGCTCGTCGTCGGCACCACGCAGCTGCGCCTCCTGAAGGAGGACAGCCTGGACCAGCCCACGTCCCGCATCGTGTACACCGTGCTCGTCACCGTGCGCCTGGGCCTGGGGTGGGCCACCGTCATCATCATCCGCGGCATCGTCGCGTGGACGCTGGAGAGCGACGGCTTCATGGGCCCCATCAACCTGGTCAACTCCATGATCGTGCTGTACTCCGTGTACGTCGTCCTCAACCCGGTGCCGCCCTCGCTCGTGCCCGACGCCATCTTGGTGCCCGTGCGCCAGGCCACGCTGCAGGGCGCCGTGCCGGGCACCGTCCCCGTCCCCAGCCTCCACGACCTGACCAACATCGCCCACGCGCCACACGACGACGTCGTTCGCGTATGATGGCGTCGCAGACGCACACGCCCGTGTGCGTCCACCCCTTGACCATGACGCGGTTCGTACCCACCGAAGCGCCAAGCATCGGGCTGGTCGCCACCATCCTGCACTGGTGGCGACCCGCCGTGGCGGTCGCCTTCTTCTTTTGCCTCCTCATGGCCGCGTCCAAGCTCCTCGTGGTGGTCAGCCCCAGGGCGCCGAGGCTGCCGGGTCTGCTGTGCGGCGCGCTGGTCCGGCTGCCCAAGCTGGTGTGGCGGGCGGTCACCTGCAAGTGCTGCCGACGGCGAGAACCAGACGACGAGGACGGCATCGACGACTGGGAACGGTGGACCACCAAACAACACGACGAGTAGCATTCTCCTCCCTGTACAATGTCTATTTCCGCCGTTTGGGTTGTGTTCTCGGCACGGCGGCGCGCCCACTGACGGCGTACGTCGGGACCCGGCCGGGGTTGTCGTCCTCGCTCCTCGGCGGCGAGTCGCCCGTCGCCCACACGCCCTCGTTGTGGTCGGCCGTCGTCTTGCCCGCCGCCACGGCACGCAGCATGGCCCGGGCCGTGACCGCGGCGTGCCGCACCGTGCCGACCGCCGCGGACACGACGAGGATCATCGCAATGTACCACAGCGCCGCGATGCTGGACGCCTTCCACACGTTGGTCACGGTGCCGTCGAACCACACGGCGCCGTCGGGGATCAGGCCCGACGTGTGGCCCTCCTCCACCGCCGCCATGATGCACACCAGCGCCAGCGCCATCTGCAGCACGTGCTGCACCGTCGCCCACACAAACGTCTTCACCGCCGTGTTGACGCGGCTCCACAGCGTGAACTTGGCGATCGTCGCGCCCAGCACCACGATGTGCAGGCCCACCTGGACGCCGGTGTACGCCCGCCACCCGCGCGCCGGTGCCATCGTGTCCACGCCCGCCAGCGCCAGCAGCGCAAACACGCCCAGCACGACCTGCGCCACCGTCTGCAGCGCCAGCAGCGTGCGGAACGCCAGCGAGGCGCCCATGGCGTGCGCTTGACTGTGCATCGTGCACTCCCATGCACGTACACACCCCGGCGGAACACACATACATTGTCACACTTCCATGACGCGCACGACCGTGACCGGCCAGATGGCGTCCAGGCTAAACTTCCGGGTGGAGGCCTTCGCCCGGTCCCCCAGCAGCGTCGTCACCGCCACCGACGACACCGCGACGAAGCAGTCCGCCGGCGGCGGCGGAGCGCCCTCGGGCGGCGGCGGCAGCGGCAGCAGCAGCAGCGCGTTCCTGTCCTCGGTCGTCGTCGCCATCAGCCGGAACGACGTCAGGCAGCTGTTCACGAGGCTGTGCTCCTTGTTCAGGGTGTCCGGCAGCTTGGCCTTGCTGTCATCGTCAAACACGATGTGCCAGAACCCCACGCACTTGCACACCAGCCCGATGTCACACACGGTGCACCTCGACGCGGCGGTGCCCATGCCCGGGTCCCGGGTCACCACCGTGGACAGCTCCCGCGCGGCCTCGGCGATCAGGTTCATCAGCAGCGGCATCGAGTGCACGCGCTGCGGCGCCGTCGCCTCGCCGGGCGCCAGCAGCGTGTCCCACACAAACTTCGCGTACGCGGCGCTGTCCGCCAGTCGGGAGATCAGCGCCTCGGCGACGTGCGGCGGCCCGCCGGACACGAGCGCCGTTGTGGCCCCGCTCCCGAGGTGCAGCACCCAGGCCTTCTCCCTGGGCCGGATCACGGGCTCCGTCACGGACGCCCACGCCGCCGCCGGCGTCGTCCAGTCCGTCACTTTGTGCACCTCGACGCACTGCACGTGCGAAACGCTTGGCGCGATGACGGGCATGCCAGCGAACGTGGTCATCATCGGGAAGTGGACGCGGTCGACGGCGCCCAGTGTGCGCTTGTCCTTGCGCACGCCGTGCGTCACCGCCACGTCCTGGCCGGGCAGCACCATGGACATGCGGTGCAGCGCCGGCCGGCGCTCCTCGAAGCTGCGCTCCAGCGCGCGCTGCGCCACGACGCAGTGTATGCCCTGCTCCATGGACGTCCGCGAAACGGCGGGCAGCCGGTACATCCCGGAGGGCATGTACCGCGGGCGGACGCGCTCCACGAGGTAGCTCACGCACAGGTCCGTAATCTCGCCCCTGCACTCGGCCACGCCAATGCACGGCACCGGCGACGTCACGCGCGCAATGATGGACACGATGTTCTCCGCCGCGGCCATGGCAATCTCCAGGCTGCCAATCACCAGCGTGATGCCGCCCTCGATCGTCAGCGGCGGCCGCAGGCCCACCGACGCCCCGTACGTCAGACTGGCCGCCTCGGCGATGTCCTGCATGCACCGCGCCGCCGCCCTGTACGCCTTGACCAGGTGCCCCATCTCCGGCTCCCTCTCCATCTGGGCCGCCGCCGCCGTGAACGACTTCCACGCCTCCCACAGCCGGTCCCACTCCGCGTACACGGCCGCCAGGTACTGCCGCGCGTGCCGCAGTACGTCGAACTCGGCGGCCGCCTGCTTGACGTCCACGCGGGGCTTGGCTGTGAACGGCATGCTCGGACCTATTGACTGCCGCCTGGCCGTGTGCGGGTGTGCGTGCATACACGGCGGGCCTGTGCACAAGGATTGACTGTCAATGTCATTCATTTCTTCCACCGGTCCAGCGCGTTCCGCCAGTGCACGTTCCACTCCTTGGTCCCGCGGGCTCCCCACTCCCGCAGCCGCGTCGCGAACCGCGTGAACGTCGGCGGCTCCGGGTCCGTCTTCCACGCGCTGGAGCCGGCTTCGTCGATGGCCGCCAGCGCCTCCCGGAGCCGGCCCAGGCGCCGCGTGGCGGTGGCGGGAGGCAGCCCGATTGTTAGCAGTGGCGGGATGCGGGGGTGGCGCCCGGCGGCCAGGGCCTCGCCCCGGCACACCTCGGCGGCCCACGTCTTCTCCGTGGCGCGCATGTGGCCCACGTCGGCGGCCGTGACGACGCGGGACTTTATGATGGGGCCGTTCTTCCGGCCGAAGCAGCGGGCGTGGATCCACCGCTTCTCCTCGGGCAGGTACACCACCTCGTCATACCACCCGAAGCGGCACACGTTGTCCACGTCGCCCTGCCACATGTCGAAGTGCGCCCGCACCGCCGGCAGTCGCTTCATGTAGTTGGTGAACGTGAGGTCCGCCGCCAGCGCCACCCACGGCCCGATGCCCGGCTTCCCCGCCGACGCCTTGGCGTGCTCCTTCATCGTCGTGCTCTGGTGCCGCTGCACCGGCGCGGACTCAATCAGGGGGCCCGTCAGCGTCCGCACCGTGACCAGGCCGTCGACGAGCACCACCTGTGCGCCCACCTCGACGAACGGCGCCATGGTCTCCATGATGTCCGTGGCCTTGCGCTTGGGCGGCGGCCGGCGCCGCTTCTTGGGCTCCGGTGTCTTCTTCTTCGGCTTGGCGGCCTCCGGCGGTGGGCCCGGCACACCCAGCTCAATCTCCGACTCGCTGGACGACTCGTTGTCCACCAGCGCCGCGCCGTCGTCGTCGTCGGCCACCCGCGGCCGCTTCGACCCGCCGCGGGTGTGGCTGCGGCGGGTCTTGGGCATGCCGCCGCCGGGCTTCACGCCCACCCTGCCGTCGAGGACGCCCATCATGTCCAGGCCGCAGTTGGCGAACGCCATGAGCGTCAGCGACATCCACTCTGTGTCGGCCTCCACCACGGCGTCCAGCACCCGCTTCGCCTCGGAGACGGGCAGGTACATGTCCGGGCCCCACACGCGGCACGTGCCCGGCGGGAGGACGCCCGTCGTCCGCGTGGCCCGCCCGCTGCGCCACACGTGGGTCGGCGCCACCGTCATGGTGTCCACGCCCTTGGTCCACGGCTCCCGGTTCGACTTGGGCGCGCGGTACGACGCCGTCATCACCTGCAGCACCATGGCCACCGCGGCCGGCGTCGGCATCATCGTCACGTACGTGTCCAGCCGCGACGTGTTCAGGAACGCCTCAATCGCCGCCATGTCCGCCGTCTTGAAGTGCTTGTGCAGCTTCTCGTTCGGCTCGCCGATCATCCGCACCTCCCGGAACGGCCGCTGCATGTCCTGCGTCCCCGGCCCGTCCGTCATGACGCTGCACGACGACACGCGCAGCGGCGACGTCTTGCCCCGGGGGTGCGACGCCGCCGACACACACAGGCCCGCAAACGCCAGCCGGGACGCCACGAACGCCGCGTTGCCGTGCTCCACCGTGGGCAGCGCCGCCGTTGCCGCCGCGCTGCGGGACAGGTCGAACAGCCCGCACAGCGCCTCCGTCGTGTTGCGCTGCGTCCACGGGTCCGTCAGCACGATCAGCTCGAACGACACCGCCGTCGCGCCGCTGCCAAACGTGATCGTCTGCACGCGGTCGCCGCCGTGGAACAGGGCGCGCGCTCGGGCGACGCCCGCCTCCGACAGCAGCGTGTCCAGCACCGTGTTGGCGCCCAGGACGTCCCACGGCGCGACGGCCAGCGCGCCCACGACGGCCCGCGCGATGGCCTGCACGCACTCCTTCCGGCCACAGGCCGTGAAGAACAGCCGCATGGCGTCCCGGGTGGTGGTGGGCGCCGGCGGCGCCGTCACCGCCTCGCAGGAAATGCTCTCGACGGCGCGCTGCAGGTACGCGCCCTTGGTGCCCTCCTTGTCGTCCTTCACGGTGCCGTCGTCGTCGTCCTCCTCGGGCGGCGGCGGCCCGACCCGGGCGCGCCCCATGCGGCGCCTGCCCAGGCACCGCCCCTCGGGCGCCAGCGTGGAGTTGCACCCCACGGGCCGCATCACGCTGGCCATTACCCACTCGATGCCCGCGCTCGCCTGCGACAGCCACGCGTTGCGCTCCCACGTCTTCTTGTCGTCGTCGTTCAGGTACTCCAGCACCGTGCGCAGCGCGTGTGGCAGCGTCGACACCAGCTTGGCGGGCATGCACAGCCATTCGTCCACCGTGGCCGCCGTCACCAGGGGGCGCCCAGACGAGAACGGGCCGCCCACGTCGCGGCGCACCACCGACACGGCGGCGGGCGTCGTCATGGCCAGCGCGTCCAGCCACGCCGTCGCCAGGCTGTCGGGCAGCACCCGCGTCGTGAACAGCACCCGCATGCACAGCGCAATGTCCGCCGCAATCGCCATGCGGGCCTCTGGCGTGTCCTTCTTGAGGCCGGCCACGACCTTGGTCGCCAGCGCGGGCGACGGCAGGCTGCCCACCGGCGCCATCAGCGCGCCCGCCCGCTTGCGGCTGTACGCCAGGAACGGCGCGCCGCGCCGGGTCCGCCGCCCCATCACCTCGTCCTTGGGGCCGCTCGTCGTCGTCTGCATCCCCGGCAGCGACGACACGGGCTGCGACGCAAACATCTTGGCCGACACCGTGCGCTGCGTGTGGAAGTTGGTCTCCACGTTGCCCCGCGTGTACCGCATCAGCAGGAAAGCCGGGCTGCCCACCGTTTCCTCGTCGTCTTCGTCGTCTTCGTCGCCGTCGGCGGTCGCCCCCGCGCCGGCCGTCTCCATCATCTCCCGGGCCACCACCCGCCGCACTGCCTTGGTGCGCACCCTGGACCGCGCCGCGTGGATCTCGGCGTCCCGCTTGTCCTGCTCCGCGTCCGCTTCTGCCACCACCACGTCAGCGTCCTCCTCCGACGCCTTGGGCCGCCGGCGCCGTGGCCGCGTGTCTTCGATGGCCAGCCCGCTAAGGGACCGCGGCACCCTGTGGGCCGCCTTCTTCTTTGCTGTGGCCCGCGGTGGCGGGGGCGGCGGTTTCACCGCGGGCAGCGCCTTCGCCGGCGACAGTGGCGCCGGCTTTGCCAGGCGGGGCCGCTGCGGCGACGGTGGCACGATGCGGTCCAGCATGGCACACACCGCCCTGAAGTCGGAGAAGCCCGACCTATCCGTCGACGGCCGCCACAGCGTGGGAACGACGGCCGGGATGCGGGGCGCGTCCCGCGCCGGCGGCGGCGCTGCCATGGGCACCGCGTGTCGCCACGGCACAAACAGCGGCATGTCCAGCTCCGTGATGCTCAGCGGACTGACGGGGTCCTTGCACGGCGCGCCGCCCGCCATGACGGCCCACCGCTCCACGTCGGCGATGCGCTGCGACGTGTGCACGACGGCGGCCCTGAACAACGGCCGCCGCGGGTCCAGGATCCACCGCGTCGGCGCCTTGTACGTCGCCCACTCGTGGGCGGGCATGCACGGCGCCTTGAGCGCCGGCGGACAGGCGGCGCTCCTCGCCCACGCCGTGCACGCCGCAAACGCGTGGTCCAGGATGTGCGTCAGGACGCCCGCCTTGCGCTGCACAGTGGCCGCCACGGGCGACGTCATCAGCGGGCTGACGTTGGTGCCGCCCGTGTCCATGTCGCGGGACGCCGCCAGCACGCCCGGCAGTGCCGCCGTCGTGGCCGCGATGTCGCGGAACAGCTCCACGATGGCCGGGTGGGCGCCGGGCCCGGTGAGGCACACCGCGCCCGTCGTCAGCAGCGCCGCCGGGTCGAGCGCCGTGGCGAGCGACGCCAGCACGTCCTCCGGGATGACCTCCCGCTGCGCCGCCGAGACGGCCGACGTGAACCCCAGGATGTCGTGGTAGCCGGGCAGCGGCCGCGGCGGGTCCAGCGGCTTCTCGTGGGTCTTGCGGTTCAGGTGCAGCGCCGCCTCCACGAGGAGGGGCGCCGCGGCCGCAGCCGCACGCGCGCGCAGGTTGTGGGCGAGCCACCCGATGGGGTGTGGGCCCGTCGGCGGCGCCACCGCGTCCCGCGGGTCGGCGGTCTGCAGCACGACGCCCGACAGGCTGCCGTCTTGGAACACGGTGGCCTGCGACAGCACGAGGAAGGCGTCGCCCGGGCGGGCGCGGCGGTGGCAGGTGGACACCGCCTTGGCGTACACCTTGGCCGTGTCGCCCACGACGTCTTCGCTGCCGGCCTTCATGGCGGCCAGCGCCTCGGTGGTCGCGAGGTGGGCCGCCGCCGCGGACAGCGGCGCCATGGGGACGGCGTACTTGCGGACGGCGGCGTCGATGGTGGGCGACGCCGCCGACAGGAGCTGCGACTCAAAGCCGGGCGTGACGCCGACGGGGAACACCACCTCCCGGTCCAGCCCCTCGCTGATGTCCACGGTGAACCCCAGGTCGTCCGTGGCCGCAAACTCCGCAGACGCGGTGGCCAGCTGCATGCCCAGCCCAGGCACGAAGCTGGGCGCCTCCTCGGTGAGCACCACAAGCGCCAGGCTGCCAACCAGCGTGTCCGACGGCTCGGCGATGGTTTGCGTGCCCGTGTTGGTGGCCGTGTACCGCTTTCCCGTCACGCCGCCGCGCCGAGACACGGGAAACACGCATGGCCGCAACAACATGGTGAGGAGCGCACACACACGGCGTGTGTGCGTGTGTGTATACGAAAACACACAGCTGGCAGCTGGGGTGGGGGGATGGTGGGGGTGTAACACCTTCAGTCAAAATTGACTGCAGGTCCCAAATTGACTGTCGGTTCAGAACCCAAGGTGGGTGTGTATGTGGTCGACGCCATTCTGGAGGGGCCACCAGCCCCCTGCCATGCAAGAATTGACTGCACAGTTCGACGCGTGGGTGCCGCTGAGGGGCCGCCCCGGGTTCACACCACCACCTCGTGACCTCAGCACGCCGGCGCCCCCTGGACAACTCCTGCGAGAAGCCATTGCACGGGCGGAGGCGCTGGTCATGTGCGCGCAGCCAACGGACGAGGACAGGCACGCGGAAGCTATGCTGACCTACGCCTCGCTGGACGACGCGTGCGTTCCAAGCTTCATGAGGGCCCCCGCGGGCCACGTCGCAAGACCCACACCCTTGCGGCACTGTACACTACGCGGACAATAACGCATTCGTAGTTACGCCCGTCTGACGCGTTTGGCTGGGTTGTGCGGCGGCTCCGCGGGCGCCTGAATGAACCGCTTGCACACAGGGCACTGCACCTCCTTGTCCTTGCCCACCTGCCGCCACTGGTCGATGCACCCCGCGTGGAACACGTGGCCCTTGATGACGGTGCCGCCGTCCTCCGTCATGCACGACGTCGTCACCAGGTCGCACTTGTCCGTAAAGTCCCGCAGGCAGATGGAGCACGACGTCTGGTCCCACAGCACGGCCGTCTCCGCGGTCACCGGGTGCGTATCCAGCGCGGCGGGAGGGTCCGACGCCCGCTCCTCGCCCGCCGGGTCCGAGATGAAGATGGCGACGTCCACCGCGTCCAGGTTGATGTCGCCCATCCGGAAGACTCGGCCCCGGGCCGTCTGCACCGCCAGCGCGTGCGCCGCCAGGAACAACCGCAGCCCGTCGTTGTCCGGCGACTCGTCCGCCATGAGCTCCTCGACCGTCGCGAACCCGGCGTCCCGCCTGCTCCGCCGCTGGCCCTGCTGTCTCTCCATGTGCGCCTCTGTGCGGCTGGCGGCAAGGTCCCGGGCGCGGGCGGCAGTCGCCAGCCGCCGCCCCTCCCGCTCCAACCTGGCGACGGCGTCGTCGCTGTCGCCGGTGAGGTCGATGACCGCGGGCCGGAACGGCCGCCGAATCTGCCGCCCGCCGTACGTTCGCATCGACGGGCGGCCCGACCCACCCGCCGTCACGCGGGCACTGTACACCCCAAAGCCGCCCGCCGCGTCAATGGTGGACTGCCGCACGCCCGCGCGCGGGCCTGCCTGCCACGGGCGGCCGCCCGTCAGGTCGGTGTTGCGCGGCCCGACGTCCGCCCGCGTGCCGTACTCCTCGGGCGTCAGGTAGTCTTCTTCTGGCGTCGTGTACCCGTCGGCCATGCGGTACGGCGCGCCGCCCGCCAGGACGTCGGGCACGATCAGCGGGTTGTACGGCGCGTCGGGTGGCAACTCTCGGTTCCGCTGCCGGTCGCGCTGCTCGCGGGCCTCCCGCTGGGTGGGCGCCGCCCCAGCGCGGTGCTCCTCGTCGTTGCGCTCCGCTGCACGGGGCAGCGCCGCCGTTGCCGTCGTCTCGGGGTGGTCCGTCGTCGTCGGCGGCGGGCCCACGTCGGCGTCCTCGTCGGAGGGCGGCTCTCGCCGGCGCAGGCGCACCCGCGGGTCGGGGCCCGGCGCCCTGGACAAGGGAAGCGGCGCGCGCCGTGCTCGGGTCGTGGGCCGCATGCGTCGCCGACCACGCGTGGGCTTGGATTTGGCTTTGGATTGGAGCATGGCGGCCTTGGCAACATACAAACACGTGACACCACTATACATTGACAGACAATTCGTTATGTTCTAATCGCCACGCGTTTGCTTCTGAGCGCGCTACCGGACAGGGACACCCCGCCACACAGCTCGTCGTCGTCCCTTCTTCTCCTCGACCGCTTGTTGCGCCTGAACGTCGCGCTGCCCTCTACGAATTCTAGTTCCACCCCGCGGAGCCGCGGGGGCTCTTCGTCCTCCTCGGTGTCGGCGTCCTCGTCCGATCGGGCGACGGCCGCTGCCACCGCAGGCCGTGGCGGTGGCATCAACGACGCCCCGTTCCGCTTTGCCTGGTCTGGCGGCTTTGGCGGAACCAGCGGCGTGCCCACCATGGGCGCCAGCCCAAAAGACCCAGACCCCGTCGTCTGGGCCTTGCCCCAGTTGACCCGCGCCTTGGAGCTCAGCTTGTACACCCGGTCGCCGGTCCCCACCACCACGCTGGCCGCCTTGTCCAGCACCCGCGCAAACTCCCACCACGACGACACGTTGCTCTTGGCCGCCACGGCCGTGTTGCCGCTCTTGTCGATGAACACAAACGACGGCACGCACCGCCGCGTCCGTGGCTTGCCGCCCGCGTGGCCGGGCGGGCGCGCCGTGGTCCGCGTGCACTGCGCCTCCACGCACAGCACCAGCCGGTCCGACACAAACGCCGCCAGATCCGAGAGCGACATCACCGACCCGTCTTCGCGGGCCTCCATGGCGACGATGTCGACCGCCACGCGCTCCACAAACGGTGGCGACGGAATGCACGCGTAGAACGCCAGCGTCGGGCGCAGGATGTCCGTGTCGGCGGCGCCGCCCGGGGGCGCCAGGTACGCCTTCATCGTCACGGCGTGGCCGCACCGCGGGCACGCCACGCGGTCGTGGATGGTCCGCGCGACCTCCGTGACGTCCATCTTGGACAGCCCCCCCGACGCCGCGTGCAGGCAGCGCACTTCCCCGGGGCCCACAAGCCCCAGCAACCGGCGCAGCAGGGACACGACCACCAGGCCCTTCGCTGCGCGGGGGTACCATTTCACCTTGCCCATGCCACCACCCCCAGGAGTGGGGTCGGTGGGTGGGTTGACAGCGCCACACTTCACACTCATACGCTGGGCCCACGCCCACATACATTGACAGTCAATGTAGGGTGGAATTGACTCACGCCGCTGGCACCACGCTGCCAAACGGAAACAGCCGCGCGTTGATCTCTTCGACCACGTCGGCGTCCTCGTTGGACGCCACCGCCTTGAGGCCGCGGGTGAACGGCGTGTCGTCCCCTCCGCGCCCCGCCGACGGGAACGGCGCCGCTGGCGCGCTCAACAGCGCGGTGCCCGGCGTTGGCATGGCGCACACCGCGCCTCTGAGTCCCAGCGGCGACGCCAGTGGCCCAAACTCCGACACCGGTGGCGTCATCAGCGCCGCCAGCGTGGTCAGTGTGTCCCCTGCGAGCGACGCGATGGGCACCGTCGCCTCCGCCGGGAGCCCCGCCAGGCCCCGCACAAACACCGGCTGGTCTGACGGCACGCTCACCCGCTGCACGAACTTGGCCGACGAGTGGTCCATGACGACCTGCTCCGCGACCAGCGTCCCGTCCGCCGCGCGCTCCAGTGCCGACAGGCGCGCGTCGGTCGTGGACATCACGAACGACCGCCACGCCGGGCCGTCGGGCGACTTTACCCGCCTCACAAACGTCAGGCCGCACCGCCCCGTCGCCACGTCGGCGTCGGCGGCAAACCACGCGATGCACACCGTGGCGTCCTGTGGCACGTCGACGCCGACCCGGGACCGCAGGAAGCACAGGACGCGGGCCTCGATGGCGGCCCACGTGGCGGGCGGCAGGGCCAGGGACCCACACACCGCCTCCTTCGCGGAGAGGGCCCCCGAGCCAAACGACACCTTCACGTCGCCGTCCTGTCGCGCCTCGGCCATGAGCAAGAACGACGCGTGGGGGTCGAACGTCACAGTGCACCCGGGCGCGATGGTCATGTAGAACCCGGTGTCGAGGGTGACCATGGACCCGGCGCCCACGCACGTGGTGTCGACGTCGTGCTTGGCGTGGGGCACACAGCACGAAAACAGCCGCGTCTGCCGGTTCCTTGCAATGGCCACGGCGAGGCTCGCGGCGGTAGCGGGGTCCGTTGGCAGCCCCACCGTCGACTCCCGGATGCCGCACGGCATGGTCAGGGCGAGGCGCGTCGCGCCGTCCTTGCCTGGGATGCACTCGATGCCGCGGAAGGCGTCCAGGCGGCCGTAGATGAAGTGGTGCAGAGGCGTGAGGTGGTCGCCCACCTCGCCCAGCCCGTGGACCGGCATGGCCAGCGCGGTGCGGACCTCGCGGCGCTTGGCGACGAGCGCCAGCGTCGCCAGCGCGTCCGCATTGACGCGTGTCGACCGGAGCTCGCCCGTCGCCTCGTTGACCCGGACCTCGTCGCCGCCCTTCCACGGCATCTCCGCGGTGTTCACCCCGGAGAATGAGGCCCACGCGTCGCTCCACACGGAAAAGAACATGGCCCACTGCCGCAGGCACAGGATGTACGTCGCGAACGCGCCCAGCCCGGCCGACGGGCAGTACACCCGCACCGTGACGCAGTGCGCCTCGGTGAGCTGGCTCCGCGTGGACGCCGCGACGATGACGGGCACACCGGGCGCCAGGTCGATGACCAGAGCGCCCTTGTAGCACCGCTCTCGGTGCACCATCACCACGTCGGGGATGACAATGCTGCGCGTCGTGCCGGAGATGGACATCGAGATGCCACTGGCGGGCCGGTCGGGCTCCGTGGCCTTGACTGCAGCGTACGCGGTGAACATGGCGGGCGTCGCCCGAGCCAATTGCCGTGTCGCGCATACACCGCCCACGGCGTGGACGCCACTGACCGTCAATTGAGACCCCACTGGCATTGATTACACACCTAGATTGACAGTCAACTGGTCTTGGTCTTGGGCCCGCCGCCAAGCAGCGCCGTGATCCCCCACGCCGCAAATGCCACCGCCGTACCGGCGGCCACCGCCAGGTACACCGAGTGCACGATGGGCGACGCGTGGCTCATGACGTGCGCCACAGCCTCCGGCGCCAGGTTGGGCGCCACGTCCAGCACCACCACGACAACGAACAGCACAAACAGGACCACCAGCAGCCCCTTGGCGAGCGGCGTGGGCTTCATCGGCTCAATCACGGGGCGGTACTCCTCCGACTCGGCATCCGAGGCGTCTTCCGAGTCAGAGAACGCCTCTGTCGTCCCGCCATCGTCGTCGCTGTCTTCGACGGTAGATTGTTGCTGTGGCGGCGGCACTGGCGAGCCGCGCTCGACGTCGTCCTCGTCGCCAGACGGCGTGTCTACAGGCGGCGTGGCTCGCTCCCCTTCGCTCATTGCACCTGGGCTGCGCTGCCCCCATAGCATTCACACGCGTCCATACACTCAACAACTACCCGGCGAACAGCGCAGCCAGCCCCGCGCCCTTCTGGAAGTGGTCCGTGTCGAACCCCTGCCGGTACACACCCATGGACGCGGGGCCGGGCGTCAAGTCCACTTCCAGCCCCTTGGCCCGGAACGACACCAGCATGCCGTCCACAAACGTCGACGCCAGCACCACGGGGTCCAGCATGCCCGGCGTCTTCCGCTCGTGGGCGGTCGCCACCACCAGCCGGCACTGCTCCACAAACTTGACCGCCGTGCGCACCGCGACGTCGTTCCGGTAGATGGTCCACACCTTGTACTCGGTGGCGCCCTTGCCGCCCTTGGCGCGGTGCGCCGCCCACGCGTCCGCCATCTTGACGTGCTCCTCCCGCTTGGGGCCCACCAGGTACGCGTCGTCCCGGGTGTACGCCACGACGAGCACGCACGCGTCCGCCTTGGTCACGAACATGTTGAACACGCACTGCCAGTAGTACTGTGGGTCGGGCGCGTCCGGGAACGCGCCGCCGTACGGCGGGTGCAGCTTGTTCTTCACCTCCAGGATGACGACCTCGTTGTGGTCGTCCTTTGTCTTCATCAGCACTTCCCCGTCCGGCGACGCGCGCAGCCACGGCATCTCCACGCACTCGTAGCAGTCGCTGGGCGCAAAGCTGTACCCCGTCTCCACGAACATCAGCTCCCGCACGACGTCCTCCTTGTCGTGGCCCTTTTGCATCGCGGACTTGTTCAGCTCCGTGGGCACCGCCACCGCGGCGGGGTGTGGGTCGACGCCGTTGACGGCCGCCAGCCACACCGCAAACTTGGCCGGCGGCATGCACGCGGGCCCAAACGCGCGCGGGCACACCCCGATGTACTGCGGCAGCGCCGAACCGGACAGGAACTTGGCCGTGTACGCCGGGTCGCCGCCGTGCCACCGCTGCCACTCGGGTGTGCTCTGCTTGCCCTCCTCGCCCGGGATGGGCCGGACGCCGGGGTGGCAGATGACGCCCAACATGGTGCCCGGTCGACCCTCAATGCGGGTGTGCGCCACCATACGGACCCGACACACACATGACATTGACTGTCAATCGCAGCCGCGCGTCATTGGGAGCACGACGAGCAGTCGTCGGCGCCCGCGGCCCGAGCCCGCTTCGCGGCGCGCGGCGCACGCGGCGCGCGTGCCGCCTTGTCCGCCGCGTCGACGCAGGCCAGCAGGGCGTCGATGTCCACATCAAACACTTTGCGCCCCCTCCCGGGGCGCAAGCTCCCCGGGATCCCAGACGTAAGCAGCGCGTCGACGGCAATGTCCTCGGCGACCATGGGCGGCGTCGGGTCGTCCCGAGTAATACTCAGGGTGTCTTTGATACCGGTTTGCGGGAACGGGCGCACTTTGTATGTCCCGAGATACGTCCCCGTCTCCGTCTTGACTGCGTCGATCGTGACCACGACGGACCTTGTGTCGCTCCCGGGGGTGTTCTTTACGATGTGCGCGGCGGCGACACAGGACTCAAACAGCGACGGGGTGACGGCGGCGTGGACCTGTGCCAGGATCCGTTTGCGCGCTGCGACAAACGCCTTGGCTCGCCGCTCCATTGCACGCTGCTCTGCCCACACCAACACACAGCGTCACACCCATACAGAACACAGCGCGCAGTGTCATTGACAGTCAACTACGGTTGGTAGTACTCCGCGGTGGGCGCGCGGTTCTGCGCCACGGTGACGGGCGGCCCGATGCACAGCGCGTGGCGCACGCGGGCCACCAGCGTCTCCATGGTGTCCTCCAGGCGCACCCGCAGCGCCTCGGCGCCCTTGGGCGGCTTCTTGTCCGCGGTGCGCACGCGGCCCGCGGGCTTCTTGGCCAGCGCGACGGCGCCCTCCGTGGGGTCCTCCGCGTCGGGCGAGAAGTTGACGGCGTACAGCGGGTCCCACGCGGCGGGCGGCGGCGGCGTCGCCGTGAACACCGACTCGCCCTGCTCGTGCATCACCAGCGCGAGCGCCTGCAGCACGCGGGCCGCCGCGGCCTTGAACAGCGGGCCGCCGCTGCCGGGCACGTTCTGGTTCGTGGCAAACATGTTGATGGAGCACGGCCGGTAGTCGCCGCCGGTGCTGATCCACACCATGAGGGAGATGCAGCCCGGCGTGTTCTGCGGCCGGACCCACACGAACTTGGGCTTTGTGCGGACGACGGCGGTGGGCGCATCCCCCGTCGCCATGGAGCTGATGAGGTCCATGGCGCCGCCTTGCACCGGCGCCGACCGCGTCGGCGACACGCCCAGCTTCAGCAGGCTGGCCATGGCGTCCAGCTTGAACTCGGCGCCGTCCGGGTTGTGCACGTTCACCATGCGGGACATGGTGCGCAGGTTGCGCACCAGCGGCGCCGCGCGCTCCTCCGTGCCGTCCACGCGGTGCAGCACGGGGCTGAGGAACGCCGAGATGGCCACCCGGACGATCTTCCACATCCGGACGCCGCTGTTCCGCGTCGTGATCCACACCCGGTAGCCGCGCTTGACGCGCTTCTTGACGCGCCGCCGCCGCTTGCCCGTCGACGGCAGCTCGGCCTCCACGTCGTCGCTGTCGCTGCCGCTGTCGTCCACGGTCACGGTGCGGGTCGTGCCCCTGCGGCGCTTGCCACTGGGCGTCGCACCCGGCGGCGACGTCGGGCTGCCCTCCTCCGTCGACGCCTTGAGCTGCACCGTGACCATGTTGGGGTACCGCAGGTCGCCGTCCAGGCCCGGCGGCGGCACGACGAGCAGCTGGATCCACGCCGTCTTGTTCGGGTTGGGCTCCCGCGCCTTGCCCGCCTTGGTCTTGCCCGCCCGCACGTTCAGCAGCACGTCGGCGCCCGTGTGGGTCACAGCCGACGTCACCACGCGGGGCCTCGTCGACGTCACCACGCGGGGCCCCGCCGTGGCGGGCTCCGTGTCGGCGTCTTCGCTGGACGCCAGCGCCGCCTGCTGCTTGTGCACCGCCTTGCCGTGCTCCACGATGTCTGCCGTGATGGCGCGCCGGGTGCCGACGTCCATCAGCGCGGCCTGGCTGATCTTCCGCATGGTCACGCCGCGGATGCCGTCGATGTCCGTGGCCGCCAGGGCGGCGCTGGACATGGGCATGGCCTCGATGGCGGCCGTCATCAGGGCGGCGTCCGACCGTTCGCTTGGCTCGGCGTCCAATGAGGCGCGGCTGGACGTGGCCGTCTGCCACACGATGCACCCGACGGCGCGGCCGCCGGGGATGGCGTCCTTGGCGGTGTGCGGCACCAGGGCTGCCGGGTTGGCGATGCGCTGCCTGGCGAACGCCAGCACGCGTTCCGCGTTGGACCCGATGCTGGGCACGCCCTCGTTGCCCTTGTTGCCCTCGTCCCGGCTGAACCGCATGTGCTGCTTGCGGTAGCCGGCCTCGGTCCGGTTGGCGTACACCACCAGCCGCGCGGCCTCGTCCAGCGCCGCCGCGATGCAGTTCGGCACGTGGACCGTGTCGGTGTTGAAGTCGGTGCGCCGGGTGTCGCCCTTCTTGTACTGGTACAGCAGCAGGTACGCGGCGCGCATGCCGTCCCAGTCGCCCGCGGCGAACTTGAACAGCAGGTCGGCCAGGTTCATCAGCCGGCACCGCACGCACCGGAACAGCTGCACCGTCTGCAGGCACCGGCTGCTGTACTTGCGCATGGACACGGCCAGCGCGTTCAGCACGCCCGGCGCGGACAGGAGCGGCACCTCCATCAGGCCGCCCACCTCGTTGACGTACGCCGCCGTCGCGACGTGCAGGCGCGACGCCAGCGACCGCACGTCGTCCACCAGGTTGTCCATCTTCAGCGCCGCCGCAAACATCTGCCCGGCTTTGCGGTGGTCGTCGGTGGCGGGGCCCAGCAGGATGCCCCACGCCGGCGTGCCGTCCGCCGCAAGACCCGCCTTGGTGTTGACGTCGGCCATGTCGGGCGTCATGCGGGACGTCACCGGATCCCACGTGTCCTCGATCATGGTGTCCAGCCCCTCGGCGTTGCCGACGGCGGCCGCCAGCGCCAGCACGCGCTGGAAGCCGAACGGCTTGCGGCCGCCGGGCACCTGCACGTTCTTGCCGTTGCGCTTGCCCATCACGGCCAGCAGGCGCGACTCTAGCACCGGCGACAGGTCAACCGTGTCCTCGATCCACGCCTCCACGGCGGCCTTGCACTGTTGGACGGCGACACGGGCGGCGTACGCCGCGGCGGGCGCCATCACGGACTGGATGCCCAGCGCGCGGGACACGTTCGTCATGACGGGGCTGAGGTTGCTCAGCACGTCGCGGGTGGACGCCCGCACGAGGTCCGACACAATGCCCGACACGTAGCGGCCCATGCACATCCAGGACACGGCGTCCATGTCCAGCGCCGAGGCGGCAGACGTAAACCGCTGCCCCGTCTCCGCCTGGTCCATCTCCAGGTCGCGGGTGTGGAAGTTCAGGAAGAACTCCACGTCGGCGCGACGGCCCGTGGCAACGTACCCCGCGCCGGACGCGGAGAGGCGGGTCCGGCCGGCGGCGGTCTCCACCAGGCCAGGCCGCCGCCGGGCGGCCGCAAACACCATGGACGGCACCCGGCAGCCCGGCCCGGTGGGCACCACCACGTGGCTGCGGCAGTCCATGATGGTGTTGTACACGTTGGTGATGGCGCCGAGGCCCGGCAGCGCCGTCGGCATCAGCCCGCCGTTCAGCGTCGGCATGTCGCCGGCCAGCGCCATGGACGGCGGCAGCATGATGTCGGTCAGCGACCGCGGCAGGTTCAGGGCGCCGAGCACCGGGTCGTCGATGCCGCCGCTGAACACGGTGAGGACCTGCTTCACGGTGGGCAGCTGGCCGCCCTGCAGCCACGACGACGCGGGGTTGATGATGGGGTCCGTCTTCCTGGTGTACCCCCGCCGGGGCACGGCCGGCCCGCACTCCAGGCGCACCCGCCGGCCGCCGGCCGCAAACACGACGGTGCCGGTGCGCGCCGCCTTGGCCAGCGCGTCGTCCGTCAGGGGCTCCGCCGGCCGCGGGCCGACGAACACGCGGTCGTACCGGGCGTCGTACACCTCCTTGCCCGTCGCCACGGCGGCGCGGTGCTCCGCCGCGAGGGCGGCCGCCTCCTTCTGGATGGCAACGGCCTTGGCGGCCTTGGCGGCGGCGCGCCGCCGCGCCTTGTTGAAAATCTTCGCGGTCGTCGTCAGCTTGCCGCGGTGGCGCCTGGGGATGAGTCCGTCCTTCACCGCGCGCTTCCGTGCTTGCTTGTTCACCAGCGCGGCCATCTTCGCCTGCTGCTTCTCGCGGTACGCCTGCCGCGCGGCCTCGGCGTGCGCCTCCTCGCTCACCACGCGGCGACGCTTCTTCCTTGCGGTGGACGCCTTGCGCTCCTCCGCGGTGCGCATGGTCGCCGCCGCGACATGCGTCCCACCAAAGCTCATCTTGTGCATCTGGTGCACGGGGCGGGGGTGGGAACATGCATCAACAGGGGCGGGAGGGGGGCAACGTACGTTGGCTGGAATTTGGTTTGTGGTGGGTGTGGGGTGACCCTGGTCGATGGTGGGGGTGCTTGTATGGGGGTACCACCTGTGCCCTCCATACAAACCCACCCACGCGACTGAGATTGACCGTCAATTTCTATGGGCCGCCACGCGCCGCCACGCGCCGCTTGGCGCAATTGACAGTCAATCAGCGACCGATTGACTGTCGACCCGGCACCCCAGTCAATGGTATGCAGGGCTGCACCCCCGTCACCCGCCGGCATTCAACCCCCGCCTGCCATGCACAGATTCGGCGCAGTGTGGCCACTGACCGCGCGCGGCACTGCCGCGGAGCACCGCGACGTGAAGTGGACACAGCTGTGCATCCCAGACGGCCGCGCCTTTGCCACGGCACACCCCACCGGATGGGTGGCCACCACGCTGCCAGACAAGACCAAGCCCCTGGCCCGTGACGGCGACGTTGTTCTTTGCCAACTTGCGCCGCCCCTGCACGTTCCACTGCCCGTCGCTGCGGCGGGTGAAGCGGTGGAGTGGCTGCCCCAGGCCCGCGTGTCGGACATCCTGGCGGCGAGACGGGCGCCCGCGGCGCCGCCGGCGCCGTCTCCGGGCGCATCCGGGCTGGTGTTCTGCGTCCGCGTCACGTTCCGTGTGTCGCTGCCGACCCAAGACACGGTGGCCGTCCTGCAGGACGCCAGTGGCCGCGTGCAGGCTGCCAAGGCAGCCAAGATGTCCGCCGCACCCAGGCCGCCGCCGCGCACCACGCTCACGCCGCCGGTGCCGCCCGTCGCGCTGCCCGTGTCCCCGCGGCGAGGGGTGGTTGCCGAAACGGACGCCCGGTCGCCGGGCGCCGTGGCGAGCCGCACCATGGGCGAGTACACCCGTCTCGTGGAGATGGGTGCGTCGCCCAGCGTGCCGCAGCTGTCGGACCTGTCGCTGCACGACCTCAAGACGGTGGCCAGCGGCGTGGAGTGGGCCGCCCCCAAGCCCGTGCGCGGCGCCACGCCCATGTCGCTGTTTGCGCACGCCATCTGCGGCGACAAGCACCTGGGCGTGACGCTGCGGATGACGTCGGCGACGGGGGGCGACGCCTGGGTGTCCCTCTCGTCCCACGAGCAGGACTTCTCCATCCCCGCCGTGCGGGTGCCGCCGGGCACCATCGTGGACCCCATGACGGACAACACCCTCGCGGTGGCCTTCCTCGCGGACGCCTACGTGGCCGTGGCGGTCAACGACGTGCTGGTGACCGTCATGCACGTGCCCGAGTTCTACGACAACCCGACGCTGCTGTCGGTGATGCCCATCAGCAAGACGCGGGAGGCGTCCTTCGTGTGCGTCGCGGACGTGCAGTGGGCGCACGTCGACCCGCCCACGCCGCGGGCCATCGGCGCGCTGCGGCCGGGCAACGCCCGGGCGGACAACGCGCTGGTGTTCAGCTTCCGCGCCGGCGACCACGCCACGGGCATGACGCTGCACGAGCTGGTGCGGCAGCTCGTGCAGAGCCCGGACGTGCCCCTGTCGCGGCTCGCCGTCCGCAGCGTGGCCGTCATGACGCCGGTGCGGACGCGGACCGCGGGCGCTGACCGCGGCTCCCGAAAGCGGGGCACCGTGCGGGACGTTGCGCCCAGTGACAAGCTGGAGCCCATGGTGGCGTCCGACGGCACGCTGCGGCTGCTGTTTGTGGCCGCGGGCAACGTGCGGGGCTTCATGGACCTGTGCCGGAAGCTGCCCCTGTTCAACGCGTGCAAGTCCATGGTGTCGCTGCCCACTGTGACGCTGCACATGCTGCGGGTGTCGTCGGTTACGCAGACTGAAGTGTCTGCGTGCATGGCGGACTCTAGCTGTCCCCGGTGGTCCATAATACAGTCACTGTGAATGCATTTGTACAGGGGGTTATCGGCGACGGCGACGGCGCCCAGTCGTCTCCGGGGAGACGGACTGGAAGGAGGGCGTGTCCACGCCCTCTCGGCGGATCATGGTGGGCACCGCAGTGTGGAGGTCCCACTTCCGTTGCTGCTTCACGATGAACGCGCCCTGCAGCCCCTCGTCCATCGCGAACAGCCTGTCCGTGACGCCGTCCAGCGCCGCCTGGATCTGCCCCACCTGCTCCAACAGCAGGGATATCGTCGACTGGAACACCATGCGCCGCTCGTGCGCCTTGCACGACGGACACACGCCGCGGTGACACCGCGTGCACTTCGCGGCGACGGGCGGCACGGTCGGCGGCTCCTTCACTTGTCCTCGCGGCTCTGGTGCTCCTTCCCGCCCAGAAAGTACGGCGCCCGGCACAGCGGGCACGTGGCGGTCCCCTTCCAGCCCCACTCCCGGGCGCACGTCCCGTGGAAGACGTGCAGACACCCGGCCGGGCGGAACAGAACGCGACCTCTGTCCAGGTCCTCGGCGCACACGATGCAGGCGGCCCTCCACAGCGCCTGTGGGTGCCGAGACGTATCCGTGAACAGGTTCGCGCGCGTCTCCCATTGTTCGTCGGACAGGCGTGTTCGGGCCATTCCGTTGCGTATGACGCACTCCGCTGGCCACCATACGGCATACGGACCGCCATGGGAATCGCGCTGCAGCTGGCGGGAATCTGCCTGGCCGGGTTCGTGCTGACGATGGCCTTTGCGACGGCGCTGCCCCGGATGCGCCGCCCGTCCCACGTCCCCGTGCGCGCGTGGCTGGCCGCCGGCGTGTGCATGTGCGTGCAGTCGTCCCTGCGGCTGGGGCGGCGCGTCGTGCTGGGGTGCGAGCCCTGCCGACGGTTCCAGGCGGCGGTGCGGCGCGCCGCGCGCCGCAAGGCAAAGGCCCACGCCGCGAGTGCGGTGTAGGCCGGCCGCCGTGTATGCATAATTGGCGCCGCGGTGGTGTGCAACACCACACACAGCGGTGTGCGTGTCATGGACGACGAAAACGAGTTTGAGTTCGGCACGCCCCTTGCCGGCCAGGACGGGCAGGCCCGCGCCGGGGCAGCTGGGTGGCAACTCCCCGACCGTGGCGTGGCATGGGGGCGAGGACCCCCAACCCCGGACCAGACGGGGCCCCCGCCCCCGTCGCCGTCGGCGACACGGACGCCGCCCCACCCCGTGCCGGACACGGCGGCGCGCACCGGCATGAAGAGCACCGCCCGCCAACGCCGCAACCCAGCGGACGGCAAGGACCTGGTGGCCGGCATCCTGGACCACCTGCAGGAGGGCTCTGGCCGGGGAGCGCCGCTACGCGTGGACCTGCACGGCCTCGGCGACGCGTCGTCTCGCCTGGAGGCGCTGATGGTCATGGCGGCCCTCGCGGACCCGGCGGCTGGCCGCAGCACCAAGGAGCTGCAGGCCACAATGACGGCCCAGAGCCAGTACGCCCTGTCGGAGGGGCCGCCCGGCCCCGTCCTAAAGCAGCTCGTCGGCGTGCCCGTGTCCACCTCCTTCAACGTCGTGACGATGGCGGTCTTCATCGTGCGCAGGCAGCTGCAGGACAGCACCATCCCGTGGGCCGCGGACGACGCCAACTGCGTGCGCATGGTGATCGCGGTGCTCGCGCTGGCCAAGGCCGCCATGCAGAAGCAGCCGGTCAGTGCCGACGCGGCCCTCCGCGTTGCCGACCTCACCATGGGCGCCGCCGAGATGAACCACCACACGAAGGTACTGTGCAGCACCTACATCCGGATGCTGGCCGCCGGCCGCCTGGTCGACTCCTTCACGCACACGGTGTACACGCTGGGTGGATGCACGTCGTGGGAGGAGGTGCTGGCGTTTGCCGGCGGCTTTACGTCCGTGGGCGCGATGCGGACCACGCTGGAGTCCAGCCTGGTGCCCGGCATGGGCCTGCGCGCCCTGCGGCGGCTGTTCTTCGCGGAGGACCCCGCCATGGCCCGGGACCGCAGCGTGGGCATCAAGACGTGGTCATCGTGGGTGGCCCCGATGCTGCCGCTGCGCAATGCCACGGACACGACGTCCGCCGGCCTCCAGCGCCGCCTGGTGGGCCTCGTCGTGGCGTCCAATGTGCTGTTCGGCCGCGCCGCCACCGAGGCGTACCTGGGGAGACCCCTGGAGGCCGGCGGCGCCATGCACCCGGCGGACCGCATGATGCTGGCGCTGTACGTGGACGTCATCGACGCGCTGCTGGAGGTGGTGCACCCCAAGAGCCTGCCCACCGGAGACGCCGACGCGCGCGGTAGCGTCGTGTCGTCCTCCACGTCGTCCTTCTCCCTGACCGGCGACAACGAGAAAGAGCAGCACGTGGCCTGGACGGGTGCCCCCGCGACGGGCACGGGCATTGCGCCCTTTGTCGCGGAGGAGGTGTCGGACCGCGTCCGCACCGCGATGGCGGGGTCCCGGTGGTGCCTGGCGCTGGGCAACGTCGCGCTGGCCATTGCCTTCTGCCGGACGCAGGTGGTAGCCACCACCAAACTGATGGACTCGCTGGGCACCGCGTCCGAACAGCTGAAGGGTGACCTCGCCAGGGTGGCCGCCCTGGTGACCGACGTGTGCCGGTTCAAGACCAAGCTGGGCGACGAAACCGACGCGGTCGCCAACGCGGTCCTGGCGTGCATCGGCAACGAGGCCATGACGGTGGAGGGCGTCACGACGGTGCTCACGTCGGCCACGGGGGCCCCAGTCGCCCTGTCCAAGACCGTGTCCGAGGACCAGCAGTGGCTGGACGGCCAACTGCGCGACGGGAAACCCATAGGCGACAGCGTCCTGGGCACCGTGGAGAACATGTGGATCAACGGCACCGTGTTCTCCCTCGGGCACGACGGCTTTGTGCCTGCGACCCACGTCGCCGTGGTCTTCAAGGTGCACGACCAGGACGTCCCGGGTGGCCCCCACGTGGTGCCCATGCAGAACGCCGTGGCGGCCGGAGACAGCGTCGATTTTGGCGGGCGCCTTGTCGCCGTGGACGCCAAGCGCGCCGACCGCATGACACTGGACGTGACCGCGGCGGTGGGTGACCCATTCAACAGGGAGCGTCCCGCCGCGCTGTTTGTTCTCGGCGCCATCCTGACCAGCCCCACCACGTCCGTCACGTCGGCGAGCGGCAGCCCACTGGCCCTGCCCGTGGCGGGGCTCCGGGCCAACCCCGCGGCCCGCATGACCTTCTCCCAGACGTCGCCCATGGTCGGCGCGGGGTCTGCCGCCCGCCCCCTGCCTCCGCCGCCCGTGACGCCGCCGAGGTCGGCGGCCGCGGCCATGTTGCGGTCGCCCGTGGGCAACGCGCCCGTCGTCGCCGACGTCACGCCCGGGCCCGAGTCGTTCGACATGGACGGCTTTGGCGGGGAGTTTGTTCCTCAGGACGCCACGGCCGACCTGCGGTCGCCGGGCGAGGTGCACGCCCGGGTGGCGCCGGCCGCCACCGGGTGGATGACCACGGAGGACGCGGCAGACGCGCTGCGGCCCTTCGACCGGGCCACCGCGCGGGAGCTGCTGCGCGGCCGCGACGAAGACGACGACGCAGCGCGGTACAGCGTGCTGGCCCACGCGTGGCTGTCGTTCATGCGGCCCTTCATCGGGGACGTGCGCAAGTCTGGGTGGACCACGCCCGCGCCGGACGTGGTCGAGGCCGTCGAGATGGACATGATGGGCACGCGGTCCGGGTGGCTGGCCAAGTTCTTTTCCGACACGGTGTACGCCTACGCCGCCATGGAGAACGCCGACACGGACATCGTGCCGGCGATGCCCGACGCGCCGCTGCCGCTGTACGCGCCGCTGCCGCCGGGGTTGTTCTTCTCCGCCATGGCCGTGGCGCGGTGCCCGGACGACGGCTTCCTGGACGCGTCGTTCGTGACGCAGCCGTTCAACCTGCCGGTGCCCGTCGGCCTGACGGCGGGCGTCGGGTTCGGGACGCGGCCGCCCACCGCGTTCACGTCGCCGGACTGGCTGGGGCAGTCCATGATGCGCGGCACGGCGGGCGCCGACAACTCGCACGCGCTGTACCTGCAGGCCGCCGCCACGGCGGGGTGGCTCGGCTGCACGCAGCCCGTGGACGCCATGACGCTGACCGACGTGGACGCGGAGCCGCTGTTCGTCACCGGCACGGACGTCATGAAGGCCCGCGGCACGCGGGGCGTGGTGAACCCGGAGGCCCGCCGCCGCCGGTCGCCCAAGGTCGTCCTGGACCCGCGCCTGGGCGACACCCACAGGCGGCCCGTCGGCAGCGGCGTGTGCCACGTCACCAACGACGACGACGGCGGCGAGTGGGACGCCACGGCGCTGCAGAACGACGTGACGACCATGGACACGGAGGCCGCCGGGTCGCTGGCGGTGTGGGTGAACCCCGAGCCCGCCGCCACGCCGCTGGTCACGGTGTACCCGGTGGGGCACCCGTTCTTCGTCGGCGACGGCGACGTGGAGCTGCAGCGCGCCCGCGAGACCATGCAGGGCCTGGAGCTGTCGGGCGCCATCACGGCGTGGACGCCGGGCACGACGTACATGCTGCCCGCGGTGTTTGGGGACCACGCCACGTCGCCGGCACCTGGCACGCCGTACCCGGACGACGGCAGCCTGCAGTGCACGGCGACGCTGGCGATGAACGCCATGCGCTGCGACGGCGCCGCCGTGATGAACGACATGTCGCACGGCAGCCTGTTCCTGACGGCGGCGGTGCGCGCGCTGGTGGACGAGTTCAACCGGCCGGCGGGCGCGGGGCGCAGCGTGGCGGACGCCAACGCGTGCATCCTGGGCCTGCGCGCCAACGGGATGAGCATCCGCCGCAAGGGGTACGGCCTGGCGCGGCTGCTGGAGGTGCTGCAGGCCATGCCGCCCACGGACGAGGACGACACCGTGGTCGTGGGCGGCGTGGACTCCGTGTCGGCGTCCCGCGTGGAGGCGGCGTGGAAGGAGGAGTTCGACGGCGACGACACCGACGTCGAGGCGGCGGTCGTCCGCATGCGCGCCGAGCGGTCGCCGTTCAACAGCCCGGCGCTGCACCGCATGTACTCCATGGACGCCATGGCGGGGGTCGCGGACCTGGACACGGGTCGCGCCGTGCACCCCTTTGCCGACTGGACGACGTGCGTCCGGGCGGTGCAGTCGTCGTTCGACCCGGCGGCGTCCTTCCTGCGGTACGCCGCGGAGCCGCCGCACCACACCGTGGAGGCCAGCGCGATGGAGCTCACGCAGGCGGCGTCCACGCTGAACGACGCCGTGGCCATGAACAGCCTGCTGTGGAAGCGGTTCCTGTGCAAGACGCTGGCGCAGGACATGCGGGACGCCGCCGCGTCCACGCCCGGCGCGCTGCGCCTCGACCCGCTGTCCGCCAGCAACCTGCAGCACGGCGCGGTGGAGACGGGAGCGGGGGCGCCGGGCGCGCCGCCGTCGTTCCCGTCCGGAGAGGCCGCGCCGCGGTGGAATATGACCGACAAGTGGGCGACGCTGGCGGCGGTGCAGGCGCCGGCGATGGCCATTCTGGCCCGCGCGCTCTGCCGCGCCCTCACCCGGAACACCGTGTCGGACGAGCAGGTGGTGCCGCCGTCGCAGCGGTCGGGTATTGCGTCCGGAACGTGGGCAGGCGCACTGTGCGCACTGCTCGACGGCAAGCAGCGCGCGGAGCGCCGGGGCCCGACGCTGAGCGTCGCGGGCGCGGCCCGCCAGATCGAGCGCGGCTTCATCGACGACAACGCCGTCGTGTCGGACGTGCACGTGTCGGTGGACGGCGCCACGGAGTACCTGTGCGGTGTCAGCATTGCGACCAAGAACGACGCGGCGTCGGGGTGCTGGCGGTACCAGTACAGCCCGGCCGTGGTCCGCACCGAGTGGGTCGCCGTCAACAACACGGCGGAGACGCGGGGCATCAGCCTGCCGGACGACTTCGTGCGCACCGGTGTGTTTGGCACCGCGCCCAACACGCTGCGCGACGACGGCCGGCAGGCGTGGGTGCACAAGCTGATGGCGGACAACGCGGACGGCAGCCGGGACGCCACCCTGGCGTCGCTGCGCCACATCCTCGTGGTCAACGTGTCGCTCAGCATCGCGGCCGCGCCCCGGCTGCGCGTGGTGGTGCCCATGTTCCTGGGCCGCGAGGCCGCCATGGGCGCCATGATCCCGTACGGCGTGGACGTGGCGTCGCTGCTGACGTGGGACTGCGTGCACGTGGCCGCCACGACGCTGTCGCCCGACCTGTTTGCGGGCGACGCCGAGGCGTCCGTGGCCGCCTCCCGCCGCCTGGCGTTCGACCACACCTCGAGCTGGACGGCGGTGCCCGTGAACCCCGCGACGGACGCCGTGCACGACATGTGGCGGTACCCCGAGGACCTCGCCGCCATGTACGGCGCGGTGTACGCCGGGATGGGCACGCAGCTGGCGTCGTCCACCATGGGGTACGTGTCCGGGTACGACTCGCCGCTGCTGCGGCAGTTTGGACCGGCGGACGACCGCGGCGCGTTTGACCCGTCCGCGCACCGCGCCGCGGACGACATCGACCGCCCCCACCACGCGGACCCGGGGTACACGCCGGCCCGGCCCAGCGCGACGCCGGTGGTGAAGGACCCCGCCACGGGGCGGCCCGCCGCGGAGCAGTACCCGCGGCTGGCGTTTGAGCGCGTCAACGGCACGGGGCTGGGCGTGTACCGCGGCTGGGTGGCGGCCGCCGTGACGCAGGCCGCCCACGGCGCCAAGACGCGCTTCGACATGATGGGCGTCATGGCCGACGACAACATGCCGCGGCCGGCCGACCTGGGCTGGAAGGGCGACGTCGCCGACATGCCGTGGGCCCACCGGCACAAGTGGGCGTCCCAGGTCCTGAACCAGCCCGACACGGGCACCGAGACGGCTGCGCGGGACGCCGCGACGTTCCCCGACGCGCCCAACATGGCCGTCACCGGGCGGTACAACATCGGCATCGGCGCCATCGGCGCGCCGCTGTTCTGGGCGCTCGGCGGCACCGTGGCCACGTGCCGCCTGCAGGCGCTGGAGGTGACGCCCGGGTCGGCGCTGCGCGAGGCGGTCGTGCGCGTCGCGTCGGGGATAGACCCCACACCCGGCGACCTGCAGACCGTGTGGCTGCAGGCGCGCGCCTCGTACGCGGCGGCCGTCACGCTGCTGGCCACGCGGAAGGACCCCGCCATGCCGCTGGTCATCCCGCGCGGCCTGCTGGACAAGCTGCAGCCCGCGCCGTCCGCGGCGGCCATCAACGCCGTGGTGGACAGCGACGGCACCGTGGCCAAGTGGACGGACAAGCCGCGGGCGCGGGCGGACATGACGCTGGCGCCGCCGACGCCGTCGTTGCGGCACGCCAACCCCGACGGCACGGTCAAGGTGGGCACGCCGTGGAACGGCCTGACGCGGTCCAACACGGGCATCCTGAGCCACACGCTGGCATTCGACATGGGCAACGGCGCGTCGCTGCTGGCCAACAACGCGGAGCAGCTGCGGCGGCTCCAGGCGCAGCTGGAGACGGAGGTGCCCGTCGTGTCGGTCGACGGCATGACGTTTAACGTGCACCCGGCGTCGGAGGGGCTGCCCTCCAACGCCCGCATCACGCCGGAGTACCTGGCGAGCGCGATGCGCCACGAGGGCAGGGCGCTCGTCCTGCTCAACACGGTGACCATCCCCGCCATGAAGCGGCTGGCGAGGGACATGACGGGCAAGCCCACCGACGACGTTGCCGCCGCCACGAAGCGCCCGCTCGACCTGTTTGCGCTCCGGAAGGAGGGGTCGGGCGCCCTGAGCGGCGCGTCGCTCATCCGGGCAGCGCTGGAGGTCATGGAGGCGACGACCAAGGACACGTCCGGGTCGCACTTCAGTGCCCAGGCGTACCGCAAAGCGTTCCGCAAGGTGCACGGCCGCGACCCGGCCGTCTCCACCCGCAAGGAGTACGTGGCGTACATGCAGCAGGGCCGCCCTCCGTCCGACGCCCGGTCTGCGCCCGGCGTCATGACGCCGAGCCGGGAGACGCCCGGCCTGGACGCGGCCCAGATGCGGACGCTGGACGCCATCTCGACGGTGGCCCCTGCGACATCGGGCCGCCGCATGCTCACCGGGCCGTCGCTGGTCCGCAGCACGGCCCGTGGCCGGGGCGGCCGGGGTGCCCGTCGTGCCATCTTTACGCCGGCCCGGTCGCCGCCGTCCCCGCCGTCTCGGTCGCCGCCGCCGCCGCCCTCCGACAAGGTCGCGCCCAGCACGCCCGACCGGGCGGTGGCGCTCGGCACACCCGAAGACGCCGTGCCGAGCGACGACGACGAGGAAGTCGGGGTGCGGTTTGCGCCGTCCCCTGTGCGCGCAGCCAGCGTCGTGGGGCACGCCACGCCGGCCGCCCACCGGCGCGGGACGCCGCAGGCCTCGGAGCGGCGGCGGATTGTGTCGGACCGGGGGCTGGCGCATCCGGGCGGGCACGCCTGGCGGGGCAAGGGCCACTTGCAGGAGATTCCCGCCGGGGTCCCCGTGCTCGCCATGACGTTTGCGACGGCGGGCGACGAGCACATCACGCCGCGGCAGTTCCGGTCGTACCTGCTGCGGTGGGTGCCCGGCGCGAACGCCGGCGACATCTACCCCTTGGTGGACCAGACGCGGTACGCCATCCCCGTCGCCACCTCGCACAACGGGTCGCTGGTCCCCAACGCGTTCCTGCGGTGCCTGCTGACGGGACGGCACGGCGTGCTGGTGCAGTACCGGGCGCGGTGGGCCCCGCTGAACCACAACATCTACGGCAACTTCCCCACGCCCGTGGCGGCGTTCAGCGACACGTGCGGCAGCCTGGGGTCCGTCGTGAACAACCCGGCGGTCTCCAGGTACTGGAAGGCGCACCCGGACGTGGCGCTGACGCTGACGCTGAGCTTTGCGGACGCCGCGGGCAACGTGTTCCGCAAGGGCGGCAAGGAGCGGCCCGTCATGGGCGTCACCCTGCGGCTGCAGCTCGCCGACGGGGAGTTCCCGGGGTTCGAGGCGGAGCGCGCCGCCATCGTGGCCGGGGTGGGCGACCCGATGACGCCCGTCGTCACGGCGGACGAAAAGGCGGCGGCGGCGGAGGCGGTGGCGGCGTTTGCGGGGTCGGTGCCCGGCGGCTCCCGGCTGCTGAAGAAGGAGGCGACGTTCGCCAACCACGCGCTCCCCGCCGCGCAAGAGGAGACCAAGGACTAAGAGTGTGACTGGCAATGCATTGTGTGTGTTTGAGTGTATGTGTGGGTCGGCGCCGCTGTGTCCGGCCACAAGGGCACGCATGGACGCTGCGCCGCCGTTTGTGAAGCTGCGCCAGCCGCCGCCGCCGGTCGCCAACTCGATCGCGGCGCTCACGGCGCTGATGCACAACAGCCACACGCGGCTGCGGCTGATGCTGGAGGCGACGGCGCGCGTGTCGCGCATGGACAACACGGGGTCGTCCGAAGAGCTGGCGCAGTACGTGAGCACGGCCGTGACGGCGGTCCTGACGTTCCCCGACGTGCACATGGGGCGGACGTGGCTGGCGCCGTGCGCGCCGCTGGTGCGGGAGAGCGACGGCGTGCACCGGGGCAGCGTCACGAAGATCGACGGCAACCGCGGGGTGCCCATCCTGCACGCGCGGGCCATGGACACGACGTCGTGGATCACGGTGCAGACCATGCACGGCTGCATGCCGGTGTGGACGACGGTGGACTTTGGCGTGTCGTCGGACGTGCGGCACTCGTGCGGCTACGCGGACGAGCTGCGGACGGCGATGCCGCGCGCGCTGCTGCTGCGCGGCGTGGTGGAGGCGCTGATGCTGCGCGTGCCCACGTCGTGGCGGGGCATGCTGGCCACGCTGCTCATCACGGCGGCCACCAAGGCGTCGCCGGCGGTGTGCGTGACGGACGTCGGCGTGCGGCGCATCCTGCAGGGCCTGCAGCTGTGGCAGCCCGTGGCGGCGTCGCTGGGCGTGCCGCGCTCCTTCATGGGGTCGTCCCGCCAGGGCGTGGTGGCCGCCATGTCGACGCTGGTGGCCGTGTCCAGCGCGCCGTGGGTCCTCGACACGACGGTCCCCGGCGACGCGGCGCTGCTGCGGCGCCTGGACGCGGCCCAGCGGGACGGGCCGCCGCTCGTGACGGACGTCCGGGTGGCGCTGGGGCTGGAGGCGCCGCGGACGCCGCGCTTCACGGCGCTCACCGTGGTGCTGCCCGCCGGGCGGGCGCGCCTGGACACGGCGTTCATGCGGACACAGGCGCTGCGCGACGCGTGCAAGGTGGTGTCCGTCATGGACAAGGTGGGCCTGGCGGTGCGGGACGTGTCGCGGAGCCTGGGCGTGCACCCGCTGCACGCCATGGCGAGCCCGGAGCTGGCCATTGTCGGCGCGGCGCTGTGGCCGCCCGTGTCGGTGCGGCGCGCGCAGAGTGCGGCGGGGGCGAAGCTGGCTCCTCGCGTGGGCGTCACGCTGGCCGGCACGCTGTGGCCGGTGCTGACGCCGTCGCTGTACGTCGGCGCGTGCAGCACGCCGGGCGACCACGGGTGGGCGCTGGGCGCCACGCTGGTGTTTGCCGTGCAGCGCGCCTTTGTGGCCACGACGCATCACGCGCCCCTGTACTGGGCCACCAAGCTGCTCGTCGGCCGGCTGGACGTGGGCGTCGGCGGCGTGCCGCCCGTGGAGCCCGTGGCGGCCGCCATGGGGTGCCCCACCACCCACCCGGACGTCGCCCACCTGGCGACGGCGCTCGTCAAGGCGCTGGGCGAGGTGGTCCGCACGGCCGCGGGCCGCGCCACGTCGCTGTCCGACTTGTACGACGCCATGCGGCCGCTGGGGCGTGTCGCAGACGCGGTGGCGACGTCGTGCCCATACACGCGGGACGACGACGGCACGCCCATGGCGCTGGCGCTGCACCGGGAGACGCACGCCTGCGCGCTGCGGCGGCTGTGGACGCCGTGCACGGCGCCCAGCGTAGTGAGCACGACCACGGGGGACATTGCGCTGGACCTGCGGCGTTTCCCGTGGGCGGCGCCCGCTCTGGCGGCGCAGGCGACGGCCGCCCAGGGCCCGGCCGCCATCACGGTGCGGTTCCCCGCCGACACCGAGGCGGCGGCCACGTTTCCGGGCGTGTTTTCCCAGTGGCTGTCCCGGGACATGGTGTGCACCCGCGCCGCCGCGCAGTGGGCGCTGTCCCTGTGCAGGCGCGACGCGCACGGCCTGGGGGCCGGCGGCACGGCGCTGCTGGACCGTGCGCTGGCTCTCCCCGTCGTGCTGCACGCCTGCGGCGGCACGGAGACGCTGTGGGCGGCCGACTCGGCGTCGTGCATGGCGTCCCTGGCCGTTTTTCTGTGCCCCGAGTCGGAGGCCGCGACGCTGGCGGCGGCCCCGAAGCGGTGGACCCGCGACGCGTGGTTTGCGCTGGGCCGCGAGTTCGGGCGGCGGTCGCGGGCGCCCATCTGCCGCGCCGACGCCTACAGCAGCTCCAGCGGGTCCCCCGTGAAGCGCCGGCGGCGGTCGACGCCGGTGCCACCCACGGTGCCCGCCGCACCCCGTGTCGTGGAGCGGGAGCGGGTAAAGGGCGGGCGGCCGCCGGTGGCACTGGACGCCGCACGGGACGGCCTGCGCCGCGCGGAGCGCAACACGCCGGGCGCCCTGGCAGCGTCACAAGCGGGCAAGACCACGGCACCCACGGCCAAGCTGGTCAAGATCCGCAAGGACATCAGCATCGCCGACACGCTGGCGTCCATGGCGACGCCGGCGATGCGACACGGGGCGGCCACTGCAGCCGCCCGCACGGCCAACCTGAGCGTGGCGTTCCTGACGGCGCGGAACGGCACGACGCGCGGGCTCACCGCGCGGCACACGGCCAAGGTGACGGCGCGGACGGCGGCGCGGACGGCGGCGGCGGCGCGGACGGCGGCCATGACGGGCGGCGAGATGGTGGCCATCCAGGAGCGGGGCAACGTGTTTTCGGGCGGCGACATGGGCAGCGTGCACTACCGGCGCAACGCGGCGCTGCTGAAGCTGCTGCGCGTGCTGGAGTGGTGGTTCTACACGGGAGACACGGGGCGGGCTGCATTGGATGCTGCCGCGGCCGCGTGGCCGGTGGACACCCGCGACGCCGCGGCCGGGGTGTACGCGCCGTGCGTGCGCGCGACGGCGCCCGACAGGGGCATAATGCCGTCCCACGCGTGGATATCCGGGCGCGTGACGGCGCCGTGCGGGACTGTGCTGCCGCCGGCGCCCATTGGCGGGCGGTGGTGTCCCGGCGGCGTGCCGCACGCGCTGCACTCGTACGACGCAGAGTTCCTTGAGACGGTGGAGGCGGTGGCGCCCGTGCTGCGGCGCCACATGCCGTAGAAGTGTGCAGTGTAAATAGGATGGGCGATTCACTTGCCGGCGTGGTACGCAAGCGGGGGCACCTCGCGCGGAAACACAAACCCTACCGCCTCCTTGGTCTCGCAGCCGTTTCTGATGTTGAAGTAGGTGACGAGGTGGGCTTCTGCGTGGCGAATGTACGGGCTGCCCTCGTTGTACCACGGCATGTCCTCCAGGCGGTCCATGTCGATGAAGGCGAGGTTGTACACGCCGGCGTACCGCTCCATCTTGGGCGTCAGGACGTACTGGCGGCCGCCGTCGTACCGGGCGTGCATGGCGAGCTTGAACTCCTCGGCCCAGAACTCGTAGGTGTCCACACCCTTGGCAGTGGTGGTCATGAGGTACTGGCGGCACTCGGGGTCGGCAAAGTTGAACGTGTGCCACTCCGTGGTGCCGTTCAGCGTGCGGTCCAGCTTGCTGATGGCGTACGTCACCCACACGGCCGTGTCGCCCCCCTTCTTCTTCTCGTCGTTGTCCCCCTCGTCGGTATCGACGTCCGAGTCTGACGAGTCGTCGGCGTCGCCAGACCCGGCACCCGGCGACACCACGGTCAGTGCAGCGCCACGGGCCGTGGTGTCGCCGGGGGTGGCACGGTCCACGGGGGGTTGCACGCGCCGGGCCGTGGTGTCGCCGGGGGTGGCACGGTCCATGAGGAGTTGCACGCGTCGGGGAGGCGGCGGCAGTACAGCAGGCGAGGGCACAGGCGCAGGCGCAGGCGCGGGCACAGCAGCCAGTGCCGGTGCGAGCGCAGGCGCAGCGACGGAAGACGGCACTGGTGCAGGCGCAGGTACAACAACCGGCGCTGGTGCGAACGCAGGCGCAGCGACGAAAGACGACACAGGTGCAGGCGCAGGTACAACAGCCGGCGCTGGTGCGAGCGCATGCGCAGCGACGGAAGGCGGCACAGGCGCAGGCGCATGCGCGGCGACGGAAGGCGGCGCAGGCACGGGCGCAACGATGCGAACCCGCGGCACGGGGTTGGAATGGGACGAACGGCGGCGCTTGGACATGGGTGCAGTGGGTGGGAAAGTTGGTTGTGTGGATTCTGGGGGCAGACAGGGGGGGCGTCAGTCATGGTGGGGGTATAAACAACATAGAGTCAGTTGGGTGAGTCAATCACACGTTGGGTCGACGTCAATCCTGGATTGACAGGGGGTTTCTATGGGAGTCATTTGTGCAGTGATTGAGGGTCAATCTGAGCGCCCCCTCCCGAGCTTGAAGTGCTCCGCGCGGTCGTTGATGTAGGACAGCACGCCACAGCTCCCGTGGGGATCTATGTGTCGGTTGTGGGCCGAGGGCCGCGGTGTGGCGCATACAGGGCACACGCCCAGGTTGACAGTCAATCGAGGTCGTCACGGCGTATGCACAGCTGTGGGCGGGGAGACACCCAGTCACCGGCGGCCATGGCAAAGCGCGTCCGCACCGAGACCGAGACGCCACCGGGGCTGGCCATCACGTGGGTCTGCACCGGCGGCACCAAGCGGACGCAGTTTAACGTGTACACGCCGACGGTGGCCGAGCTGGAGGACGTGGCGACACGGGCACGGGTGTGGATTGACCGCAACACGGCGCGCAAGAAGGGCGAGGAGCCCAGCGACACGGAGCCGGAGCTGCACGGCCGGTTCCCCGACATGGAGAACGACCACTACACCCTGACGGCCGCCGACGTGGATGCGTGGCTGGCGTGGGCGCAAAACCAGGACGTGGTGACGTCGGCGTGCATCACCATGATGGAGGCCAAGTACAACGTGTTCACGCTGGACGGCGACGCGTCGGGGACGATGGACCCCGACTGGGGGTGTCTGTTCCTCGCGGTCACGGATGTGTGCAAGCAGCGCAACCCCATGGCGCCGATGCGGGCCCACGTTTGCCTGGTATTAGACTGCTGTGATTGACGGTCAATGTCACACCGGGCGGCCACTGGGTATGCACACACCGCCACCGGAAAGGGGGCAGCACCGACAGCCATGAACGGCGCCATGACACACCCCACCCGGTTGGCCATCTCCTGGGCGATTGACCACGTGACGGACGAGCTGCTCGAGAAGGCGGTTGTCTGTGATGTCGGCACAAAGGGTGCCGCGAACCCGGGCATTGCCATCTGGAGGCTGCCACCCGATCCACTGAGTGGGGACCCGCTGTTCTTTGTGTACCAAAAGATGGCAACCGGGCCCCAGCTCGGCGTGTTCCGCCGCTGTGACATCATGTACGCCAAGGAGCATGCTGTGGCTTCGTTCCCGTTGATTATGTTCTGGGTAAGGACCCAGGAATCCACCGTGGCCCTCGTGGGGCCGACGATTGACTTTGTGGTGCATGTGGAGCCGACACCCGGGGCGAGCGACGCGGACGTGCTGGAAAACGCCAAGATGCACCGCGAGAAGGTCCTCCGTTTCCTCGATACCGGCAGCGCGCCGTGCTACTCCGTGGGCGTGACTTCGGTTGTGATGCTGAAGGGGCTGCTCGCGGAGCACCGGGAAGAGCGGGCGGCAAGGCGGGCCCGGAAGTAACGGCGGCGTGACAATTGACAGTCAATCGGAGACGCCACAGTGTATGCACAACTGCGGGCGGGGCGACACCCGGTGGCCATGGCAAAGCGTGTCAACACCAAGCCCGGGGGCGAGACACCACCGGGACCGGCCGTCGCGTGGACCTTCACCTGCGACGGTACACACACGCAGGTCGAGACGTACACACCGACGGCGGCCGAGCTGGAGGACGCGGCGTCACGGGCACGGACGTGGGTTGAGCGAAACGAGCGCGCCAAGAAGAGGGAGGAGGATGCCGCCGCCGTGCGCAAGAGAGCCCATGCCATCCGGGAGCAGCTGAAACAACTGGAGAGCCAGGCGACGAAGCCCACAGGGGCCGGAGACGACGGCCCGGGCAGCGGCGACGACGGTGACGCGGGGCCCGCCAGCAAGCGGGCGTAGACGCCGGGGACAGTCAATTGCACACGCGCACAGCGTCGTGTCGAGCACCACCGCCACGCGTGGCACCTGGTGTCACTGCGGCGAGTCAATCCACACAATCAACAGTCAATGTCGCGCTGCCACCCTGCTGTGTATGCACACCGGCACAGCGCAGCACAACTCCCATCCACCGACCGACTGACAATGGAGGGAGGGTCGGTGCAACGCCTGGTGCTGAGTGGCCCGTCGGCCCGCGTGGCGGCAGCCATTGAGGGGCTGCGCACCCGCGACAAGCAGCTGACGATGGAGAAGTTCATGCCCCGCGGCGTGTCGCTTGGGCTTTCCAAGAAGTATGCCGCCGAAGAGATGGCGCGCGACCGGGGCACGGCCACCCAGCGCCCGCACTTTTACGACGTGGGGCCGTGGGTCAAGGACGGCATCTCGTTCAAGACGCCGCACTACGTCGCGTCTCCGTTCTGGAAGGCGTACTCCGTCGAGCACCACGCCGTGAAGTTTGTGGTGCACTACATCAACGTGCACAGGCCGGGCGCGATGGAGGAGTTTGGCACGCTGACGTTTTGCGGGGGCGGCGTGTGGCGCCAGTCGCCCGTGTTCCACCCCGAGTTCGATCTGCGGCAGCGCAGCAAGGCGCCGGTCCCGTTCCGAGAATGGACGGCCGCCATGTCTGTCGCCCGCCACAAGTTCCACGAGCGGACGAAGCTCTGTCTGCCGTCGTGGTTCGAAAAGGAGCGCAAGCTGGAGATGGAGGCCACCCAGCGCCGGGTTGCGCAGCGCGAGCGCGCCAAGAAGAAGGAAAAGGATGCCACTGCTGCACTCAAGAGGGCCCGCGCCATCCTGGATAAGCTGGAGAGCCAAGTGAAGAAGGCCGCAGAAGCCGGGGACGACAGCAGCGACGACGACAGCGACGACGACAGCGACGACGACAGCGACTCCAACAGCGACGACGACAGCGACGCGGAGCCCTCCAGCAAGCGGGTGCGGACGTAAAGAACAATCAATTACACATGCACACTGCGTCTTGGTCGGTGCCACCACCCTGTGTGGCACTTGGTGCCGCCGCGCCGAGTCACAGAGACCAGTGATGGGCTGCATCCAGTCGCGGCCGCAGTTGGCCATGGCAGCATCGCCCGCCCAGAAGGGGTGGGCAGAGGAGTACATCGACAGCGGGGCCAAGGGCAGGCTGCGGCGGGACCTGAACTACATCAAACACAGCAAGCGCCCAGCCCCGAAGTACGGACACAACCGGTTTGCCGACACCCGCTCCGAGTTTGACCCAGAAGCACAAAAGGTGCTGGACAGAGCCAAGCGGGTACTAGTCGTGACACAATAGCAATTTGTATGGCACTTGGTGCCGCCGCGTCGAGTCACGGGCGCACGATGCGTGTCCTGGTGGTGTTGGTGTGCGTTGCCGCGGTGACGCACGCCCAGCCGTCCGACGGGGACCTGGGCGTGCTGACCATCACGGCGTTTACCGACTCGGGCGGCGTGCCAACGACCGTGGACGTGTCGCTGCCCGTGGTGGACACCACCACGCTCGACGGCGGGCCGTGGTACATCCCCAACACAGACCCGCCCACGACGGGGGACCCGTGCACGCTGAGCCTGCGGATGCAGGACGTGGGCACCGGCACCTTTCCGCTCAGCTCGCAGACGGTGGGCGTGTCGGCGGCGGCCATGGGCGGCAACGGCGGCGGCGGCACGTACACCGCGTCGGGCATCGCCGTGGACGCGGGCACCGTGACGGGGTGGACCGCCGGCGAGCACGTGCTGCGGGTGCACATGACGTGCTACTACACGTCGGACGCGGGCGGCGCGCTGCAGGGGTTTGTCTTCTTCACGTCCGCGGCGGACGTGGTGCCGGACTACGTGTGCGCGTCGCCCACGGGGCCCGGCGCGGGGTACGACCCGGGCTTTACGGGGTGCGACGCCGTGGCGGCCGGCAGCACGTGCACGCCGCCGTGCGAGGCCGGGTACACGGACGTGGCCGAGGAGGGCCGCACGCCGTACATCACGTGCGGCACCGTCGCGCCCGGGGACGTGTACACCACCATTGGCGGCGGGTGGGACACGGCGACCGCGGGGCCCGTGTGCGCCGGCGGCATCTGGGGCGGCACCGCCACCACCCCGGGCACCGCCCAGCTGGACCACGTGGACGCCACGGCGACGTTTACCATCGACGGCATCCCGACGACGGACGGCCTCGCCGCGCAGGACGTCGAGCTGGTGGCGCTCGACCCGGACGGCGGCGTGCTGGGCGTGGCGGCGATTGACGCGTCGACCATCACGTTCAGCGTGCCACGCAGCCCGGTCACGTTGACGGGCGTCACGCTGGGGTTCCGCCACGCGCCGACCAACGTCAGCGTGGCGGCGCTCGACGCCGTGCCCGTCGTCGTCCCGGCGGCGCCCACGCCGTGGGCGCTGTCTGCGGTGCCCTGTGCCACGGACAGCACGCTGGCGTCGTCCGGCGTGCCCGACATGCTGACGCTGGGCGCGTGCCGGCCGGTGTCGTGGGCGCCGGGCGTACCGTGGCGGTGCGCGATGGAGTGCGGCTTCATGCCCGACGGGACGACGCCGCGCGTGGTGCACCCGCTGCTCCTCCCCAGCCTCCTGTGCAACACGGACGGCCTGTGGTACCACGAGGACGCGACGGAGGCCAACATGGCCGCGGTGGCCACCGAGTCGGTAGATACGGGGGACGGGCGGGTCACGGCGGGCGCGGCGGCGTCGCCCTCCACGCTGGCCACCATGTGCCCGTCGTCCATCGACATGCTGACGTACCTCGCGGGCGGCTTCACCAACGACGTGCAGGTGGACACGGCATGGGAGTTTGTCGCCGACCTGCGCGCCGAGACGGACGCCGACGTGCACGCCCTGCTGCTCCTCTTCGCGGGGACGCCACACCCCGACGTGCCCGCGTACGCCTCCTTCCCCGCCAGCGTGGTGACGCTCGCCGTCGGCGCGTCGTTTGTGCCGTGGGCAGCACAGGACGGGCCCCTGTCCGCCGACGTGGTGGCGCTGCAGTGGCAGCCCGTGACGACCAAGGTGAACGCCTTTGCCGTGGCGGCCAACACGGCCAACAACGCGTGGGGGTTCGAGTGGTACACGCCACAGACGGACGACCCGGAGACGGTGGCGCCCGGGCCCACGGCCGGCGCGTCGTCGGGCGCGGGCCTCGCGCTCCACTCCCTCGACGCGGACGGCGTCGCCGTGGACGTCGCCTGGTCGACCAACGCGACGGACGGCGTCAAGCTGGGCTACGTCGCCATGAACGTGACGTGGAGCAACGGCTCGCACTCGGCGACGCTAATGGTGCCTGACTCGGGGGCAACGCCGTGGCCGTGGGCGCCCGAGGTGGGCATGGCGCTGGCGTCCCCGCTCGACGGCTGGACGGACGTCGAAGTGAACCTGGTCGGTGGCAGCGACCGGGGGTCGGCACTCCGAGTGCTGGCCGCGGCCGAGACGGCACACCCCAGCCCCAGCCCCACGCCGTCGGCGACTCCCAGCGGAACGGCGTCGCCGACCTCCTCTGCGTCCCGCACCGCGTCGTCGTCGGGCACACACTCGTCGTCGGGCACTGCGAGCTCCACGCCCAGCCCGTCTGCGTCGCACACGGGCACGCTGAGCAGGACGGCGTCCGCCACGGCGTCTGCCTCTGCCACCCCGACGCCGACGTCCACGCGGACACCGACGTCGTCGGCCACGCCGTCCCCAGGCTCGTCCCACACCTCGACGCCCACGCCGTCCCCCACACACTCCCCGACGCGGTCCACGTCACCCACAGCGTCGCCCACGGCGCCGCCCACGGCCACTTCGTCTGCCACGCCATCTGCCACCCCCAGTGCGACGCCGTCGGTCACACCGTCGACCACGGCGAGCAGCGCCCCACTGTCTGCGACGCCAAGCACCACCCCGCTGTCGGCAACACCGTCGCCGTCATCGTCGTTCGAGCCACCAGGCGCAGCGTTCAGCAACACGGACTGCGCAATGAGCTGCTCGGAGGGGGGCCACCCGGACCCGGAGCTGCAGACGAGCTGTGCCGTGCGGTGCGCGCCCATTGTGTGCACGGAGGCCGGCGCCGACACCTGCGCCGTGCGGTGCCCGCAGGACCAGGTCGCCACCGAGTCCTGCCCGATGTGCGAAATTGCATGCGACGAGTTTGCGCTGTGCGAGCCGGTCAACTGCGTGTGGGACTGCACGGCGCCGGCGTACACCGACCTGCAGGTGCCACCAGAAGCGTGTTCTCTGGGCTGCCAGGCGCCCGCCTGCGCGTACACGCACGGCCTCGGGTGGGCCGCGGTCGCGCTGCCGTCGGCGTCGGCGTCGGCCACGCCCAGTGCCAGCGCTAGTGCGAGCACGACTGCAAGCGGCACTCCCAGCGCCAGTGTCAGTGGCAGCACCGTCGTAGAGCTAGACAGCAGCGGCGGCTTCCCGGTGTGGGGCTACGCGGCGGCCGCGGGCGGCGTGGCGGCCATCGGCACCATCGTGGGCGTCGGGCTGTGGATCCACCACGGGCACCGCCTCGTGACGTACAAGCGCGTCGCGAAGGACCACGACTCGGACGACGAGGGGGCGGCGAGAAGACGGGCCGTGCCCGTGTAACACGTAACTGTCGAATACACATACGTTCCATGCATTTGGCATTGCAGTTACAGCAGTGTGGGCGCCTCGATGATGGGCATCACCGTCTTGACGATGTAGTCCACGACGGCGTCGGCCGTCTCGAGCACCGGGCGGTTGGAGTCGATGACGCACTGCGCGCCGGGGATGGCGGTGTTCCACCCGCGCCTCTCGCCCATGGCCTCGTACATCTCGTGCACAATGGTGCGGTACGGCTTGTCCGTGCCGGGCTCCAGCATGTCCTTGTACCCGCGCTCGCCGACGCGGTCGCGGATGACGTCGCACCGGTGCAGGGCCGTGTCGAGCGGCGCGCTGAGCATGACGACGCAGTCGGGGATGAACTCGCCGTGGGCCAGCGTGGTGCCGTACCACGCCATCATGGTCAGGTCGTAGCGCTCGCGGCGGTGTGGGAGCTCCACGCGGCGGCCCGCGGGGATGAAGATCTCGCCGGCGTCCTGGCGGCAGCGCTCGATGAGCACAACCACCGGCTTGCCCGTCTCGGCGTACATGGCCTTGGCGCGCGTCACGGCGGCCCGCAGGTTCCTGGCCCGCACGTGCGTCACCAGGTTCTGGAACTCGGCGGCCGTGATGTCCAGGCGCTCACCCTCCACCTCCTTGCCCGTGTACCGGTACTCCAGCGCGCTGGCAAAGGGCTCCTCGTCGGCGCCCTCCTTGACGATGAGGACGTCCAGGTCGTCACGGGCCCGCATCAGCTCCTCCACCGCGCTCATCACCGTCGACTTGCCGACGCCCATGAAGCCCGTGACGACCACGGTGCTGACGCCCGGCGCGTCGACCGCCGTCGCCGGGAACCGCGTGTCCAGCACCGCCCCGTCCGCCTCGACGACGCCCTCGTGAGACATGTGCACCGTCAACCCCGGTGTTGCGCGCCGTGCAACGAGGCCATACGGGGGTGTGCGCATACCCCTGATTGACGCCCAACCGTACACGGGTGTACATTAGAGAGTCATTTGCGCCCGGCCCGCTTGGTCGACCGCTGCGCGGCAGCCACCGCCGCGTTGAACGCGGCGTCCAGGCGCTTCTGTGCTGCCCGTGCCTCGGCGACGACCTTCTCCTGCTCCCGGACGGCCGCGGCCGTCGTGGCGACGGCCAGCATCTCCTTGCTCGGGTTAACGCACGTCTGCGTCGGGCCCCTGCCGACGAAACACGTCTCGTGGCCCTCGGCGCCGGCGAGGCACGGCGGCTCCCCGCACACCCGGACGAACCCCCTCCCGCCGACGTCCCTCGTGGCCCACCACGACGAAAAGTCCGACTCCCAGTTCATCGTGCGCAGCGGCGATTGACTGTCAATCCAAGACGCGCGCATACGAGGCTGGGTGTATGCACCGCATTGATGGTCGATTGCGCACACCCGACGCCAAATGGCCACGCTGGAAGAGTGGGCCGCCACCGACGAGGCCCGTGCCTCCACCTGGACGCTGCCCGTCCCCGGCGGCTCCCGGCGATGGATGACGCGCGGCGCGCTGAGCAGGGACGCCGGTGTAGGCCGCGCCGCCACGGCCATCTCTGTCGACGGCACCCACGGCGTAACCGTGGCGTGGGCAGAGGCCGGCGCCACGGTCAGGCTGGACGGCCGCGCCGCCGTGCCCCTCGCCGGCGGCCGCGGGTTTGACGCCGTCATCCCGCCGGCCATGGAGTTTGCAACCGGCGTGTCCGTGGCCGGCGCCGCCGTCGTGGTGCAGGCCGTGCACATCGAGGGCAAGCCCGGCCTCGTCCTCAACCGGTGGGCGGTGAAGCCAAAGGGCGCAGCCGGCACCGCCGTGGCCCGCCTCGCGCCCCTGTCTGTCGGCCGCGACGTGTACCCCGTGGCGGGCAGCCTCTGCGTCGCCGACGTGTCGCACTACATGACGACGCAGGGGCTGCCCGCCACGGTGCCACACCAGCGGCCGCACTGGTGCGTCACCTGGGCCGCCTGGAACGAGGCGGCCGTGCACGTGTCCCGCGTGGGCGGCAAGCGCCTCTCCAGCCGCATCACGTCCGCCACGGTGCAGGCGACGTACTTGCACACCGACGGCGTCACGCTGGCATCGCCGTCCACGCCCTTTGCCGTGTCCGCGCCCGTGACCAGCATGGTGTCGGACTGGCACGCCTCGGTGCAGATTCTGCCGCCGCACAACGTGCCCGTCACCACCGTGTGGTGCGCAGACGTCGTCCTGACGGCGTGGCCGTCGCCGACGTTCCCGGGGTTCAAGGACACCACCCGCGTCGCCGCCGCGCCCTGGTGTCGCGACGTGAAGGACCGCGTCGCCGTCGACACGCCCGTGGCGTGCCTGTGTGTCCCGGCCGCCACCGCGCGGGACTCGAGCTGGTACGCGTTTGTGGCCAGCGACGACGGCGACGCCGACAGCCTCCGGCTGCTCATGTTTAGCGGCGGGTGGCCCGCCGGCGGCACGGCGGCCGTCGTGCACAAGCCCCTGACCACCGCCGACGACCAGACCGCCGTGGCGACTGCGGCGCGCCGCGCCGGGCTGCCCTCGGTGGCCGTCCTGGCTGCCACCCCGGACAACATCCACGTGGCCGTGATGCGGGCGCGCGGCGACGACAGGCGCCTGGCGTGGGCCGTGGTGACGACACCACGAGCAGTGGCAGACGACGACGCAGAGTAAATACACACAATTGACTGTCAATCACTGCGACGCCCAGCCTGTTGTATGCGGCCCGGGGTCAATCGACGAGCACAAACCCGGCATGGCACGCCTCGCAGAGATTGCAGCAGAGCTCGTCGCCGTAGAGGCCTCCATCCAGCCGCTCGAGGCGGCGCTCGCGCCCCTGCAGAAGCGAAGGAGGGCGCTCGAGATGGAACGGCACGCCATCCAGGAGCGTGCCAGGGACCTGGCCGCCACACACGCAGCGGTCAAGGCGCTGAGCACAGGCGCCGTGCCGTGCTACATCCAGCCGCTGAACGGCGGAGACATCCCGGAGGACACGCCGGGCTTTGTGTTCCGGAGGGTCGAGGTGGAGGCGGAGGGCGTGGAGTTCACCAACTCGTTCGACGAGGACGGCGAGACACACCCCACCTGCACCGACCTGGGCGCCGTGTGGAATTTCGACACGGCGGCGCACCCGTTCGACCTCAAGGCGGCCGCCGAGGCGCAGGGGCTGTCCGTCGCCACCATCGACGACTGCTTCGGCATGGAGGAGGTGTTCCACTACAGCTCCAGCGACGGCCGGGCAGGCAACGCCACGGTGCTGTTCTGGGTGGAGTACGCCACCCCAGAGCCGAAATCAGATTGACAGTCGACCACACAGCGGGTCACGGGGCGTATGCCCGGCCGGGGCGGCCGCAGTGTCAATGTCGTCGCCATGGATACGATCCCGTTGAACCACGTGGGCGCCCCGCCCAGGCACCACGTCCTTGCAGTCCCAGAATTGACTGCGACGTGGGACAAGAAGTTCGCGGACGAGAGCGGGGTGACGCCGCGGCAAGTGGCCGCGGTCAACACCGTCCTCGCGGTGTTCTGCGCCACGCGCAGGGCCCGGGAGTATCTCATGCTGCGGGAGTTCTCGACGCCCTTCATCGCCAACCCCCAGATGGTCATCGCCGGCGGCGCCGCCGCGTTTGTGTTTGCCATGGTGCACCCCGACGCCCGCCTGGACCGCGTGCGGGAGCGGTGGACCGACGGCCCCACCGACGTCGACGTGTACTGCTACACGTCGCCGGGATTCGGCGCCGAGCAGATGACCCAGTTTGCACGCATGGCGCGCGCGCTGCAGGCGCTGCTGCCGTGGGACACCACCGCAAAGCAGATGGACCCCGCCTCCGACGACGTCACGTTCTACCACGCGGCCGGCCTGGTGGCCATCGTCAACCTGGTGCCCACGGGGGGCGACGGCATCACCGTGTCGCTGATCATGAGCATCAACAGCCGCCCCGGATTAACAACGCACGACTACGGCAGGGGGGTGGCGAGGAGCTTCGACCTGATTACGTGCCGGGTGTTCCTCGCACCTGAACCCCTGCCCGCCCACGCGCCGAGGGAGTGTCACGATCTCGCCCGCTTCCGCGTCCCCGTGGGCAACGACGACGCAGACCTCAGCGTCTTCGTGATGAAAGACGCCGTAGACCTCGCGAGGAACCCGAGCTACCTGCCCGTCAAGACACGGGTCGACATTGACTTCATCGCCAACAAGCAATTCTCCGCGGCCCGCGCCCTGCAACGGTTCGAAAAGTACGTCCGCCGCGGCTTTCCCGCCGCAGGGGAGCTCGTCGAGACCCTGCAGAGCGGCGTCATTGCAAAGTGCGTTCGGGAATGGGAGGACGACCGGGACCACAGCACGTCCGAGCACGTCGCGGCGCAGAGCGCGCTGTTCGCCACACTGGCCAGGCGCTTCGTGGCTGGCAACGTGCGGCTGGCCCTGGTGTACATGGCGCTGTCCCGGGGCAACAACACGGCGCCCCTCGCGGGCCACCCCAACGCCGCCAAGAGCACCAAGGCCCCGCTCGAGTACGACAAGGACCACGCGAAGGAGTTTGACGACGGGCCACGAGGGAAGCGGCAAGCGACCGGCGGCGAGGAGCTGCCCATGCCGGTCCGCGCGAGGCGGCTGGCGTGGCTGATGACCTCCTCCAAGATGTCCAGGGGCGTCGGGCTGAAGCTCGTCACGCAGAGCGGCGCCTTGCTGCCCTGCGTCGCAGGCTTTGTCGGCGACTTGGCGGAGCGGCGCGAGCAAGGCGTCCTGGAGAGCAACGTGACCGTGAACCATGTGCTCGAATTGGACTGACAACCCCTGTGGGCTGCACCCCCACCATGTATGAACCCCACCTGCAGCCGCTGGCACCACAGCCACAATTTGCCCGCCCAGATGAGTGACACCGACGAAGACCCGTTTGACTCCGACGGCCCGGAGCACTCGGAGTGGACGGGGAGGTGCGCCATGTGCGGCACCAACATCAACTTCCACACCGCCGTGCTCGACATTGCAGAGAACCGCGTGCTGTGCGGGATGGAGGGCGGCCACGGGGACGACCTCCTGCTGAGCGGATGTGCCGCCGCGGCACGGGACATGCGGTTCGCCGCGCCGCCACTCAACGCGATAGTGCGGCCCCTGGACGCGGGCGACGCCAACCTGGCAGCGATCTCCGACCTCCCCAAGGCGGACCTGGACGCCAGACTGGGCGCCGAATGCGACCACAGCGACTGCGAAGACGCCGGCTTTTGCATGTGCGACGAGTAGCAATGTGCCCACGAAATAGATTGACAGTCAACCACACAGCGGCCGGCGGGGGCGTATAGCACCCCCACCATCCCCAAACCCACACCCAACCCTGCAGCATGGATGCACCCTTCACCCCGCCCACACCCGAGGACGCGTTCGCCACCATGCGCGCCGTCGTCGCCGAGGAGGCCACCGAGCCGCTGCTCGTCGAGCTGCGGCAGGTGCCCGGCAGAGGCAGAGGCGTCGTGGCACTGCGAGACATCCCCAAGGGCTCCGTCGTCATGGTCGGGCCCTGCTTCCAGTTCCTCTCCGACCACCCCGCGCCCAACCAGTTCCACCTCTCCACCCTCGCCGCCGCCGCCCACGACGTGCTCGGCGACGCCGTGTTTGCCCTGCAGCCGTGGGACAACGCCGCCACCGATCCCGCCCTGCTCAAGCGGTCCGCCGACATGCTCACGCCGCAGGCACGCCGCATCGGCGACGCCCTGCGCCTGAACGGCTTCAGCTCGCCCGCCGTCGCCGTCAAGACCCACACCAAGGGCACGCGCCCCGTCACCGGCATCTCCGTGTACGAGATGCTCAGCACCCCGGGCATCAACGTCGTGCCCGGATACGAGAACGGCTTCTACCTGCCCCTCGGCGCCTCCATGATCAACCACGAGTGCAGCCGCCCCGCGTCCGCCGACGGACCCGCCCACCCCAGCACCACCATCTGGAACCTCGGCGTCTGCGGCAAGGAGGAGAACCAGCACCGCGCCGCCGTCATCGCGCTGCGCGACATTGCCGCCGGCGAAGAGCTCAGCGTCACCTACGGCGACTGCAGCGTCCTCGACGAGCACTACGGCATCCGCTGCGAGTGCGGCGCCAAGACGGAGGAGCACGCCATCGACGACAAGCTCACCGTCAACGCGGAGATCCAGAAGAACATGAAGCGACTCGGACTCAGCAACATCGTCCACGGCGTCGACACCTGCCTGATCACCACACACCCCGGCACCGTCGCCACCCACGTCGCCCGCTGCCACGCCAAGTGGGGACCCGCGCCGCCAACCCTGGCCCCCGGCGGACACGTGCTCGCCGCCGTCGGCATGTGGCACACCGCCGAGCGCCCCGTGCGCGAAACCGCACTCTTCCTGATTGATGTCGTGACCAGGGCCTCCTCGTGGGCCGCCGCAACCATCCGCTGCGACGCCCGCTCCCCGGACGCCAAAACCATCGTAGCCGCCTGCATCACCGCCGCGCGCATCGCGCTCTCCGCGCTGCCCATCCACATGTACGTCAACCACGCCGTCGGCGCCCGCGGACCGGCCGCCGCAAAGGCCGCCCTGGCCGCGCTGCGGGGCGACGCCGCCTTCGTCGACGCGCCCGTCCCCGCCGACGCCGCACGGGCCACGTTCAGCGACTTTCCCGCACAGGACTGGGAGGACACCGTGCTGGACGCCGCAAAGGTCATGGGCGCCGCACTCGCCAGCCTCGTCAGGCTGCCAGAGGACACTGTGATGCTCATCCTGCGCCGCGTCGACGCCAACGCGTTCAGGCCCCACCCCGGTCCGGCGCCCGACGCCGCCGGCGTCGAGGAAGCAAAGAAAGCAGACGATTGACAGACAATCCGCACAATTGACACACAACCACGCGTTGCACCCCCACCCCGTATGCACACACCCAAAACACCCCAGCTTGCACGCCACACACACAATGGCAGCCGTCGTGCCGTACCCCATGTCGGACGCCGCTGCGACGGCCGCCCTCACCGCAGCCGTCGCAGCCGCAGACCAGACCGCCGGCCGCATCGCGCTCACCACCATCGACGGCAAGGGACGCGCGCTCGTGGCGACCACGCCCATCCCCGCCGGCACGCTCATCATCAAGGAGGACGCGTGGTCCTTCGCCGCAACCACCGAAGACCCCTCCTACATGGACCTCGGCCTCATCACACACTCCGCCGCAACCGTCCTCGGCGACGCCTTCTGGGCCCTCTACGCCGGGCACTGGGCATCCCCCGACGCCCGCGCCAGAATCGAGGCGCTCCTCCCGCCGCCCGCCGTCCACGGCGCCATCGCCATCGGACTCAACCGCTTCAAGTGCGTCAACAAGCTCCTCGTCGCCGAGTCCGACGAGGCCAAGGCCAGGGGCGAAACCGTGGCCTACGACACCGCCCTCGTCGCCGTCGCCACCGCCATGCTCAACCACAGCTGCGCGCCCAACTGCATCCCCGTCAACATCGGGTGCAGCCCCATCACCAGACACGCCGTGTCGTGCGTCGTCACCACCGCCGCCGTCGCAGCCGGCGACGAGCTCACCCTGTACTACACCGACTGCGCAAAGCTGCCCGCCCAGTACGGCTTCACGTGCGGCTGCGGAGTGCCCGCGACGTTCGGCAAGGCAGCCACCGCCGCCGCCTTCGCCGCCGTCGAGGCCGCCGGCGTCAAGTTCACCACCGCAGAGCCGCACACCTCCTTCATCAAAACAAACCCGGGCCAGTTCCTGTGGCACTACGTCCGCACACACGCCGTCCTCTGCGGCACCAAGACGCGCCTCGGCCAGCCCGGCGCCCTGCAGACCATCCTCACCGCCCTCAACGCCGGCAGCGTCGGCGACCGCAAGACCGTGCGCGCCCAGATCGTCAGCGCCGCGCCCTGGATACGCTCCACCGACCACGTCCACAAGCTCGGCGCCTGGATACGAGCACTCAACGCCGCCGCCGCCAACGCGTGCGACGTCCTCCCCTACCT
>Ga0181380_1000018_pt1 | contig 60595 bp, 72 predicted proteins | sample 3SPOviralmetaG_FD_130116 | JGI IMG/M metagenome (GOLD analysis project Ga0181380, IMG submission 130116) | Marine viral communities from the oligotrophic San Pedro Time Series (SPOT) site, San Pedro Channel, CA, USA - 3 SPOT_SRF_2009-08-19 | ecosystem: Environmental > Aquatic > Marine > Strait... | reverse complement strand
TACCTACTAAAAAATTAAAACAGCGTCAAGACTTACCTATTGAGTTGATGGACTACATGGGTGTAGAGAAAGACCCATACATTAAGTTCAGTCAAACCGTTGCTACTCTTACCAACATGGTGCAACAGTTCACGCTAGTAGATAGAGTAAATGAGATTGCACAGCGTAGTGACCTTGGTGATTTAATTGTTACGACTCCGATTGTACGCGCTATCATGTCTAAAGACCCAGAGAAAAGACTTGGCGTAAGGGTTGAGCAAATTGCACGTGACCTGGGCCTTATTGGTAAGGAAGAGTCCTTTGATGATTTCTATACAAGAACAGGTGGTCAACCAATAGATGGTCAAGCCCCTGCGTTTCCTTCAGATCGTATGAACTACATCGAAGACAAACTAAAGGATTACTTTATAGAGAACTATACGGTTATTGAGGAGAAGAAATCTCCAATGAGCGGCAAGGCTGTGAAGAATGACTTCGTTAGCATGCTGAAGCAAACACCGATGTATCAGTCTGACAACAAGGTTCTTCAAGGATACTATAAACTTCTGTTACAGATGCGTCGTGTACGTGTACTATACAACCTACCTACCTGGAGAAAGAACATCATGGGTGGTTGGTATTTCTTAGGAGCAAACTTTGTGCTTCCATTTAATAAGCACAGAGGAGGGCTTACTGCAATGGAAGACTTGAGGAACAGGTTCAAGAAGATGAAGGACGGTGAGTTAGATCCAGAGTATGAAAAAATTCTTGACCGCATGGGAGAACTTGGATTGCTTGGCTCATCTCCAAACATGGGTATGTTTAGTGATATCAATGATTCATTCATCCAGCAATTGGAAGGCGTGTCGCCAGAGTTGGCGTGGAAGTGGTTACCAGCAGGGGTAAAAAAAGCACAGCGGGAACTAGGTATAAAGGCAGCACGTACCGCCTATCAGTATGGATTCATTGATGACTATACCAAGATGATTGCTTACCTCACTAAGCGTGAGAACTTCGCTAAGAGACTTGAGTCTAATCCCGAGGGTAAGTCATACGATGAACTTTCTTTTGCTCAGAAGCAGCAGGTGGACGAGATGACAGCCGAGCGTATCAAGCAGAACATGCCTACCATGTCTCGTATACATCCGTCATTACGCAATCTATTTAAGTTACCTGTTGGTGACTTCCTTTCGTTCCGTGTGGAAGCCTTCCGTAGTTTCTTTAGCATCTATCGTAATGCAGTTGCAGATCTGGGACAGGCTATGACTAACGAGAACCTAACCAAATCACAACGTGGTGCGTACATGACAGATGGTGCAGGTACACTAAGCATGGGGCTCGCACTTGCCGGCTTATCTAAGGTAGGGTATCAAGCCATAGCAGGTTTGTTATTGAAGGACGACGAGGAAGATGAACTTGGACAACAAGCAAGGTCTACTAATTATGTATTACCTCCATGGATGCAGGGCTCAAACATTGTCGCTGTAGGGATGGACAAAGACGGTAAGATTCGATTTGCTAACATGAGTTCGGAAGACCCATACGATGAATTGCAAGGGCTTATATATGGACGTAACGGTATATCCAGAAGCAATATGCTACAAAGTATAGCCGCTGATTTCAAAGACCCTAACCTTGCAGCGCGATTACTCTTTAATCTTGTTGATGGAAAGGACTCTTATGGACGGCCAATCCTTAACAACGAGGACGTAAGTTGGTTCCACAGGTACATCATTGGGCCTAACCTAACAGAGTGGTCAGATGCTTATGGTTCTTATATCTTTAAGGAGACTTTTATACCGCCTAACTTTAACTACATCGCTCGTGAATATCGCAAGCGCATGAAGGAAGCGAAGGAAAACCCAGACATAGAGTTGCAACCCCTTGAAACAGCGGCTGAGTTATCTACTGCTGTAATCTTTAGGGACTATCCTGTTGATATAGCAAGACAGTTCTACTACAATATGAGCGAGCAGAATTTCCGCAAGCCTTACACCTCATTGAGTGATACAGAAAAGGTCAACAGACAGGTGCGGTTGGATGAGATAAAGAGAGCGTATCAATTCGCGGCTAACTATTCTGCTAAGTTTGGGAACTACAGTATTATATCCAGTGTAGAGAGCACTATAGATAGGACGTTTGCGAAGAGCCCAGAGGAGGCTATGTATGTGAAGTACGACCTCGAACTTCCGAAATAGGATTCATATATTTGTACTATGAAAAAGTTAAAGAAATTATATTGCTGGTTATTCGTAAAGGTTTTTAAAAGAAAAAGTAAATACTGCGAAGGCAAGAGCGACAATGGTTCGGGGGCTAGTTCTCCGTCTGGTTCTTCGGGTTCCTCTGGGTCGTCTGGCTCATCGGGTTCTTCGGGTTCCTCTGGTTCTTCGGGTGCATCTGGTAAATAATGAGTTGGAAAGAGATATTTAGAAACAGCAATGACTGGAACGAGAAGAGTATTCTTGGTGCGCTTTCATTCGCTGTAATGGTTTTAGTCATGACGCTTGATCTGGTAACAGGTGCGTTAGGAAAAGATTTAGTAATCAATGAAGGTGTCTACAACTCTTTCGTGTACGTCACGATAGGATGTTTCGGAATCGCTGGACTAGAAAAATTTGCTAAGTCCGGTGGAGATAAATAAAGAAATATCAGAGGACACAGTAGTAGGACTATCACTAAAGACCGTTGGTATGATTATCGGCGGGGCAGTAATAGTTAGTCTTGGATACTTCGACCTAAAGGCTGACGTGCAAGACGCAAAGGAATTACCTGCGCCAGTGATAGGAAGAACAGAGTATGACTTAAAGGATGAGTTAATACGCACTACAATCATGAACACCAAGTCTGATGTTGATGATATTAAAAAGCAACTAGACAAAATAGAGGAGCGCCTCTTCGAGATGAAATGAAAAAGGTCGCACTCGCCATAGCATTTGCCCTGCTGTGTGCCTTCAAGGTGCCAACTAGAGGTTTGGTGGTGGTGCATTATAACGCTGAGTTTAATTCTAGCAACAGCGTACCATTAAAAAAAATAAGTGACGCCCGGGTTGTCGACGCATGGATTGATGATGCTGAGGTTAAAGAATACGCAGACATAAAGTCTGTTCCTACAATAATACTTTACGAAAACGGTAAAGAGATACAGCGGTGGGAGCCAGGTCTTTCGTTAAGCCTTTCTGTTACACACCAGGATATACAGGATGTCATTGATAAAATAACTGGAGCAAGTAAATTCTGATGAGAAACATACTAATTACTTTCTTTGTACTGTCCTCCATATTCTCCCAGGCACAGGTGGTGGGGGGTATATTTAAGTACGCTACATTTTACACGAGTGCTTTTGCTTCTTCACCAATGCCTGCTCAAAAAGAATACTATGTAACTCAAGGCGGGGATCTTCAAGACATAACTATAGAGAATCCGTTTGATTATAAGGCAACCATAGGAGTACGTAGGGTTGCTCGGTATGACTATGAGAACAGACAGAACAGGTTCTATGACGGACAAACAGAGTCTACAACAGCGTTGTCTGCTACAGTTGGTTCTGTGAAGGGACTTGAATACCTTGCTCAGTACGACGTGGGTCGTCAGCAAGGGTCAGCATACGTAAACCAAAGATACTTCCTTAGATACCTTGCTAAATATTTTATGGTAAAGGGCGAGTACTATAGTCAAGGGCTTGTTGATTTGAATTACACGCAAGTAGAATCAAGAATAAGATTACATATAGGTGAGTTAGATTTTTCAGCAGGTGTTGCCGGGCGTTTACACAGGTCATATGGATATAATCCAATAGCAGACTTCTTAGCACACAACCCTTGGTGGGACTTAGTTCGTAATATGGGATACGAAGATATCTACTATGGTATTGACTACGATAATGATGATGAAGTAGATAACGGAGACTGGTACTGGAATGACCCTAACGGAGAAAGAGTAGCGGATACTGATGAAGACTTCCGCAGATATATCTACCCTGGTATCGTAAATGAATTCAACAAACTTAGCATAGATAGTGTTGGTCTTATTCAGTCTGTGTCTGCTATAATTGGGGTAGACTATTATCACTATGAGGATGACTTTTGGATACACTCTTGGTTAAACATTCTTCCTTACCACATGCACGTAGGTGACAAAGAAGAGTTTTCTTATAGCAACTACGTAGATGGAAGCCAATGGGTTGACTACAGTACAGGTATTGTTTTCGGTTGGAAGCCCGGAAAGCGTTGGGGTATTTTTACAGAGGTCGAGTACATGAAGTATTGGGACAGAGATATATTCAACCTAAGAGCGGGTGTTAACTATCAGTTGAGATAAATGAAATGGCTAACCGTCTTAACCATAGCGCTATCATTAAGCAGTTGCAGCGCTCAGTGGCACCTCAGAAAAGCAATCAAGAAAGACCCGAGCGTATTAAGAAAAGATACGGTTGTTGTTACGGATACAATTGTAACTGCTCCGGTCTCGGTGCGTGATACTATCACCCTTCAACAGCGGGACACCATTACCATCACTAAGGATAGACTTAAGGTTAACATCGTTCGTTCGTTTGATACCATCATGGTGGATGCTATATGTGATAGCGATACCATTGTTCAAGTGATAGAAGTACCTGTGCCGTCCATCGTTATGAAGGACAGCGACAGGTGGTACAACAAGGTTTACAAGTTTTCTTTTTACTTACTGTTGCTTCTTCTATCTGTGCTTTTCTTGCGTAAGAAATTAATCCCCTGATCAGGAGCCGCAAGCCTCGCAGTCTTCTGGATTTAATAGGTTACAAGTCGGTTGTTCAGCCGATTCAAGTTCCGCTACGAATTTGTCGAAGTCTTCCATAATAAGCAGTAAATAATTGTTAGTGCCCCACGAAATTGTGGGAGCATCGAAGATACAAAACGTATCTATAAAGGTTTCATTTCGTAATAAGGTGAGTACGCGTGTCTTACATCCCACAGCCTTACTTCGTCGGGTGAGAAATCGGCAAATAAGTATTCTTCTGGAGATGTAAATAAGATAAACAACACGATGTCCGAATCCTCTTTGTCCATCGCTCTCTTGTTAGCCTTGAATGTTTTCTCACAAGTCTTTACACTAAGTCCGTACTTAATCTTTGTTGACTCTACTATAATGTCTGGGTCATCAGTAACATTCTTTGTTTCTTTTAACAGCGTAGACACTGTATATCTGGTTACCTCTGGTGTAACCTCAAAGTAATGACGGATAAGCAACTCACCAAGTATGCCTATGTACTCTGTGTAATACTCTCTTGATACTTCTCCCAATAATACTGATTGCTTTGTACCCTTTCTCTGTTTGTGAGTACCCTTATACCTTCTACGATTAGCGTCAATCCTTCTTAACGTAAGGTCATTGGCATATTCTTTTAGGTATGATGGGATCTGATCTTTCATGAGAGTCCTTCGAGCCGCAGTTTATTTATGGTAGACAAATCATAATGCTCTTTACAATACTCGTAAAGATTCTTACCAAGCCTCATAGCCTTGGGTAATGTCATGCCCTCTACGGCCTCCTTCCATTCTTGTGGTGTGTCACATAGGATACCTGTCTCTCCGTGCTTTATAACCTCCTTATATGGCGTTACGTTTGATGCTATGATTGCAGTACGAGTGAACCCTGCTTCAACTACTTTTAATTCAGACTTGCTTTTGTTGAACTTGGAGTCCTTCAAGGGGCTGAGGGAGACATCGAAGAACTTGTACAACTTAGCGTACTGAGTAATATCCACAGGGTTCATTCTATACTTTGCTTTTAACTTTTCTGGATAGTCCATCAGACCCATGCAATATAACTCATGGTCTTCAAACGTCATACCCATCTGCTCTATATCTTTTTGATGTCCATTGGCTCCGAGATATCCAAAGCGAACCTTGTAGTCTTTAGGCATATCCTTTTCCCAATCAACCCATTGCTCTTCCTTTTGATGTATGGTATTCGGTATCACCCGGTATACAGCGGAAGGGTTTATGTCTTTCATTATCTCTACAAGAAACGCAGAGGGACTCCAGATCTCATCGGCTATGAGTATACTCGCCTTGATATCTTTTGACTGATGGTTCTTGTAGTATTCGTAAGCAGGATTATCCTTTGGTAGTTTCCAATAGTCATCGTTGTCTAATATAAGTTTGACATCATTGTCTACCAGATACTGCTTGAATGCTTTATGATTCGAGACGCTAAACCTTCTTGATCCCACAAGGTTCTTGACCTTTGAAAGGTCGAACTCTTTAAGGTCATTAAAGTTTTCTATAAAGTGTATCTCCAGATCCTCCTCTTCCTTAAGTCTAAGGAAGGGTGTCATTAGCCGGTGATAGTTGATACCATTTAGGCCGTCAAGATAAATCAGCGTCATCATAATGCTCTAGCAACGCGGCTCTTATTAAATCAAATTCTGTATCTATGCTTCTCTTGTGCTTGCGTATGGTGTTGTGCAGACGTTCAGCATCGGTACGAGCCTCACCACTGTTTGTGTGTAGGTCTTCGTACAACTCTATGGCTGCTTCCTGCATTCTTGCAGTCGCCAGGAAATAAACTTTACTTAATAGTTTCGTATCCATGCGCTTTAATTTTTGCTACAAACGTGTCCTTGGCCACCGTCCCGTCGTAATGCGTAGACTGTGATGTGAAAAATCTAGGACTATCGTCATCAATATAACCATTGTTTCGTAGATAATCAGCAAGAAATTTACTGCAACAAATAGCGTTATCAACATCATAACGGCAATTGTAGTACACATGAATAGACATAGACTCCATGTGCCACTTATCAAATCCTTCAAGAACCTTTTGGATTTTTTCCCAGTAAGTTTTTTTGTACTTTGAGCGTACCGCGTAATGCCTCCCACTGTAAAATTGATTAAGCGAAGGCGGCTTTGGTAACTCCAATTTGATTTCGGTGACTTCATCCACCCTCTAATATAAGTCTAAACTACTGTTCTTGTACGCTAAAGGAGTAAAACTTTTTTCACTACTACCAAGATTCCTAAAACCTGTACGTGAACTATTGATCTCAAGAACTACGGGGTCGTCCCAAGGTGTGGGCTGACCACCGGTCTCTTGGTTACGTTGTTTACGCACATGAATCTCTGTACGTTGGCGTATATCGTAGTCGTTTGACTGCGTTTTTCTATGAAATGTGATGAATGAATCGGCCCTATTCACGAACTTACCGCCGCCTTCAGTCATTGCCGCACTCGGTGCTACAGGCAATCCATCGGGGCCTTTAATTCTTTGAGCCTCAGTAACTGAGTGAGTGTTCAACCACACTGCCATGTTGTTGTTAACGCTGAACGTGAGTAGTTCTGATGCGGCCTCGTAGTGATACTCATGAGAAGATAGTTGAGCGTTCTTTGATATGGTTGTCTTCAGTGAGTTGTAAGGGTCAATCAGTATGCCATCGTATGGCTCTTGTCGTATAAGTTTCTCAGCAAATACTATAAGGTCGGTGTAACTATACACTTGATTGTTATTTATAATCGTAAAATGTTTGTTCACCCACTTGTATGCGGCGACTCTTTCCTCATAGTGCATGTCACTAACAGGTACATCAACTAAGAACTCCATAAGCCTCATCTTAACAGCGGCTGTTTTATTCTCTGAAGAATATATAATCCATCTCCACTTGTGCAGTACGGATGCTGTTACCATTAAGTACAAAGCCATTGTTGTCTTACCCACATTACTGTGACCATTTATAATAGTAAACTCTTTCTTAAACAAGTAGTACTTATCTAGGTTTGTTAGTCCGGTGGTAAGTCCCTTCTCTATCTTACCTGTTGCGAAATCATTTATCCATTCCAGATCAGTAGCATCTGAAGATATAAAGGACATGTCTCCATCGTTGATGCGGAACTCTCTTTTAATCTTGTTCTCATCATCAATAATCTCACGGATAGGCATGGTCTTACCCTGGTTGATTCCATCAGCCATGGTCTTGCGTGCTAGGTCTATGTCTTGTACATCTTTGCGTACAAGTTCACGTTCCATTACACGCAGTGCCTCGTCCTCTTCCATTCTTCCTGCGGCAATGTATCCCCCACACAATATGGATGCACGCAACAACGTGCGATGTTTGTCGCCATCATCAGCCTTGCGTATCATGTGTACTACGATGTCTAACTTCTCGTAGTCAGTGTACGCTTCCCGCTGTACTGCCTCTTGATGTTCGCTACCCTCTGATAACATCAGCCCAAAAACATTAGGCTCTTCATTACTTATAAGGTCGGGGTCGTAACTCTCAAAGCATGCGCGTGAAAGATTTATTCCGGATGGGTCAACCTCTAATCCGTAAGTCCTATCGAAGTATGCTTGCAACGCACGGAAGTGGTCACGATGTCTCTCGGGGTTTGTTACCTGTACAAGTGCTTTTAATCCATCTCCACTCGGAGAAGTCCAACATGCGCGTATGTAGTCATCAGTTCCAAGCAGAGACTTGTAGTCCTCTACATCAATGTGGTCAAAGTCTAATACAATTATACCGCTATGCCCCAGGATCTGGCTGTCTCTCCTTCCTTCAAACACACCAGAGAATAGTGCGATAGGCAAAGTTTTCTTTACGTCCTTGTTGCCGGCTCTAACTTCATCGACCTTATCCTTGCTCTTCCCTTCTCGTATACGTGAGAGAGACTCTTCTAGTGTTGTGTAATGTGGGTTGTCTATGTCCGTTACTGACGGAAACATTGTGATGGTCTTACTTGAACTCATTCTCGTAGTCTATTTCTTTGTGAACCTCAGAGTACCCCACTATCTGCTTGTCGCTTATTTTGTATACTCTGAAGTTTAGTTTCTTGGCTGTAAGTTTTGTTTGTTTCTCAAGGAATTCTAATGCTTTCTTGTCCTTGTTCAAAGCCTTAAGGTCTTTCGCTCTGCTCACACACTCCAAGCCTTTCCATTTGTTGGTAAACATTTTCTTACCACGCTTTGTCTGCCAAATAATATCTACTCGGTAGAAGTGTATGGGTTGTCTATCATTTAACTCCGACCCCATATGCTATCCTGTCGTTGTACATTTTAATGTCATCTTCATACAAGATTTCAAAAACCTTCTTGGCCTCATCGCCTAGACTCCAGATCTTAGAGTTGGTAGCATTAGTTTTAAACAGCGGAATGGTTTCTCCAATGCGCTCACAAACATACTTCCAATCTTCTTCCATGTTTTCAACTACGCCTAGCCAGATGTCATCTTCCATCCATTCAACCTGCTGATACTTAAGGTAGGGCTTACTCCAAAACTTGTCAAAGAAATGAAACTGCATAAGCATATCCCTTGTTACTATCTTGTCTTCCGGGGCAGGGAAGTTGCCTGTCTCGTCAAACACCCACGCAACATTGGGGTTGTTCCTGTAGTGGTAATCGCAGTTGTATACATAGTGTGAGATAAATCTTCTCTCGGGGTTTCTTACGAACCCAAACTTAAAGTACTCGTTCCACCTATCTTCACCGGCTATCTTTTTGATAGTAGCCATTGTCTCGTGACCAAATGGTGGGCGATTATTGTCCCCGACAGTGGCCTCTGGATCTAGTTTGAGCAGTGCTTCCTCCATTGAGGTGCTTGCGTTCTTCGGAATCTTTACGAAGATGAACTTAAATTTATCTGATATAATCATACCTTGGTTACGTTTACTATTTCATATTGGTCTAAAGTTTCAGCGTTGTTCGTGTACAAAACCACCCTGTATACTAGAGACTTATTTAATTCAAGCGTATTGGTAAGCGTCTGGTCTAGAATTACAGAACCCTCTTCATATTTTCTTACATACAAAGGATTGATTGGCTTGCCGTTACTGAACACATCCATGTTCTTGTTGTGTACTCTAAGTCCTGCTATCACTGTGCTGTGATGTCGATTAAATACGCTACCCATGTATGACATTGTAAGTCTTGTGTTCTCTTTGAGATAACCCCACACCATCATCCTGGTTTCAACCAGATCTCTGTCTCTCCTAGCCATTTTTATAGACCCTTCGTGTGCCCGATTGATTTTGCAGAACACAGATATGGCTGTCGTTATAGCGTGTTGCTCTATGCTTCTTTCTATTTGATACTCAGTCATACCAATATTACTTGTCAATTATAATTCGTTTGTAATACTCTGGTGCTAGCCTTTTGATTTCCCTGTAGAGCATAGCCTCTGCTTCCCTAAGTTCCTTCTTTGTTTTTGTATCACCCTTACCTTTAGTACCAAACGAAGTGTGCAGTGTCGCTAATTTCTCTAACTGCTCATCCACTTGCGCGCGCACAAGAGGGCACATGTTGGCGCGTGACGCGCTCTTACATACCTTGTCCATTATTCTTTAAGATTAAATTCGAAATGATTCTTGAAGGGATCTCTGCTAGAACTGGTGCGTATGTCTATAGCATACACGTCATCAAACTCTTGATACACTAGGTACTCTCTGCTCTCAAGTAATTCCCTCATGGATGCCCACCCATTTGCAACATGCTTGTGCTCTGCCTTTATCAGTTTGGGTCGCAACGCACCCTCGTATGCAACTTGATTGAGAATAACCAAGTCGTGTCCTTCGGTGTCGATTTTTAAGAAGTCGATCTGGGTTATACCAGACTCCTTCAGCATGTCGTCATAGGTAATTGCTTTAACTGCCCTTGATTCTACTAGGTTCTTGTTGCCCTCGAGAGTGTACTCAGAGAACGAACTCATCCCTGCAAAGTCTCTATCTTTTTCAATGACTGACTGTTTGAATACATCCATCTGTCGCAAGCCTCTGCTCACATCAATGGCGCAGTTCATATACACTACACCATCGTGCTTCTCTAAGTTGTTAAGGTACTCTTGTACCGGCTCAACGATAACTCCTGTCCACCCGTTCTTACCTAGGTTGTTCAGTGTGTTGAAATCACAACTGCCTATCTCAACAAAACATTTAGTAGCACTCATGAAGCGTCTCTGATTTATGGTAGTACTCATCGGGTGCAAAATATATGTAAGGCAACAGCGTTTCACCTTCGGGTGTAACTGCCCCTCGCTTCTTTCTTTTATACCAATCGGGGTGTCCTTCTAACATGTCCAATTGTTTAAGTTCATCCTCCGATACTAAGTATAGTTCTACGTCTACGTTGAATCCAACACCAGGTTTCTCTACGAGAAAGGGTAGCCCTGATCCATGTACTACCATAGGGTATTGTCTCTCTGTCTTTGCATTCGAAACGTACACAGCATTGCTCAGTAGTATGTTGTTACCAAAGCCACGCTTGAGTGTACCGTATACAGCGATTAAAATATCACGCAGTTCTTCGCTATCACTTCCTTGTACCACCACTCTACGTCCTCCTTCTGCTTCGCGCTGAAGATTGTCTTGATTCCTTTGTTTAGATGCCATCTTTTTTTTCGTCTATTATATTTAATACTGTAAGCACGCACACTGGGTGCGTCGTTTACTGTCTTTCTTTTTTCTCCAAAGTTTCCATTCATAATAAGAAATATTAATGCAGGGAGGAGCCCCATATCTGAGAGTTTCGCTTAACATAATAAAAACCCCTCCCTTACATTAGTAATTTAGAACGGCAATCCGTCGTTGCCTTGAGCCACTGCTTTAGCGGCTTGGCTTTGAGTGTTCTGTCCCCCGTTTGCACGTGGGTTGAACACACTCGTGAATGCAGTTCCGTCGGTCTTAATGATGAAGTCCACGTTCACATTACCTGCGCCCGTTAGATACTTCTTCATCTCATCCAACTGATCTTCCTTGAAAGAGATGTTGTACTTGACAACACCACTATCAAACTCTTTGCGTTCGCCTACATATCCCATGTAGACGCCCTTGCTTTGTTGTTGTGACATAGCAATTGATTGATTAAATTTCCCCTTGTAAAAAGAACGTAGTCGATGGCTTGTCATTCTCATAATGTTCCTTGATTATACTCAAGGCACGAGCCACTTTACGTCTACCAGAGTCAAGGGTTTCCTCTGATGCTTTATATACTGCTGGTAAATACGGGTATGCTTTCTCTTGCACTACCCAATAGAAATCGTTTACTCCGAATGCGTGTGTGTATAGGAATGCTTGAATGTCGTATCCGAATACACGTACATCTCTAGGGAATCCCTTCACGCTACGAGAAGACTTACTGTCTGCTATGAATCCTTTGCCGAGGCAGTCAAGGAAACCACGGAAAGGGACTACCTCCGCGCCGATTTCAAGTTCTTGTAAGAACTCTACTTGATAGTCCCCATCCAGGTATATGTTGAGTACCTTCGATTCATCGAGCCTTGTTATCATGTCGATACATTGTTGATAGTCATCTATAGTTACAACAGTCTTGTCTTTTGCTTTTGTTTTTTCTTCAGCCTTCCATTCCTTGTACACTTTCGTGACACGAGGGTTCTTGCCTCCGACTTCTTTGATAATCTCAGTGTCATCCATGACGTGAAACTGATTGTCAAACTTGTGAGGCTCAAACAAAAGGCAATCGTAAGCACTCCCAAATGTGAGTGCCTCCGATTCCTTACGCAACTTGCCTTGCATATATAATTCAAACAGTGCAATGTCTTGCAGTGCATACTTGATTGAAGAGTACGACAGGTATTTTTTCCCCGTTCTCTTGACTAAAGATTCAAACCATCCATGAGTCATACTAACTTCTCTAACTTAGAAATCTGAGAAGCAGTCATGGTGCCTTTGTATTTGTCTTGTATCGCAATGAAGCGTGTGTTACGATCAGGCTTGTTCTTACCTGCCTTGATGTAGTCCACTGACTTCTTGAATATCTCGTTAAGACTTTCTTTAGATTTGGGTGCAGGCTCCCCTTCCTTAGCGATTGCCATGCCTACTTCATCAGCCGTAGCGATTGATGTCTCTATCCCTATACCTAAGAACCCAAGGGCTCTACCTACAGCGGACGTTTCACAATTCTCTACGTATGATGTTTGATTAATTCGAGAGGAACTCTTGTCCTCTTGCGCCATACCTTGAGCCAATACATTGCCTTCGGCATTTGATATGGTTGCTTGTATGACACATGACTCTGGATCCAGGTGTAACACCTGCGTTTCCAATGAGAAGTCTTTGTACTCTGATAGAGTACGGAATGCAATGACACGTTGATTAACCTCAACGTACTGCTTGCCTTTGATGTTCGTTGTTTTGAACTGATAAGTGTTAGACATAGTATATAATTTAATTGATTCGAATTTACGGTATCCACATTTAATTAACAAATGCTATGGTAGTTTTTTTATTGAAGGCTCAAGATCTGGAAGTCTCCACTCAATATCCCACCTGTTGATGAGCCGGAAGACAGTACGTGATGTTACCCCTAGTTCCTTGGATGCCTCATTAACATTCTGGTGCTTGCACAATGCGTACCTTACCATTATCCTCCAATGTCTCTCGATGTTCAAGTCCTCTTGGGGGTACTTCATTCCCTCTACTTCTTTGTAGAGTGTCCATTCTTTCTTTCTTGCCATCTTCTGTACATGTTTGCAGCCCACGCTCTGCGTTGAGCGGGGTGTTTGTAGATAGGGCGTAGCCTTGCCATTGCTATGCGCATGAATTGTTTCATTCTTTTCATCTTACATTCGTATTAACCTCAGTCTACGTTGGTACTTACGTATCAACATCGCTGAGTTAGTTAGTTGATGTTGAATCTGTGGTGACCAACCAAACCTACTTGCGTGTAGGGTAAGGTTGATCTGATCCAACTCGAGCATACGAAGATACGCCTCCGTGCGCCTTATGTGTTTTCTTTTGCGTAACATACTCATCTCTCTTTGGTGTTAAAGGTTTGCGCCTATTTTTATATGCTTGCGCCTATTTTTCGTTGGTGTTAAAGGTTAGTACCATGCGTAGTAAAACACATGGTCATTAGGTTGCCAATCGTCAAGTGTTTCTTCCACTATACTGAGGGTCTTGGCTATGTCTTTCATGTACCACTCATCATACGACGTACCCCCAAAGAAGAACCCGCTTGTTGTGGGCAGTAGTTCTTCAGCAACTTCGGCACCGCCTCTATTTATTTTTTGACACCTACGCTTTAGGTCTAACAAGTCTCTCTTTGTCACACGAATCCTAGTACAGTTGTCTTCTGCATCCGGCGATAGTTTGCGCGTAAAGTATTGGTGTATGGAATTAGCCTTGCGCCAATACCCTAAGTCTACTTCATCTACATCCTCATCGTGACGAGGCTTGCGATGTAAATACATATCTAGTCCCATATCAATGTCCCATTAGTGAGTTAAGGCCTTGTATTATCACGTAAAAGAACGTGAATATAGGGCCATAAATAAATACATAGGCAAGCATCTCCATCAGCAATGAAGGCTTGCGTCTTGGTTGAAATTCTTTAGGTGTCTTAGGCATAAGTCAAGTCATTTAATTTTAATATTTCTAAACATAATTCGTGCGGTATCTTACTCCGCTCATGGTTGTTGGCTCTCCCTTGAGTACCGGTCTGCGAACCTCGTGGTGCAGACTCATGACAGGGGTCACCATTCTTACACATAGGACGTGGGCTCCAACGTGAGTCGTTAGTCCATATGTCTGTTGGCTTCATACGTGTGTCCCCATACTGACAATACGTAACAGTGTGTCGTATCGGGTGACGCTCCATGAAGTCCATCTTGCGTAGCATACCTCGAGGGTTCTCGATGTAGTACACAAGGTTGGGGTTCAACAGTGTAAAGTAGTGTATCAACTCATGTACTTTATCCATAATCTTATCACTCTTTACAGCGAACTCTGATGTAGGTTCTTGTCCGTTGCGGTGGTGTCTGACACCTGCAATGCTGTACGATGTACATGGGGGTGACGCCCAGATCACATCGGGTACCCATAGATTCTTACCGAATCCATGCACCTCTGCTACATCAAAGTCTAAGATGTCCACGACGTAATCAATACCACCGAACTGGGTGATGTCACTTGAGAATACATTCATCCCAAGTTCTTCTCCGGCTTTGCCCACTGAGCGTGAGCCGGCAAATAATTCTAATACTTTCATAAGGCAAGTTGTATTTAGTTATCTGTACTCTATCTTCCACACCTTCACGGTGCCTTCGTTAATCATCTCGAACACGCTATCCCAATCGTCAATATCCATTGCCCACTCAAGGTCATCCTTGTGGTGTGGTATTCCAAAGTTGTTCCAGGAAAAAATACCGGTCTTGATAATAAAATCTCCATCATCGTTCTTACTCGCTATCCATCTGTACTTGTTGTCGCACATCACGGACACCAGATCAATCTTGATTTGGCGTATCGAATCGTGTGGATGCGGGTTCACTCTTAGAGTAGGTGGGTAGTCCACCAATTGCTTATAAGTCATATGCTTGTTTATTAAATTCTACTTCTGCTTTAGCAAGCACCTCAAGTGCCTGCTCTAATTGTATACGTATGTAGGTACTGTGTAGAAGCGCGGCAGTATCCCGCGCCTCTTCCACAATACGTACCGCTTTACGGAACTCATTCATTATCCACCACGTTTAGAAGTTAAACGCTCAATGAAACTAAGTTTCTCTTTACTAAGCCCGGTGTTCTTCAAGTCAGTGAGAACAGTGCGCTCATCCTTATAAAACTCTTGGAGTTTTTGATTGACCTCATCGCTCACCTCATCGGCCACCGATTGCAGTTCACTTAGTGGTACCTCCTCTATCTCAATTTGTGATTGTAGAGTAGACTGAAGGCCCTTGAATGCGGTAAACTCATCGAGTTCAGTTACCTTACGGATAGCCATAGCCAACAGCGGGTCGGTGCTGTCATTGGATATGAACTCACGTAGTAATGCCTTCGCTTGATTCGCATCAAGTGATTCAACCTCCACGTTTTCCAGGATCGTAGGGGTATTAGGTACCACCGCTCGCTTGAGTACTCGTGAGTCCTCTCCGATAGGTGTAATACATGTAAGGGTAGGTAAGTTCCTACCTCTACCACAAAATTCTACGAATGCTAAACGTGCATCCTCGTAGTCTTTTGCAAAGACTGTGAAGTAAGAGAGCCTTGTCTCACCGGCAGGTGCTACTCGGTCAATACTTTTACTGCCCTCACCCAAGTAGGGATTGGGTACGGTTACTGCAAATACTTTCATATGCATAGTTGTGCGGTGTTATCCTCTTGCACTCTTGAGTTTGGTTATTACTAAATCATCTATGTCACTCATCGCTAATTCGATTTCATGGTCTTGTGACCCACCATCTTCTATCTCCATCATACATAGGTCAAAGAAGTCATGCACCTCATCCGTAAGATCTGGGTGCTTGGCTACGATGTCCTTGCAGTATGTAATAAAGTTATCTATCATCTTGTCATCCATTTTATACAGTGTAAATTGTTTCCGTTACGCCTGTCTTGTGGTCATAAAACATGGCGGCACCTCCATCATTCCCTTCATCATCGCACTGCAATATCAACTGCGTGTCGTCTTGGAATATCAATACGAGTGGGTTCTTGTACCACATTAAATCTTTCATCTCTGAATCTTCCAATCTTCTCACCGCTTTTACGGTCTTGTTCTCCAGCATTCTGCCGAATCTTTTTATATGTTTCTTATCCATATCCCATGTGTATAAGGTTACTAATCCGTTAATCAATTCCAAATGTCTCTCACAAATTGAGAGTAAATACCTATGTTATATCTGCACATTCATGCTCCATAACATCTCCGTTGTCATCTACAATGTCGTAGCAACAAATATTACAAGTCGTGTACTCCATACTAAACTCCTTCGTGAATACTTATGACTTCCTCAAGTGCATTCTCATAGTCAATAGAACCGTAGGTTATATCGGGAAAGAAAGTCTTGTGAAAATCTCCGAGATTAAAGTAAGCCAGTGTGGATGATACGTAGGTGCCTCCACCCATTCCATCATTCCATATGCTGACTCCAGGCACACTTGTCTTGGCTTCATACCCAAGTCCTCTACGTGTTTCAAAGTAACGTACTGAGGTTACTATTAAGTTATTCTTTTTCATTCCACTCTATCATTTATAGTGTTATCAATCTCATCTCGTAACTCCTTAGCGAGCAGTTCAGTAGGCAAGTACACAAGGCTACCCTCGTGGTCATACATGCTCACCTCCAGATTAAGCACCTCATGTTCGGTGTAAGGTGGTGTGTCGTACGTACCTTCGTCCCGGTACACTGCGACCTCAGCCACCACGTTCAGTGTGTTGTCTTTGTATTCTAATTCAAACTCCATTACGATACATCTTTAAGTTCATCTCCCTCGTAGCCACAATCAAGGCTTGTCCACAACTCCATAACCTCATCGACTGCATCCAATTGATATGCACTACACTGCATACACTCAGCGTTGAAGTTTATCTTAGTGTTTTTTGTACCACATCCTTGACAATCGTACGTTCCTTGTAGTGGTGCCTCAGTGTCGTATGCTATCTCATCCAACTCATCGGTAGTAGTTACACCAAAGGATGCGTTCCAAGAATCCACATCCTCTTGAGCATCCCAATCGTATGTGTACTTGCTGGATCCTGTAACGGCTGTGCTTCCGTAGTATCGTACGGCACGTGAATGGCTGTCGTTACTGAACCAATTGTCACCAATCCATGAGCCGGCACCCTCATTGAATATGCGGTACACACCCTCGTTGTCCATGAACACCACCTTGCTTGAGCCACCCAAGTATGTAAAGATTGCATCCTCAACAAAAGGATTGTCGAGCATCTCAATATCTACGTTGGGTATGGTGCCCACAAGTTCTGCGAACTCGGCAGTATCACTCTTGTCTTTGGTACCGAACCCCGAGATAACACCGTTGTGTATGAGTCCAAGTGTAGGTGTCACTGAGAATGGGTGTAGATACTCATCGCTCATACCATGAGTCGCGATACGGAAGTGCAAGAGCATAGGCTTGTCACCTACAGCGGAAGTTTTTAGTTCGCGGTAACGCTCAAGGAACTTGTCGAATGAGTCACCACCCTTGTTAGGAAATTTCTCAAGGCATAGTAAGCCATCAATAATGTAGAGCATACCGGCTCCATCATCGTTGTTGTTCCAACAGTTCTTTAGTTTTTTCTTAGGTAACATCTTACCATCATTCATAATTGCAATACACATAAGCATAGTTGTGCGGTTATATCCCATCGCACTCTTCGGTTTCGGTTATATAATTATTTTTGTTCTTCAAGAAGTTTGTCCATCGCCTCCAAAGTAGGTTGCGCATCAGTCACGTAGTTCGTACCGAACTTGTCTCGCAGTCTATCCACTGCCTCACTTGAGTAGGACACGATAGTACGTGGGTCTACCTTGCGGTTCTTGAGTCTACGCACAGCACTCTTGTGGAATACACCCACACCATCGGCACTGAAGTTGAATGAACCGTATAAGTCATCGGCAAACTGAGCGTACATGCTCACTACCTTGAGCACTTGGTCATTCGAGTAAACCTTACGCAAGTGAACACCCAATGCACTCTTAGGGTTGAGCATCATCGTAATCAATTGCAACGGCTTGATGTTCTCGTTGTTACACATGATACGCATCAGATCCCTACGCCATAGCATGTTGGTCACGTTCTTGAACGCAGGTGGTAAGCGGAACTCAATGTATCTACTTTGAATGTTGACCGCTGAATACTTGCCGGCACGTTTGTAATCACCGGGCTTACGTTGTATTTGCGAGTAGTGGTTAGTAATCCGGTGTCTCCATATAGTTAGAAACAACGGCACGAATGCTTGAATCGAATCGAAAAAGTCATCACCCGATACACCACGCTTACCTACATTGATGTGTCCACCACAATTTGCACCCCAGTCGGCGTTGATGTGGTCACGAAGTATACGCCCCTCCAAAGCACTGTCTAACAGCGGGTCATTCAAGTCATAGATTGGGCTGACCAATTCGAATCCATTGTAATCCGATAGGCTACCATCCGACTCGCGGCACCATCCTGTCTCATCCACAGCATCCAAGTCCCACGTATCCAACGGGTCATCATCTTCCTTCTCGACCTCGAAGCCGATCGTATATGTAGTGTCACGTGAGGTGAAGTCCCTGCGGAACCCACTATGGTACTCGTGCAGTCGCTCGGAATTTCTATCCTCCTCAAGGCGGTACTCCTCATTGCGCTCACTCCAAAATATGTTCTCACCCTCATCATCAACATGGTAGTAATCCCCATCTTCCGCGCAGTAAAACGCGTCATCTACCCAGCACCACTCACCGCTATGCATACTGTACGTACCACCGATGTAACATATTGTATGCCCATCTTCGTAGTCGGGCATCCATATCTTGTCACCACATACAAGTTGAGTCACGTTCTCATTGAACTCCCTTGATAGAACGGCTACACGAGTGAACCCACCATCGTGGTGCAACATAGGTGTTCGTGCCTCACTGTCCAAACAAAACATCCCGGCGTACTCGCTCGGCATCGTGAGTTGAACTACTTCATCCTCACTACGTACTTCTCCCAAGTAATCCAATACTTGTCCATCTTTCAATTCATCCATAGGCATAGATTTATGTGCATCATTAGCCCTGCACATTTAGGCTTAGGGGACTGCATGGGACTCGAACCCATAGTACACCCAAACACCACGTTATAAACCAAAACCAAAAGAATTGGTGCTTGTGTAGCAGTCCGTTTATAGTGTGGTCACCACTTCCAAAACATCCCCACAAACATAGGGTAACTATCTGACAATCAGTGTTAAAGGATTGTTAAAACTCATTCATAACCTACGGTTCAACGCAAGAGTGAACGTATAATGCTCACGTCAACCGTACCATACTTGTCATGTACCTTACACAGGTACGCCCAAGCCTCGCGCATCTCCTTCTCGGATGCTCTCTTTCTACCGGTGTGTATGGCTACAGCCCTACTCAATCTTTGCAGTTCATTCATACCTCAACGAATTGCAGTCCATAAACAGAGGGGTAATACATGTTCACCTTACCACTCGAACTTGGCTTGTGTGGTGGGTATATCCCACGCACAGTGTCATTGACACCACGAGACGTGACCACAGGATCGCCTATGCTCACCTCTACACCAGTGTCTATACGCACTAACTTCACTTCAATTCCATCATAGTTTTTCATACTCATTCACATTTGTTTAGGGGACTACGAGTGTCACGAGCACTCAGTGCAACAGGGGCATAGGTATCCCCTTTGCAGGTAGTCCGTTGTAGGTGTGGTCACCACCATCCAAAAAGTACGGTACTATTTCCGCTTCGCCCTACGGGTTTCACGCTGGGCTTGTGCCCTGTATACCTTGCGGTCTATCCGGTCAGCATACATATTCTCTAGTGCATCGGCTTTCATCTTGCCTCGAACCTTGCGCTTACTTGCACTTGCAGTCTTGCCGCCTAGAGTCGGTGCGCTCACCACTCGGACTACGTACTCATAGCCCTTGTGGTTACGCTGTGTTGCGAAATTCCCCATTACGCAGTGGGGTTTTGAGGGTTAACGAACATGTTGAAATTCCCTTGCACAAGTAAGCGGAATTGTGGGTCACGAACACTAGCATATGCACCGCTCACCATGTCTGTGAAGAAGCCGAATGATGCGAAGGCTTCGGTGTTTATGAAATCCTCGAACATGTTTTCGATGAAGTCACGCCCCATTGTGCTCTCAAGGGCTTGTAGTTGTGTGGTTGTGTTTACGTTTGTACTCATAAGGCAATGTTTTTAGTTTCGGTTATCGTTTCGAACACCACAAACAACCAACAAGATTTTTTAATACTATCACAACAAAATGTTAAAATCCCTGCGCATTATGCCCACCAATTTTCCTGCGTACATACAGGATCAGGGGTCGCGCGATGCTGCTTCACGCGTAAGGGAGGGGAGGAGTCAGTCAGTCCATCGTGTAATGAGCAAGTCCATGACTTGCGAAGGCGTATGTGTGTATGTGTACGCGCGTCACTCGTGCGCATAGCATGAAGGGATGGTTCACATTTGAGATTTCGCATTCTAAGGGGGTGTGGTGCTCACCAAATCGGTCTCAAGGTATGGGAGGTAGGGGGAAGCCGAGATAGTATAGAGATATCCCCCTACCACTACGTAGTAGGGGGTATATCTATAGAAAATAATTGACAAATCCAAATGAAAAAACACGCTTTAACAAAACTTTAACAGCACGTTTTAACAAGGCTTTAACAGAAAATTTTTGTATTCATGTGTGTAGGCGTATGTGCGCACAGGCAGGGGCGCAGGCGTATCCGCGTGCCCGAGCGGGCGCGTGTGTGTATGTATGTATAGGTGCGCGTGTGTGTGTGCGTATGTGTGTGCGCGCGTGCATGGGTTGATTCTTCCCACCCTTTTATATATCAACCCCCTTACCGAGCGCATGTGAGCGTATGTATACGTGAGCGCATACAGGATCTGGCGGGCGCATAATGCACACGTAAGATAGAAACACACTTTAACAAGGCGTTAACACTTTACAGCGAAAGAACCCCCTATGTTTGCAGTGTAACCAAAACGAAATACGATGAAAAATTACGAGGAAAGAGTTGTTGAACTACTACGTAGAGACATGGAAAGATTTGACAAACAAGTGCGTGACTGCGTAGTGAGCATGTACGACTCGATTGTGCACCATGAAGTGAATGGAATTACTAAAGACTACCTACCGGTAGTGAAACTGCTTGAAATTGTCAATGAAGTTGCTGATACGCTCGACCTTGTGCACGATACATGCAAGGTGACCCATGAGCACCTGTGTCACATGAGCCTAGTGTACTCGTACTGCGAAAGCGTACTCACCGGTGATGCTACACATATGGACGTGGTTTGTGACTTGATTGGTGACATTCTCACCGATGAAGTAGAGGCTAACACACGTGAAATTTACAGCCCTACATTTGAGGTGCTCGATGAAGGCTCACACTTGCAGGTGTTCACCGAGTAAGCCTACATGATGCACACATGAAGCCCCGCCATTGAGCGGGGTTTTTTTTGGGCCAAATCGAAAAACAACAGTTGCGCGGGGGCATTATGCGCGAGGGGATCAGGCGCGCTTAGACCTGCGCGAGCGTGCACATATATGGGCGCATGCGTTACACATATACGCGAGGCTATTTTAAGGCGTTCTAAGGGGTTTTCTCCTCTTGGGTGGTGTGTTGGTATTGTTGGCGGTAATGGATTCGTTAGGTGTTCTCTTGGGTTGGTCAGTGTGCCTCCAATGGTGGGGCGCGGGGTTGTGGTTCTCTTGTGGGGTTGTGTGTGGGCGTGATTTGTTCCCCCCCTCATATGTACGGGGGGCGGGTGGGGGCTGTGCGGTGCACCTATGGGGGCGGGTGTGTGCTACGTGTGTGCACATACGCATGTGCGTACACATCGGCGTGCCCGGACGTGCCCTCGTGCTTGTGCGCAAACGCCCAAACCTGTGCACGTGTTCGCCTGCATGCATGCCCCCCCGTTCGTGCGGATGCGTTCGGGTGCGCGCGCGCTGGCGCCCATATAATATATTATCCCCACCAGAAACATTTCTCAGCAATTTTTACGGATCAGGAGTCATGACCCGCGTTGTTTCAACTGATGTGCCGAATCGATACCCCTATAACAAAACACCCCCCGATAAACGGAGGGTATTTCTTGTCGCTGTGATACGCGAAGCATGCGAAAAATTTTGAGCAAATTATGGGCCCTTTGAAAACTTTATTCCGACGTAGTATGTCTGAGTTTCTTCTTGAGCCGTTCAGTATCCATTGACGCTGATGCTATGGATAAAGAACTATTGTGTCCCAGTACGTCGTTAAGACGGGATGAAGGTACAAGAAAAAAATGATAAAGTCAATAGTAGTAAATACCCAATTAAGCAAAGTCCTCGTATGTAATCCAAACATCTCTGCCATCAAGCAGTTCGTTGGCTATCTTGGGATACATGTGTTGGTATGCATAGGTGCTTTTCCCTATGAAGCCTTTCATGTCTGCACTGTTACCGACAAGTAAGCAACCCGCTGTATGCTCATCTGTGTTTCCAATATGGATTAGGATGTATTCAAATCCTGGTACTTCGCGTACCCATAGCATACCCTTATGCATATTAGGGAACTTGTCCTGGTATCTTTTATGGAATCCACCTGTAGTGCGTAGGGTGACCCGATATGTTCCGGCTGGGATCCTGGTCTCACCCATTACCTTCTCGTCACGATGCTCGTCCTCTAATGTATAACAGAGGAATTCCCTTCCTTCTTTACTTTCTGAATACAGCGTTCCAAGAGTGAAGTCTTCTTGGCTGTATGTTCTTATTACACGTAGTTCCATAATTCCAAAGATAGTATATTTGTAATATGAAATATAGAACAGGAGACCCCAAGAAAAAGAAGAAGGCCAAGGTACGTGGTGTCGATGTAGACAAACTACCAGAGGGAAGAATCAAGGAGTTTAAAGCCCCGTTCCCATTCCGTAAACGCAAGAAGAAATGAAACTAAAGAAATCAAACAAGAGTGTTAAGGTGCCAGCACCTAAAGGATATCACTGGATGACAGAGGGTGGACGTCACTTCTTAATGAAGGGAGATTACAAACCACATAAAGGTGCTTCAGCAGAGGCTCCATTCAGAGTAGTATCTCATGACAAAGGAAAGAGCACTCCTGCTATGGAAGCGGCTCGTAAGGCTCGTAGTTAAAAGGTTCTTCACCTCGCATCTTTCTATACATTCGTGCTACATATAACCTACCTTTCTGTGTAATAGCATACCGCACCTTGTAGTTCATCTTAGTTTCATCTCTAAAGAAATGGTCTTCCATGTTCTGACTAGGCGTGAGTTTATCAAAGTGCTTATATATCCATCCATCCTTCATGAGCGGGTATATATATCTGTCTGCTAACTTCTTGTGACTCCTACTCATAGACTCTGCTATATAAGATATAGTCCAAAACTCCAGGTCATATATAAAGAAAAGCAAGTCGACCTCGGCTCTTCCCAGATCCATGTTGTCCCTCGCGTCTCTGTACAGGAGATGCATGTTCTTCATGCCGTTCTCTTGTATATATTTCTTCTCAATCTTAGAGAACTCTCTAAACTTCTTCTTTCGGCTTACAGTACTTTTGGGCATATGAGTATCTTTGTTAGGTAAAAGTAATACTATGGCATCACTTAGTGGGAATAAAATAAAGGATACGTTTGACAAGTTACTCAAACTTGAGTCATCGCAACTTTCAGCAACAGAACAAGTAGTAGAAGATGGGGCTGGAAACAACAGTGCGCTTAAACTTTCTACTGATACAGTAGAGACTACTGGAGAATTAAAGATAACAGGAACACCTTCTACGTCAACAAGCATCACTAAAGCACTGATGCTCAATGGATCAGGGATTGTTGTCACTCGTGACCTTAATACAAACCCAATCGGAACCGCATCTATTACAGCGAATACTCCTCTGTCAGCAACAGGGAGCACGGTTGAACTACAAGATGCAGGAAACTTAGGGCAGATTACATCTCCCGCTAATACAGACAAGTACTTAATCTGGGATGAAAGTGCTAGTGCCTATAAATACATAGAGCAGGTAGACCTAGTGAACTCAGTCTCTACTCAAGTAGTTGGCCAGGGTCTTGAAAGTTTATATGCAAGACCACAAAACAGCAATGCTGTAGCCACTGGTAGCGTGTCGCCGGTAGTGCAATTCGCAGAAATATTTGGAGACTCTAACGCGACAGGATCAGTAACAGCCGCAACATCATCTGTAATGTTTGGTTCAGCCAATACTTACTTGAGTATTCCAGAAAGTGGACTCTCTGATCCTAGAGATAATATCTTGGTTAACGAGAAGCAGGGATTCTTTCAGTTGACCGCATCTATAGAGGTGGACTCTACAGCAAACACAGATGTTACTTTCGATATCTATGACGTCAGTGCCGCTTCAAAAATTGCAGAGACCTTCAGAACCGTAAAGAACGGAGAGACTTATCACTTGGAGTTCAATGTATTATGGTACAGCGATGGAGCAGCAGGGTATAGGTTACAACTCAGAGGGTCTGCAGGAAGTAGTGGGGTAGTATACAGCGCTGACAACTCACATCTTGAAGTAAGATTTTTAGGAACAAACACCTCTTTCTAATGAACCATAAGCAGAGAATAGAAGCATTCCAACTCATAAGACTTAAACTAGGGGAGATAGAAGAGATAATGGAAGTGTATGGAGGAAAGAAGCAGTACCTGTCTATGTATTGCTTTGGAATCTTTGTGCCAGAGTCGGATCAGGACGAGGAGAAGTACGAGATGATGACCGGGATGCACATGGCTACACCAGACGAATACGATTTAATGATAGAAACTGTAGACGAAGTTTTTGAAACACACATCAACGACGAAGAGGATGAAGGTGATTCAAGTACAATAGACTACTGGCTAAATAAATAGAATGGAACTTATTAGAAAAATCATCATAGGGACTAACCCGAAAGATGCTATGGCTTATTATGTAGGCCAAAGAGCAGGCGATTCAGTTATTGATTCAATCATACAGGACGAAAGATGTTTTGTTAAATACGGAATAAGGCGTTACCTTGTATACATCTACAACAAAGACGAGGGAACGATGCTTTGGAAGACCGTAGACAATATGCCAGTATTAATTGAACATGACTGCGAATTCATATGATTGTAATTGACAACTTTATCAAAGACCCTTCCTTTATTAAACAACTAGAGGATAACAAAGACTACCTCTTTGGAGATAACGGATCTTATCACTGGTGGAACGGATGGTGGAACTCATCAGACGATACTATCAAAAAACAACTAATCTCGTATATCTGGAGAGACTATCCAATATACCCTTCAGTAAACCTAGACGGCTTTGAGTATTGGACAGGCCAGTTCGGGGAAGGCATGCCTAATGCAAGTCTTGGTATGCACCTGGATAAAGATGAGGCACTCTGGAAAAGCACTGGGGAGATTTCATCTCCGATTGTAGGTACTGTATTCTACCCTGTAGAGATGGATATCGACGGAGGATACCTTGAAGTGTTTTCTAATGGCCCAGAGAAACAGCCGGAGCGCATACGTGCAAAACACAATAGGCTAATCATATTTGATGCAGGAGGAACACACCACAGAGTTACAGAGGTAACACGAGGTACCAGATCTGCTATTGCAATCAACCTTTGGGACAAGAAACCAACAGGAGAACTCAAGGAGGAATGAAATCCCTTTATCACTTTTTAGTACGTGTACCTAAAGTAACCAAGGACACTATGGAAGTCAACGGTGAAGAAATGTATCTCGACACCAAGTTTGACGAGTTCAAACACAGAACCATGGAAGGCGAAGTGGTTGCTCTACCAGCCAAGTTTGACACCAATGTTAAAGTAGGAGACACCATGTATTTCCATCACCACGTTGTGCTTGGTGGTAACCACATGATGATGAACGAGGAAACAGTTCAGTTAGAAGAAACCAAGAAGCGTGGTCAGTTCATAAACCCAGACGACGACATATACGTTGTCCACTATGGAGGTAACTTAGATCCTATATCCTGTCAAGCCTACGCATATAAATGCCAAGACACAGGGGAGATAGAGTTGATTAGTGACTGGATATTTATAACTCCAGAGCCAGAGGAAGAGCAAGAGGAAACAATAAAGAGTGACATCATTGAACTCATACCAAAGGCTAATCCCCCTAAAGAAAAGAAAGGATACATAAGATGGTCTTCACCTAAGTTAAAGGAACTCGAATTGAGTCCCGGAGACAAAGTTCTGATCAGAAAGAACTCATCCTATGAGATGGAGGTAAACGGAGAGAAGTTATGGAGAACGTATTTACAATCAATTCATGGCAAGATCGAAGAAGTATAACAACATAGATACCGCTGTACGTCTAATGCAGGCTATGCAGATTGCTATAGAGAACATGATACAGGAAATACAAAAGCCTGTAGACCAGGAACTTAGCGGTTCTCAACGTAAAGCAGAACTGCAATCTATAAAGCAGACAGCGGTAGATGCAAAAGAACTTATCGTTGAAAGAGAAAGACTCGAGCAACTTATCAAAGGACTCCAGCAAGATGGAGAAATCAAAGAAGAACGAGACTATAGCGGAGGATTCGCGGAGCAATACTCAAAGTAATCAAGTCTTCATATACTGGGATTATTAAATGGCTGGACTTGTAGAAATAGAAGATGAAATTGTAGTCAGTATATGCCCTGACAAAACCAAAGGAGATGTCAGGTTATACTTTGACTTACCCATACAGTTCCCTAAGCAACCACCTAAGAAGCATATTCTATTTTACGATAAGCCAAAGGCTGAACAATACTGGCAAAGGATACCGTTACCCGATGACTTAAAGAAAGTAAAGTCAATGGAAGAATGGATGTCTATGCCAGAGCAATTCCGTAAGAAGTATACCAATTACATTACTGAAGAATATAAAAGAAGACGCAATGGAGTATGGTTCTACAACAACGGGGTACCTACCTATATCACTGGAAACCATTACTTTTTCCTGCAGTGGTGTAAGATTGATATCGGATACCCATCCTATCTCGATTTCCAGAGACAACTATTCACACACCTTGACGCTTGCGTAGCAGATCCACGCTGTATAGGACAGGTATATGTCAAGTGTCGTAGATCAGGATACACTAACATGTCAGCGGCTGTGCTTGTAAATGAGGGCACACAGGTTAAAGAGAAACTACTGGGTATCATGTCTAAGACAGGTACCGATGCACAGGAGAATATATTCATGAAGAAGGTGGTGCCTATATACAAGTCGCTGCCTTTTTTCTTTAAGCCTATTCAAGATGGTACGACCAACCCCAGGATGGAACTCGCCTTCCGCGAGCCATCAAAAAGAATCACTAAAAAGAACAAAACCTCATCAAGAGGTGAGGCTCTTAATACAATTATTAACTGGAAGAACACAACCAACAATGCCTACGATGGAGAGAAACTACACATCCTGTATTTGGATGAGGCAGGTAAGTGGGAAAAGGGTAATGATATACGAGAGGCATGGCGAGTGCAACGCACTTGTTTGCTTGTAGGTAGAAAGATTGTAGGCAAAGCAATAGTTGGAAGCACTGTAAATCCATTAGACAGAGGAGGAAGGCAGTACAGAGAACTCTACAATGCTAGCAATGTAAATGAGAGAAACGAAAACGGCAGGACAAAGAGCGGATTGTATGGGTGTTTTATACCAGCATACGACGCCCTGGAAGGTTTCTTTGACAAGTACGGAATGCCTGTCATTGATGATCCCGAAAATAGTATTATAGGCTTAGAGGGTGAGTACATAAACTTAGGAGCAAAGACTTATTTAAAGAATGAAAGGAAGGGTTTGTCTGGAGACTCTTACGAACTAAACGAAGTTATACGTCAGTTCCCTTTTACTGAAGCAGAAGCCTTTAGGGATAGTTCTAAAGCATCACTATTTAACGTACAAAAAATATACGAACAGGTAGAATACAATGATGATTTGTTTCCCAACCCTGTGGTTACAGGAAACTTTGTTTGGTCTTTAGGGCAACAAGATACAGAGGTCGTGTTTAGTCCTGATCCAAATGGAAGATGGAAGGTATCATGGATGCCCCCTGTAGAATTAAGAAACAAAAAGACACCAGAGAATGCGTGGCTAGGATGCGCTGGAGTCGATAGTTATGACATCGATGCAACAGTGGATGGCCGTGGCTCAAAGGGTGCTTGTCATTTCTTTAATAAATTCAACCTAGAGCATCCCTCTAATATGTTTGTAGCCGAGTACGCTTCACGTCCCCCGCTTGCAAAGATTTTTTACGAGGACATATTAATGGCCGCAAAGTTTTACAGTTACCCTGTGTTAATTGAAAACAACAAGTACGGTATCGCAAGACACTTTGAATCAAGGGGTTACGACCACTTTCTATTAGACAGACCTGCACATCTCACGTCCAACTATGGTAGTAAGACAAAGACAAAAGGAATACCGTCGAATTCACAGGATGTAATACAGGCTCATGCACAGGCTATCGAATCATACATACACGCACATGTCGGTCTTAATGAGCAGACACTTGAGTTTGGTAAAATGTATTTTGAAAGAACCCTCGAAGACTGGGTTAATTTTAAGATAGATGACCGTACAAAATATGACCTTTCAATATCAAGCGGGTTAGCCTTACTCGCAGCACAGGGGCATAGAGTAGAGAAGCCTAAATCTGACTTTAATGGCAAGCAGTTCTTCCGTAAAGGTCAGATAATTATACGAAGATAATAAGAAGTATATTTGCAACAGTAGCAATCTTAAGTATGGATAACGAATACAATAATGGACAATCTTCATTTCCAGATCCCCTATGCGGTGTCGAGGAGAAGATGTCTAAGGGATATGGCCTAAGTTACGCGAAGGCTATGTTTGCTCAGTGGATTGGTAGTGACTATCAGAATTCATTGTACGGACGACGCAACAGCGAAATGGAACGCTGTAGAGATTATGCGCAAGGAACACAAGACACATCTATCTATCGTCAGATATTAAACTCTCTCGACAACAACAATGGTGATGGAACCTTGATGACGCTAGACTATACGCCAGTTCCTATTATACCTAAGTTTGTTAAGATTGTTGTAAACAAGATTCTTTCAAAAGAACCATACCCTCAGATTGAAGCAATCGACCCCCTGTCAAGAACGGAGAAGGATAAAAAGAAAAATGCAACCGTATTGCGTATAGAGAATCGCGATATGATTGAAGAAGCGAAGTCTCTTGGACTGCGCGTTAAACAAGACCCTGGACAACTACCAGACACACCAGAAGAAACTGAGATATTCTTAGACACCAACATTAAGACGGACGCAGAAATCTCTGCTCAGATTGCTACTGAGATGACATTGAAGTGGAATGACTTTAATCAATCTATCTACCGCCGCTGTGTTGAAGACCTAGCCACTCTCGGTATGGGTGTTGCCAAAAGAAGCAATGACCCCAACTATGGAATCAACGAGGAGTATGTTGACCCAAAGAAATTTATACACAACTATACAGACGACCCGACCTTCTCTGACCTAACATATGCCGGTCATTTCAAGTACATAACAATCATGGACTTGAAGCGTATCGCTGGCAATGAGTTTACGGAACAGGAGTACGAGGAGATTGCTAAGACTGTTATGAATAAGTATGGAAACAATCCTACTCAGTTTTCTACAACAGGATCCGGTTATGACAGACCTGGTACACGTTACCGTCAAGGATATGATGAGTACAAGATAGAGGTAATGGACTTTGAGTTTATGTCTGTTGATGATATCATATACGAGAAGAAAGAGTCGGCATACGGAAACATAGGTTTCTATTTTAAAGGAAACGAGTATAACGCACCTCAGCAATCTGTATACAACAGAGAAGCAATATACATGAAGAACGCTACGGTATATGGTGGTACTTACATTGTGGGTACAGAGAAGTTATATAACTACGGGCCAAAGAAAAATATACCTAAGAACGTACATGATATTTCGCGTGCTCGTTTATCATATAGTATTGTAGCAACTAACATCCGTGGGATGATACCTAAGTCAATGGTATCCTCTGTTATAGGGTTTGCTGACATGCTCCAGATCACGCACTTAAAACTTCAGCAATCTATTGCTAAAGCAAAGCCAGATGGACTCATCATTGATATTGAAGGGTTAGAGAACGTACAACTAGGACGCGGTGGTGAACTACAGCCATTAGAGATTCAAGACATCTACGAACAAACTGGTGTGTTCTATTACCGTAGCAAGAATCCAGAGGGAGGTTTTCAAAACCCACCCGTCAGAGAGATAGGTAATAATATTAGAAACATACAAGAACTTGTTTCTCTTTACAATCACTACCTACGAATGATCAGAGATGCCACTGGTATCAATGAGGTTATGGATGGAACCACTCCGAAAGGAGAAGCCTTAGTGGGTGTAAACCAAATGGCAGTGCAGGCTGGAAACAACGCTATATACGACATCACTAATGCTGCTATGGTTTTGTATCAGAAAGTCTGTGATGATATTGTTCGCTGTCTACAGGTAATACCACCAGATAGTATATTGTATAAAGTATATACAAATGCTGTGGGAGAAACCAATATGGCTGTGCTTAGTTCTTTTGATAACCTATCTATGTACAACTTCGGCGTGGTGGTTGTTACTGAGATGAACGAAATGGACAAGCAATACCTAGAACAAAACATACAGATTGCTCTTGGACAAAAAGAAATTGACCTTGAAGATGCGATTGCCATTCGTCAGATTAAAGACGTGGAACAAGCAGAGAGACTCTTGGTGGTTCGCAGAAAGAAAAGAATCAAACAACAACAAGAGATGATGGCGCAGCAGGCTCAGATTCAGTCTCAATCAAATCAGCAAGCCTCACAGGTAGCCGCTCAAATGGAGATGCAGAAAAAGCAACTCGAAGCCCAGATCGAAGCACAGCGGATTCAATTAGAGACGGAAGCCAAAGCGCAACTCATACAACTAGAGTATCAGTTCAAAATTCAAATCGAACAACTTAAAGGAGAGTATGGCGTAGTTGAGCAACAAGTGGAAAGCGGAGTTCGTATGCAGGCTGATGCTGAATCAGAAAATCGTAAAGATCAGAGAATAGATAAACAAGCGTTGGCTCAAAGTAAACTGATTGCTCAACGCCAAGGCGAACGCCCACCTCTTAGTGAGGATATAGTAACCAACCTAACAATATCATAAGATGTCTTGCTCCTGCTCAACAAGCCAATGTTCCTGTGGAGATCCCACAAACGTAAACATGAACAACGCTGCACAGGTAAATATATGTGCCCGTCGCGGTGATACTTTTCAATTAGACGCCCAAGTAAAGGACTCTGATGGAACGGCATTAGACCTAACACTGTACACGTATAAAATGGAAGTCAGAGAGTATGATGACGGCCCATTAATTATACCCAGTACAGACATAACAATTAGCGGCACCAATGTTGGTGCTTTAACTATTTCTATTTCCGCTACAGATATGCAGGTAGAGCCCGGTACTTATGTGTACGGCCTGCAGGCTACACTAACTTCAGACAGTAGTGTAGATACATGGTTCTATGGAACCTTTGATGTAGTGCAGGATATAGTGCAATAACAAAACAAAACCAATGGCCAAAATAGATGTCACTGTAGAAAACGGATCTGGACTTGTCTTTGACTTGACGATACCTCCTTGTACAACTATCCTTGTTACAAAGGGAGATGTCAAGCAACTTCCTGGTGCCAAGGGTGCGAAGGGAGAGAAAGGTGACAAAGGTCAGAAAGGTGCTCAAGGTGACAAAGGTGTCGAGGGGGCTAAGGGTGCTGAAGGTACAAAGGGCGCTGAAGGTTCCAAAGGACAAAAGGGCGCTCAAGGAGAAAAGGGTGAACAAGGCTCAAAAGGTGAAGAGGGTTCTAAAGGAGAAGAAGGAACTAAGGGCCAGAAGGGTATAGATGGCACCAAAGGCGCTCAAGGAGAAAAGGGTGAAAAGGGTCAAAAAGGTCTCGACGGTAATGGCGATAAAGGTGCCCAAGGAGATAAGGGAGCACAAGGAGATAAGGGACAAAAAGGTATAGACGGAACTAAAGGCGAACAAGGTGACAAGGGTAGCCAAGGTGACAAAGGTGAGAAAGGTATTGACGGCACCAAAGGAGCAGAAGGCGACAAAGGTGCTCAAGGTGATAAGGGTGAGAAGGGTATCGATGGTACCAAAGGAGAGAAAGGTATAGACGGCACCAAGGGAGAACAAGGTGATAAAGGCGCACAAGGCGACAAAGGCGAACAAGGAGACAAGGGCGCACAGGGCGATAAAGGTGAACAGGGAGAGAAAGGTATAGATGGAGACAAAGGTGCGCAGGGAGATAAAGGTGCACAAGGTGACAAAGGCGAGAAGGGTATCGATGGTACCAAAGGCGAGAAAGGCGAACGAGGCGATAAGGGTGCTCAAGGTGATAAGGGCGAGAAAGGTATTGATGGAACCAAGGGCGAGAAAGGTATCGATGGAACCAAGGGCGCTCAAGGAGATAAAGGTGCACAAGGAGATAAAGGCGAGAAAGGTATAGACGGTACCAAAGGTGCACAGGGAGATAAAGGAGAGAAGGGAATTGACGGTACCAAAGGTGCTCAAGGTGATAAAGGTGAGAAAGGTATAGACGGTACCAAAGGTGCTCAAGGTGATAAAGGTGCACAGGGAGACAAAGGTCAAAAAGGTGCAACAGGAACATCGGGTCAAGAAGGAGACAAAGGAGCCCAAGGAGACAAGGGAGAGAAAGGACAGAAGGGTATCGACGGCACTAAAGGTGCTCAAGGAGATAAGGGTGCTACAGGAACATCCGGTCAAGAAGGAGATAAAGGTGCCCAAGGTGATAAGGGACAAAAGGGCCAGAAAGGTGCTCAAGGAGACAAGGGTGCTCAAGGCGATAAAGGTGAAACAGGAGGCCAAGGAGATCAAGGTGTTAAAGGTGCTCAAGGTGATAAGGGTACTGCTGGTGACAAAGGTCAGAAGGGTATCGATGGCGCTAAAGGTGCTACTGGAACTTCTGGACAAGAAGGAGATAAAGGTGCTCAAGGAGACAAGGGCGAGAAAGGTACTGCTGGTGATAAGGGTGCTCAAGGAGACAAAGGTGCACAGGGAGACAAAGGTGCTACAGGTACTTCTGGACAACAAGGAGACAAAGGTGCTGCTGGTGACAAAGGACAAAAAGGACAGACTGGAGACAAAGGTCAGAAGGGTACTGCTGGAGATAAAGGTGCTACAGGAGCATCGGGTCAAGAAGGAGATAAAGGTGCACAAGGAGACAAGGGAGAAAAAGGTATAGATGGAACCAAGGGCGCTCAAGGGGATAAGGGTCAGAAGGGTGCAACAGGAACTTCTGGACAACAAGGAGATAAAGGTGGACAAGGAGACAAAGGGGCCCAAGGAGACAAAGGACAAAAAGGTATAGACGGTACCAAAGGTGCACAGGGTGACAAGGGTGAGAAAGGTATAGATGGAACAAAGGGTGCCCAAGGAGATAAAGGTACCGCTGGTGATAAAGGAGCCCAGGGAACCAAAGGTCAGAAAGGCGCAACAGGAACTTCTGGACAACAGGGAGATAAAGGTGGACAGGGAGATAAAGGAACAGCGGGAGACAAAGGAGCCCAGGGAACCAAAGGACAAAAAGGTGCAACAGGTACCTCTGGACAGCAAGGAGATAAGGGTGCACAAGGAGATAAAGGAGAGAAGGGTACCGCTGGAGATAAAGGACAGCAAGGCGACAAAGGTCAGAAAGGTGCAACAGGTACCTCTGGACAGCAAGGCGATAAAGGAGCCCAGGGCGACAAAGGTGAGAAGGGTCAGAAAGGTATAGACGGAACAAAGGGTGCCCAAGGAGATAAAGGCCAGAAGGGTATAGATGGAACCAAAGGTGTTGCCGGAGACAAAGGCGAGAAGGGTCAGAAAGGTATAGACGGAACCAAGGGTGCTCAAGGAGATAAGGGACAAAAAGGTTCTACAGGTGCTTCTGGTCAAGCAGGAGATAAGGGTGCTCAAGGAGACAAAGGTGAGCAGGGAGACAAAGGAGCCCAGGGAACTAAAGGTCAAAAAGGTGCAACAGGAACTTCTGGGCAACAAGGCGATAAGGGGGCTCAAGGAGACAAGGGCCAGAAAGGTATCGACGGAACCAAAGGAGAAAAAGGAACAGCGGGCGATAAGGGTCAGAAGGGCGCTACAGGAACCTCTGGACAGCAAGGTGACAAAGGTGCACAAGGAGATCAGGGAGATAAAGGTGCACAAGGAGACAAAGGTCAAAAAGGAACAGCGGGCGATAAGGGACAAAAAGGTATAGATGGTACCAAAGGTTCCCAAGGTGACAAAGGAGAAAAAGGCACTGCTGGTGACAAAGGACAGAAGGGCGCTCAAGGAGAGAAAGGTGCAACAGGAACTTCTGGACAACAAGGTGACAAAGGAGCCCAAGGCGATAAAGGACAGAAGGGTATCGATGGTACTAAAGGTCAGAAGGGTACTACTGGTGATAAAGGTGCACAGGGAGATAAGGGCCAGAAGGGTATAGATGGAACCAAGGGTGCTCAAGGAGACAAAGGTGAGCAGGGAGACAAAGGTAATAAGGGTCAGAAGGGAGCCACAGGTACCTCTGGACAACAAGGAGATAAAGGAGGCCAAGGTGATAAGGGTCAGAAAGGTGCACAGGGTACTGCTGGCGATAAAGGTGCACAGGGAGAGAAAGGACAGAAGGGTGCTCAAGGTACCGCCGGTGACAAAGGCCAGAAAGGACAGACTGGAGAGAAAGGAACTACCGGAGATAAAGGACAGAAAGGTGCAACAGGTACCTCTGGTCAACAAGGAGATAAAGGTGCACAAGGAGACAAAGGTCAAAAAGGACAAAAGGGTATAGACGGTACCAAGGGTGCTCAAGGTGATAAAGGTGCACAGGGTACTGCTGGTACTGATGGCGACAAAGGACAGAAGGGTATCGATGGCACTAAAGGTGCACAGGGTACTGATGGCGATAAAGGTGCACAGGGAACCAAAGGTCAGAAAGGTGCAACAGGTACTTCTGGACAGCAAGGTGACAAAGGTGCACAAGGTGATAAGGGTCAGAAAGGCGCACAGGGTACTGCTGGTACCGATGGAGACAAAGGTGCACAGGGAGCAAAAGGTGCAACAGGTACCTCTGGTCAACAAGGAGATAAAGGTGCTCAAGGTGATAAGGGTCAGAAGGGGGCGCAAGGCACAGCGGGTACCGATGGAGACAAAGGCCAGAAAGGTGCACAGGGCCAGAAGGGGGCACAAGGTGGTGCTGGTACCGATGGTGATAAAGGACAAAAAGGTGCACAAGGTGGCGCTGGTACTGACGGTGATAAAGGTGCTCAAGGAGCCAAGGGGCAGAAAGGTGCAACAGGAACTTCTGGTCAAACAGGAGATAAAGGTGCACAAGGCGATAAGGGACAAAAGGGTGCACAGGGTACTGCTGGTTCCGATGGTTCTAAAGGTGCACAGGGCGCTGCTGGTTCTGATGGTAGTAAGGGTCAGAAGGGTGCACAAGGTAATGCAGGTAACTCTGGTACCGCTGGTGATAAAGGTGCTCAAGGCGCTAAGGGTGCGCAAGGAGATAAAGGACAGAAGGGTGCTCAAGGTACCGCGGGTTCTGATGGATCAAAAGGAGCGCAAGGACAAAAGGGTGCTCAAGGTGGCGCTGGTACAGATGGTTCGAAAGGACAAAAAGGAGCAACAGGTGCTTCTGGTGCAGGTGGCGACAAAGGTCAGAAAGGTGCACAAGGTGGCGCTGGTACCGATGGAGACAAAGGCCAGAAAGGTGCACAAGGTACTGCTGGTTCCGACGGTTCAAAAGGTGCACAGGGAGCAAAAGGTGCACAGGGTGGTGCCGGAACAGACGGTGATAAAGGACAGAAAGGTGCACAAGGAACAGCGGGCTCGGATGGTTCCGATGGTGCTAAAGGGGCACAGGGAGCAAAAGGTGCAACAGGTACTTCTGGTGCAGGCGGTGATAAAGGTCAGAAAGGTGCTCAAGGTGGTGCAGGTTCGGATGGTGATAAAGGTGCACAAGGAGCCAAGGGGCAGAAAGGTGCACAGGGTACCGCAGGTTCCGATGGTTCGGATGGAGCCAAGGGTGCTCAAGGTGGTGCTGGTACAGACGGTACGAAAGGACAGAAAGGTGCACAGGGTACTGCGGGCTCCGATGGCTCTGATGGTTCTAAAGGTGCACAGGGCGCTGCTGGTTCTGATGGCTCGAATGGTTCGAAGGGAGCAAAAGGTGCACAGGGTAATCCAGGTTCTTCTGGTACTGGCGGTGACAAAGGACAAAAGGGACAGAAAGGAGCGCAAGGTGGTGCTGGTTCAGACGGTTCAGATGGATCTAAAGGTGCTCAAGGTACCGCGGGTTCTGATGGCTCTGACGGCTCTAAGGGACAGAAAGGTGCAGTAGGCCCAGTAGGAGGTTCTGATACCCAGGTCTTATACAACAACGGCGGCAGTGCTGCAGGTAGTGCAGACATGGTGTTTAATAACAGCACAGGTTTGCTAACAGTAGAAAGATTGGCTGTTGGTTTGTCAGCAAGCACTCCTTCAACTGATGGTGTCATTCACGCAGAAAACGATGTAGTCGCATTTGCTACTTCAGATAAAAGGTTTAAAGAAAACGTCAAGCCTATTGAGTCTGCTCTCGAGAAACTTCATAAAATTAATGGTGTAAGATTTGATTGGGTAGAGAATGAAGAGTTGCATCCAAACAGCGGACATGATGTAGGTGTTATTGCACAGGAACTTTTAGAAGTATTACCAGAGGTTGTAACCCAAAGAAACAACGGATACTACGCTGTTAAATACGAAAAGATTATTGCGCTATTGATTGAAGCCATAAAAGAGATAGATAATAATCGCCCTAAATAAACAAGCATGGCTCTAGGAACAACCAACATTTCTATTAGAGATATCTACACAGAGATGGGGAAGGCTGATAGCACCAATCAGTCATTAGCCGAATTACGCTATGGGGTAAACGATATTTACAATACATCTTTTGCTACCAACAATACTGCGACGAACATAAAAATTGACCCGTTCAAGAGTTATGATCATTTGGGTATGAAGTTTAGGTATCATCCTCCAAACGAGTTTGAAACCTACAGAGATACTTCCTCTACTCTTCTTGGGCCAGGACTCGGTTTGTCAAACAATGGAACAAGCGAAGGTGACAATACAGGCGTGCTGTTATTTGATGGGTCAAATGATTACTCATATTTTGAAGGCGTAGGGAGTGGAGTAGCATATAAACAAAATCCAAGCGGGTACGCGACAATTTGCTTTTGGATAAAAGTAGAAGAACTCCCTTCTAGCAATACAAACTTTCTTACAACAGATGCCACGAGTCAAGGGAACAACAGTCCCTACAAGGGATTCCACTTTAACCTAAGACCCGATGGACAGATTCGTCCGGTGCGTGGTGATGGTACTGGATCGGGTTCGGGTGACCGCCGTAGTTTTGGTACATCGTTTAGATTGCAAACAGGAAGATGGCAGTTGTGTGCGTTTATATTGTCTAACAGCGTCAACTCAGCGAGTAGTTCAACAAACTGGGCTTATACTTTTTTCAACGGAGGAGACGCTAGTGGAATGACTTTCTTAAGCGGATCAGGAGGAGCAATGTCGTTCGATAGCGGAAGCGGTTCTACTGATGCACTATATCTTTCTATGGGTCAAAACTCAAGATATTTCAATGGACAGATTGGTCACGCTTGGGTTTTTGATGAAGCCCTATCTACCGATGACCTTACCACTCTCTCTGAAGCCACTATAACATATTACGTATGACACGAGACGAGTTTATTTCTGGTACAGTATTCAAGTTCGAAGATGGCGATACCGATTCCTATTACTACGACGGTAATGGGCTCGTTGGTGATGTCCCTTATGTATTGGTTTTAACTGGAGATGAGGCGATTACCATTCAAATAAACGAAGAGGAGCAAAACATTTTATACTCTACATTAGACAAGGTGGGTTAGATGTTGTATCTTGAGTGATACAAATTTAATTCAATGGACATTAAAACTTATGTCGTAGATGACTTCTATGATAACGTGGATGACGTTCGGAACTTTGCACTTGAACAAGTGTTTGACCAAAAGGGAAACTACCCTGGCGCCAGAACAAAGTCGTTCTCTACAGATAGTACAAAGGCTACAATCGAACGTATAGTGAGCCCTATGCATGGCCCTATAACTTATTGGTCAGATCAGGGTTACAATGCAGCATTCCAAATAACAACAGCGAAAGACAGGTCTTGGATTCACTATGACGGTGGAACCCAATGGGCTGGTGTGTTGTATCTAACACCAGACGCGCCATTATCTGCCGGCACTGGATTCTATAAACATAAAGCAACAGGGCTTCTAGAGCCGGCTACGCCTGGTCAAGATGCAGCGTGGGATAACCAGGCGCAGGATGTAACTAAATGGGAATTAGCAAGTAGAATTGGTAACGTATACAACAGGCTAATACTCTACAAGGGTAGTCAGTTTCATACCTCCATGGATTACTTTGGTAAAGACCTTTATACTGGTAGGTTATTTCAAACATTCTTTTTTAATACACAACGATGAAAATAGTAATACACGCAGGATACTACGCTGAACCATGGGACTCAAACACAGAGGGATTGGGAGGCACAGAACAATGTATAGCGAATCTAGCCAAGCAGTTTGCCGCTGTTGCGAATAACTCGATATACGTTGTAGGTATGGTAAAAGAACGACACGATAAATACCTTGGTGGTGGAGACGTGTACTACACTCCTTTAGAGAATGTAAGCAATATTGGAACTCCAGATGTTTTAATAGGCGTGGCTTATCTACATTACTTAAAGTATTATGACGTAGGCCCAGAAACTAAAAAGATATTTTGGCTACACAACGAACTCCCTTACTACTGGCACAAGGGTGAGCGCATGACGGATAACGACATACAGCGCGCTTACAATGAAACAGAGGTGATTGTCTGTGTAACCAACTGGCATAAAGAAGTGTTCTCTATTCAAGAGAAGGCTGTGATACACCCGGATAAAATTAAGGTTATAGGCAACGGTATAAGTGTAAGCAATGTCGCGCCAGTTTCTGAGAAAGAGGCAGGATCTTATGTATACACCTCGCATCCAGAGAGAGGGTTAGACAGGGTTCTAGATGACTGGGAACTCAAGTATTCAACAGGCTCAAATAAACTTCACATATCCACACCTTCTTATGGAGTAAAATATTATGAAAAGCATTTCGCAGAGCGTGTACAGCAAATGCAAAACGTAATCTATCACGGTAACCTTTCTGTAACAAAACTGTACGCACTCTTGTCGCAAATGGAGATCTGGTATTACCCAACAGAATACAATGAAACATTTTGTATTACTGCGCTAGAGATGTTAGCACACAAGGTTCTCCCGGTTGCAAACCCAATCGCTGGACTAGAAGAAACGCTCAATGGATTTAACAAAGACATACAAGACTGGACAGCGGTAGAGAGGTATATACAGACCAAAGACTGGGGTAAGGTAAAAGAGGAATGGTATGGCCTTATAGAAAACATGCCTTCACTTACTGTAAAGGACTCTATTGATTATTCTAATCTAGATAACATACCTCCCACTCCTTATGTAGACATGACGTACATCATTACCCTTCATCCCGAGAAGGAGCAAGAACTACGCAGTCGATTTATGGAGTTCGGAATGATGAGTCCTGTAACAATATTCCATGGAACCAATGGGCATACCGGAGAGAACATGCCTACAGACTACGAGGTTTGTAATCATTGGAAAATAGATGGTCATAAAAATAAATGGTGGGACAGAAATGTTTTGCCGGGAGAAGCAGGCACATCTCTTTCTCATTGGAGATTATGGAAGGATGCTTATGAAAAGGGTTATGAGAAGATACTAATCTTAGAAGATGACTTCGAGGTAACAAGGAAGTTTGATAAAGAGGAATTGGAGACAGACTATGATTGGACTCTGTTCTACCTGTCTTGTAACTTTGTTGAGAAGCCAGAGGTTCTTTCTGAGAATCATGTAAAGCCAAAACTAACTTACTGTACTCACTCGTATATGCTTACCCGTGAGGGAATACGCTTGTTGATAGAGCAAAACTTTAATCATTACATATTTGCTATTGACGAGTTTGTTAGTGCAACATTTACAGAACATCCTAGAGGTGATCTGGGATACATCACTAGGGACACACGTGCTATTGCATTAGCAAAAGACAAGCACATGTTTAAACAAAAAGACCAGGAATCTATGGGACACAATGTATTTGATTATACGAAGAGTTTTTTAAGAAACATACCCTACGATGAGTTCGTGGAAAGGTTCTTGACATACAGTGCAAAGTTGAAGAAGTTTGACTTGATAGTAGATGAGCCTATACCGGACGTCTTTACGTTTCCGTTATTCACAGAGGAGTTTTGTGACTTAGTAATCAAAGAGGCAAACACTTCTGGAAAGTGGACGAAGGACAGGCACGAATATTATCCCGCTACAGATATGTTGATTAGCGAACTAGGCTTGCACTGGTACTACGAAAGAATACTAAAAGAATATGTGTACCCGGCAGCGATACATTTATGGAAACTAAGTGGGAAGGGATGGGATGTAATGAAGACTGAAACCTTTATTATAAAATACGAAGAGTCTGTACAAGGACATCTTGACCTGCATCACGATCATGCAGACATATCTTGTGTGCTTGCTCTTAACGAAGGATATGAAGGAGGGGGAACTTATTTTAGCAGACAGAGTGCCCTGCATAAAGGGAAGGTTGGACACATAGCGATTCACCCATCTCAAGTCACACACCTTCATGGAGCAAGACCTGTAGTTAAGGGAGAGCGATATGTGCAGGTATCTTTTTGTAAAAGACCATAGCATGAGACACTTTATAGACCTAACTACAGAGCAATTAAGGTTGCTTTATATATTAATACCATCGCACCATATGGAAAGCGAAAAGGTTATGGAGATAGTAAAGAAACTCGAGACCCACCTCGCTGTACCTGGGGTCAAACGATAATGCTTATATTTGCTTTATGGCAAAAAGTAAGTATGCAAATTTTCTAAAGCGGCACGGTTTAAAAGGATTTAACAAGCCTAAGCGCACATCAGATCACCCTAAGAAGTCTCATGTTGTTGCAGCAAAAGAAGGAGATAAGGTTAAACTTATACGCTTCGGAGAGCAAGGGGCATCAACAGCGGGCAAGCCAAAGTCTGGTGAGTCTGATCGTATGAAGAAGAAGCGTGCATCATTCAAAGCCCGTCATGCTAAAAACATTAAGAAAGGAAAGATGTCTGCTGCGTACTGGGCTAATAAAGTAAAGTGGTAATGGCAAAGAAGTATAGAAACGGAGATAAAGGAATGAATACAGCGCAACGTAAGGAGCGCTTCATGAAAGACCTTGAAAGAAAACAAGCGGCTGAACAAAAAGAAATTAGCGGCAAAAACTTTACCCGGATAATGAGTGGCAACTACCACAAGAAAGATTTAGACGAACGACTACGTGTTGCAGATGCAGCCACAAAAAGATTAGCAAGAAATAGAGAGGCAACTGTTTATAAGCCGCAAAGAGAAAAGGATTCAGCACAGTTTGACAAGAATACTAAGTATGATGATTTGTTAGGCCGTTCTACTAATCCAGCCAAGAAATATCGAAAAGGCGGTAAATCAAAAGTAAACGAGGCGGGTAATTACACCAAGCCTGGAATGCGTAAGCGTATATTCAGTCGAATCAAAGCAGGAACCAAAGGAGGTAATGCAGGACAGTGGTCTGCACGTAAAGCACAAATGTTAGCCAAAGCATACAAGGCAGCAGGAGGTGGATACAAAAACTAATGGCACTCAAGAAATCACAAAAGTCACTAAAGAACTGGACTAAGCAAAAGTGGAGAACCTCTGATGGTAGTAAGTCAGAAGGCAAGAAGCGCTACTTACCAGATGCTGCTTGGAACGCATTGTCTCCGGCAGAGAAGGCTGCTACAAACAGAGCCAAAGCGGAGGGTAATAAAAAGGGAAAGCAATTCGTTTCTCAACCAGATAAAATCAAGAAGAAGGTAAAGAAGTACCGATCATAATTCTTCTATAGAAACAGGGCTTCTAAACTTGTGACCCTCTTGATGTCTCTTTAGATTTTTCTCAAACGGATATTGTATTGACCGAAACCATAGTCCGAACGGCCCTGTTTTATAATGATTTCTGTTTCCCTCTGGAGCACTACTGTTACTAAAGTAGTTTGTTATTTCATAAGACATCTCTTCTATATATGTTCCGTCCCACTTATCTATACCACCACAGTTCAGTACACAATTGTCTATAGTTTCCTTTAACTGTATGTCTATGTATATACCGTGAGCAAAACCAATAGCGCATATTTTCCACATTAAATCGTAAGCCTCTTTGCTAGGCGTCCCTATTAGTGCTATATCAATATCCCATGTAAGCCAACCCTCTAACGCACCCCCTAGGACATACGCTTTATATTCTCCTAGGTCTAACTTTTTTATATCATTAACGGTAGAGATAAACAACGAATCTTCAACCCCCTCTATGGAGTACCATCCTTTGCGCGTAAACGGGCCGTATTCTATAGTAACATCTGCGTAACTCACTTTAGTAAACTTACAAAACATTACTTAAATTTGCCTTACAAACACATAGTATTATGAATGACAGAATGAAAGAGATGTACAAAAGCGGAGGCTTACTTAAAGCCCTTTTGAAAGATCCGTCTCAAAGAAAGATGGCTGCCGATATGCTTGCATCTAACAGCGACTCTGTTGTGGACGGTAATGCCGGTAGAGGCGGTACCAAAAAATATGTTGCTGGCGGCTCAGTAGAAGAGCGTATCAAAACAATGCTTGGTGCACCAGCAGGTTTTAACCCTGGCGCTAAAGACCAATATGCAATGGGCGGTAAGATGGACTACGGAATGGGTGGTGCAATGAAGTACCGCATGGGTGGAAACATGCCAGGTGAAGACGAGGTTGTTACAGAAATGATGTTGGACAGAATCCAAGATTCAACAAGCGGAAACTTTGAAATGGTAGGAGAAGATTTCTTGCAACAAAGAGAGGAAGATATCTCTGACTCTGGTAAACTCTTAAAGTTCTTTGCTGTTAAAGAAGCGGCTCGCATGTTGGACGCAGAAGGTATCAGCCCAAGAGGTATGAAGCCAGGAGAACTGCTTAACGCTGCTCGCAAGAAAGGCCTTAACCCTATGCGTGGTGCTAAAGATTTGTTCGATAGAGAAATCGATAGACGCAGAGGCACGGAAGATTTCGAAATAGAAAGCGAATTCAGAGCGTAACATATTGATTACACGAAATAAAAAAAGGGGGCCGTTAAGCCCCCTTCTTCGTTTATATTCGAGAGATAGTAGTTGTCTCTCTTCGTCCGTACCAAACGTGGTAGGAGATTCTCCACTTCTTGTGATAGAAGATTCTACTGTGTCCATTCAAGTCTTCTACAATCCTGTGGGGTTGTGCTAACTGCATCTCTGTAGGTAGGTCAACATAGTCGATGTGAACAATGGTGTCTCCAGGAAATGGGATTGACAATTCGTACTTGTATCCTGCTGCTAAATCGAGAATACTTTCTTGTGCATTTGCTGCTACTCCAGTAAGGAGTAATAGGCTCATAATTAAATGTTTCATAATAAATCGGTTAAAATTTCACTGCAGTAAACATAGTAATTCCTTTTTAACTTTGCAACAATCAGTTAAATTTTTTTGAAATGAATAGTGTAGAATCAAACATGGAGCAGCAGATTAAGGATGCTGGCTTTAGTATCTCGGATACAATGCCAGGCGGAGATAATGATGCACCACAAGAAGCGCAGCCACAGGAGGCGCAACCAGAACAACCGCAGGCCGAACAGCCACCGGTTGAGCAACAAACAGCGCCCGAGCCGAGCGCACCAGTAGCAGATGCAGAACCTGCACCCGCTGCTCAAGAGGTTCAACAAGAAACCGCTCCCGTACAGGAGTCCACACCAGAACCTGTACAGCAAGAGCAAAGTTCTTTTAATGAGGATTTATCAGCACTCGAAACTTTCTTTGGTGCTCTGAGCGAAACGCCAACAGAGACTCCACAGCAGGTAGACAGTACTGAATCAATAACTGCAACAGAAATCGACCCACGAATTCAAGTTATTGCTGACTTCGTTGAGAAGACTGGACGTTCACCGGAAGATTGGTTCCGCTACCAGGCATTAGATCCATCCGAAATGGATGATCGCACTGCGATGCGTGTACAAATGGCAAGTGAATATCCATCGTTGGCAAACGACGAGATTGATTTATTAATCAACTCTAAGTACAAGACTGACGACTCAATGTACAACGAAGAAGAAGTAAGACTTGCAAATCTACAGTTGAAGATTGATGCAGAGAAGGCTCGTAATAGTATTGGTACACTCCGTAATGATTATACCAGTCCTGTTATTGAAACTTCAAACCAAGCCGAAGAGGAACCAAATCCTTTCGACCAATCTTGGCTCAATGCGAATCAAAAATCACTTGGAGAGTTAGGCGAAATTGCCTTTGACTTACCTGGTGGTAAAGCATTCAACTTTGGGGTACCGCAAGATTATCGAAACGAACTTGGTAAATCTAACAGCGACATGACTGCTTATTTCGACAAGTATGTTGGAAGTGAAGGTCAATGGGATCACGACTTGTGGAACATGCATAGAACAGTGACAGACAATCTGCCACAAATTCTAAACAGCATTTACTCACAAGGTCTTAGTGATGGTCAGCGTACCATCGTTGAGAAGGCTGCTAACATAGACCCGCAACAACCGCAGGCTAATCCTAATATGAGTCAACAGGACTCGCTAACACAACAAGTACTTGATGCGTTAGGACGTCCGCAAATGTTTTTAAAATAACTGCTATAAAAAAATATTATCATGGCAAATTCGTACCCTCCGGTATTTAACGACAACAAAGCAGCGGTATTCCGTCGCCTTGACCCAGCGAAGTACACTTCGTTGGCTGATTTCATTGACGAAATCAACGCACCAGACAACCGTGACCAATTGGTTAAGACCTATGGTTACCAACAAATCTCTGGTGGACTTACAGGTTTCTTAAGTCTTACAGGTGCAGTACGCGCAAGCGGAACTGCTGACGCTGTACAGTACTGGGAAGAAACTCGTCTACACTCTTACGCTTCAGTTAACTTGGCAGCAACAGCGGCATCAGCGGCTACTACCTTGACTTTGACTAAAGCAACAAGTGACGCTAACGTATTGCGTTTGAACGACGTTGTATTATGGAACGGTAAAGAGCGCGGTATCGTAACTGCTATCACTCCAACAGGTGAGATTGGTCACGCTGCTACTGCTTCTTACACTGTTGAGATTCTAAACGGCAACATCGGTGCAACTGCAGCGACTGGTGCTTACAACCTTCCAGTAATCGGTAACTTGTTCGCTCAAGGATCTGATCAGAACGCAGGTTACTTAGAGTCAAACGTAATCAAGCGTACAAACTCTTACAACATTATCAAAGAGGTATTCAAGGTTACAGGTTCTCAAGCAACTAACATTGGTTGGGTTAACGTAGGTAACGGCGACTACCGTTGGTACGTGAAAGGAGAAATGGACACTCGTGCTCGTTTCCTCGACAAGCGTGAAATGATGTTGTTGTTAGGTGAGACAATCACCAACACGTTGACAACTACAAACATTGGTGGCAGCCCAACAGCGGGTGAAGGTTACTTCGCTGCTATCGAAGACCGTGGTATTGTACAAGATGGTGAAATCACTTCGTTCACTCAGATGGACGCGTTGATTGAAACATTAGACCAGCAAGGTGCTGCTCCAGAGTACGCTATGTACGTAAACTCTTCTCAAGCATTAGAGATTGACGACATGGTTGCTTCATTGAACGGTGCTGCAGGTTTCGGTAACGTAACTTCTGGTATCGGTGCATTCGGTGGACGTGGTTCAGAACTTGGTTTCGACTCATTCAAGCGTGGTGGATATACATTCCACAAGCACTCTTGGAAATTGTTGAACGAACCAACACTATTAGGTTCTGCTAGCCCACACTACTTGGGAGCAATGATTCCGTTAACAACTGTTGTTGATCCTAAGACAGGCGATCGTGCTGCTGCTTTGGAATTAAACTACAAAGACACTAACGGTTACTCTCGCGAAATGGAGCACTGGATGACAGGTTCTATCTTAGGTGTAAACAACACCAACGAAGATAGCCTTCAGTTCAACTACCGTTCTGAGTGTGCATTGGTTACTCGTGCAGCAAACCAACACATCCTTATCACTGCATAAGGAGAACAAACATCGGAGGGGGGCGTTGCCCCTCTCCTTTTTTAATTATTTAATTCTATTCAAATGGCAACACAAGAAAAGGCTGCACCCGCAGCAAAGAAAAAGACTGCGCCCAAGAAGGGCTACAGTGCTATCAAAAAAAATCCTACCGCTCCATCACAGAAAGTGTATCAAATCGTTAAAGGCGGCGGTATTATATTCAAACTAAGAACAGAGGCAACAGTGTTCGACCCGGAGTCAAATAGTGTTCGCGCTATTAGATATTGTCCAGGGGAGTCTAGTATCTATAAGGAGGAGCAAAGCATAAACGCTAGACGCTCTCACATTGCGTTCAATAATGGGTTACTTGCGGTGTCGGTGTCAAAACCAAACCTTATGGAGTTCTTAGATAAACATCCAAGCAATGTCGCTAATGGTGGCAACAAGTTTAAAATTGTAGACAACAGCACAGATTCTGAGGAACAAGTAGAGCGAGAGTTCTTGACACATGACGCTGTTGCGTTAGTTCGAACCAAGGACTCTGATGAGATTTTGTCAGTAGCGATTGCCCTCGGTATCAATATCGAGCAGAAGATGATTGAGATTCGCCGTGAGTTACTCAGAGAGGCTAAGGCAAATCCGGTTCACTTCATATCAATGTTTGATGACCCACGTGTAAAAGTACGTTCCGCTGTAATTCAAGGATCAGACTTCCAGATCCTGGCGGCAAAGCCAGATGGAGTGTATTGGTTCGACAGCGGTAGATTAATTTTATCTGTCCCTGCAGGCCAAGACCCTGTAGATATTATGGTTCGTTTCTGCCTCACCGAAAAAGGTGTTCCAGTTTACGAAGAACTTGTTTCTAGATTAGAAAAACTTTCGTAAGTTTGTCTTATCTCAGTACATAGGCATAGTAATGAGAATCGGTTAATGCAAGAAAGGGGGCCCCGTAAGGCCCCCTTTTTTATTCGTATATTTGCTACAAAGCCTCAAGGCATATGGCAAGTGTAGAAAGAGTATATAAAGCAGTAAAAGATATAGCGAACAAAGACCAGAGAGGGTTTATAACTCCCTCTATATTTAATCAGTTCGCAGGTGTGGCACAGATGAATCTGTTCAACAGATTGTTTGATGATATATCAATGGCAAACAGAATGCGCCGCATGGCTATTGATGGCCCGCGTCAGTTTGCCTTCTCAAAAAAAGTAGAGGAAGACCTATCGACCTTCGCTAAGAAGGTTGAGTTAACTCTTACTAGCGGAACGGTTGCTAAACCAAGTGACTTTGCACGTGTCATATCTATATCAACTATAGGGAAAAAGATTCTCGGTGTACAGAAGCAGTCGCTAGTATCTCTTGTATACAATGAAGACCACATTGACAGAATACTTAACAGCGATTTATCAGCACCCTCTGATGACGCTCCTGTCGCTCTAATAGCAAACGACATAGAGGTATTCCCAAATGTGAATACGAGCATCGCTAAGATTAACTTAAGATATTACAAAGTACCACAAGGTATTCTTCCAGACACTGGTGCAAAGACATCACAGTCTCCTAAGTTTGGTTATACTTCATCTGTTGCTGGTGTAGAGATTTATTCTTCAGCCAATAGTGTGGACTTTGAATTACCAGAGCAGTACTTCACTGAACTCGTCAACGAGATACTTACACTTGCTGGTGTAAATTTACGTGACAGCGATGTGTACAACTACGGCTCTTCAGAAACCACTAAAGACGAAAGTAGATAATGAGCCAGGCATACGTTACAGTAGATAAAGTAATCAACGATTACATCATGAGTGTGGATATGGATGACTACGGGTCAGCCGCATCTGATTATATGTTACGTCAATATGCGTTGCGAGGCATACGTGAATTCGGATTTGACATGTCTCATAATATTAAGACAACTCTCTTGGACGTAAACCAATCGCTAGGCACAGTAGACTTACCTTCTGACTTCGTGGAGATGGTTAAGATTGGTCAACTTGGAAACGATGGGTTGGTGTATGTGTTTGCAGAAAACCCTAACATGAACATACTACCAGATCAACCCGCTGATGCTATTCCAGATTATCTACTTGGTTTTGACTCCTATGTTTTTAGAAACTTTTTATATGAGAATACAATGGGTCGCCTCTACGGTCTTGGCGGCGGTCAAGGTGCTGGTGAGTACAGAATTAACTGGGAAGAATGTCGGATAGAGATATCACTTGTATCTAATACAACACAAGTTGTTCTTGAGTATATATCAGATGCAGCCAAATGCGACAATCCTTGCGTCCCTGTTTTTGCGGAGCAAGCATTACGCGCATATGTCTACTACCACACAATACAACGCAAGGCCAGCGTACCGGCTAACGAGAAACAGCGGGCACGTGCAGAATACTATAATGAAAGACGCCTGGCTAACTCAAGGCTCAAGTCCTTTAATAAGTTTGATGCATTGAGCGTTACCCGCAGAAACTTCAAACTAAGCCCTAAAGCGTAATAGATGGCTTCTATAGACAAACTACTTCCTCGCTCTCTAAACAAAGATGATGATGAGCGTCTAGTTACCCGAGTGGAAATGACGGATGCGCAAAACATTCGTGTGTCTATCGACGCCGACGGTGAGGCGCTTGTGTTAAAAAACTCATGGGGTAACACACATCGTTCAGCAAGTATTGAAAACGGTTCAATGCCCACGGGTACAAATCTCACTATCGGTAGTGTCGGTGATGATGCCGCAGCACAGGTGTATTATTTTGTTTGGAACAGCAACCAGAATCATACGATACTTCGCTATGACCAGAACGCCAAGAAGACCTACATAGTTTATAAAGACTCCGTTCTTAATTTTACTGAGGATGGTTTCGTGTATGCGTCTATAGTTGAGATGTCAAACAGAGATATCTTGCTTTACTTTAATGATGGACAGACGGCGCCTAAGAAAATAAACGCTACCCTAGCAGAACAAAGTATATCTGGAGCAGGAGGGTATCCTAGCACTTTCTCTAGCGGGACAACTCAACAACGCAGAAACTACATCACTGTAGCAAAGCAGCCTCCATTACTTCCTCCAACAACAGTATTCAACAATAATCCAGAGTATCCTCAGAACGACATATTCGAAAAGAACTTTCAGTTTGCGTATCAATACGAGTACTATGACGGAGAGGAAACAGCGTTAAGCCCATACTCTGAACTGGCTATATCTAAGTCCCAATTGAAAGACGGATTCATAGATGCTGGTGCAAGAAATTATTGGAACGAAATAAAAATTACGGTAACAAACTCAGAACTTGATGTAAAGAACATTAACATTTACGCAAGACAGGGTGATAAAGACAGCGCGTTTTTCTTGATAGAAAGCATACCTAATGTGCACGGATCAGGAACACAGGTTCGCACATTCCGTAACGACTCTAACTATAAAGGCTTGTCCGCTATAGTCCAGGATAATACATACTCAAATGTACCTCAGCGTGCAGATAGCCAAGCGATGTCGCAGGGCCGTTTGTTCTACGGGGGATACACGGATGGTTATCCAAACACAGGCACAGGTGGAATGACCGCGGTTCCTAACTACTACAATAAGCCCAACACTTTTAACATACCTATAGAGAAGTATACTCCTTTCCAGAATCAATTCTCTGTAGATTTTGCAAACATCCCCTCGGTCATAACTACGGATAGTAAGATTTTACTTTCCTTCTCATGGCAGGACGGCCCTGTTGTTATTAAAAACAGTGAAGGCAACAGCAAGGATTATAATTTCACATCTTCAGCCCCACAGATACGGGTTTACGACAATGAAACTGGAGGTACTGCGCAACTTCTTTCTAAAGCAAATGAACTCAAGGCCCTAGCAGGAATACGTTACTTAAACAACGGAAGCACAAGCCAAGCAGCAATAAACTTAGACGGTGGATTTTTAAACAGTCCACCCAGTGTAAATTTTGTTGCTCAAAAGGGAACGTCAGACAGCACTGAAAAAACCATAGCCATACGCAAAATTGTAGGCGGTATCAAGGTTGTGAGTAGCGGAGTACAGGTAAGGGAAATCATCAAAGTAACAGCAGGTACAACCCAGGCTCAAGTAAAGGCGCTAGTTAGGGAAACTATTGAGGGGTTATATCCAATACAGTTTACTCCACAAAACGGAGAGGCCGGGTTTAGTAATCTATTTACAGGTGGACAGACCACTGTCTCTGGCGAATCAGCAGCATTTAAGGGAACAGGAAACGCTTGGATAAGAAGAGTAGATACAGGATTTCCTGTGGCTACTAAAGATTATTATGGCGTCACCATGAATCATGTTACGTTTAAGTTTGATAAACTAGTATTCGGAACACGTGAGGCTCAAATCCTAAATGGCGATAGTATAGTATCTCAGTTTGATGTTCTTGAAAGAAACATAGACGGATTTACTAACGACATTGATTTCACCGGAAGGGTGCAAAACTTGAACGGAGACTGGGTACAAATTAACAACCCTCAGACTGATAGAAAATTTTTCACTGTAGACAGAGTTGGTTCTTCAGTCAACCCCGGGGGTTGCTTTCTTATTGATGAGGACGAAATGGACGGGTATCGTTGCTTTAAGTCTGGTTCAAGTCATGAGTTGGGGCTTTTGTTTTTTGACGACAAAGGAAGACCAGGCGGTGTTCAGCCCTTAGACAATGAGGTTTTTATAGAGCACACAAACAATCGCTCAGACGAGAACTCTCTTGATGGAAGAGCAGATATAGTTGTTCGGTTTGATGACACCTTTACTGCGCCCGATTGGGCTGAACGATACAGTGTAGTATATGCAGGACAGGGGTCGATAATAAATAAAGTGCAGTACTCTATAGGGGGTGCATACGTTGCATTAAATGATGCAGATGCTGGTTCCTTTGGTTCCTCGCAAAACATATACCTTTCCCTGGGCACACTACAAAGTAAAGCCAACTCATATGATAATCAAACCGGAGCGTTAATCAACTACGGATTCGCAGAGGGCGATAGAATTAGAATAGTTAGGTATGGTGACGACTTAAAAGAAACATCAACCTGGAAGGTCGCTAAGACTGTTACGCTAATTGCAGATCCTGCAACAAACCCTCTTCTAGACAGAAGTTCTAAGGCTGCTATACAAAATACAACAGGAGACTTCCTTGTTATAGAGGACAATGATACACAAGAGTGGAACACATCGAGTATACTAAAAGGAGTTTCGAAGTGGAACAACAAGTGTGTTATAGAAATATACAGAGAGTCTGGCGCATTTGAAGAAACATTCTATTACGAAATCGGAGAGAACCTTTCTATAGACAACAACGGTGTCCCTCAAACCTTACGTACAGGCACATCGATAAGTATTAAGGTAGAGTCAGTAGTTAGTGGCACACCAGACACTGTTGTTGCTGAGGTAAACAAAAGAGTTTTTAAAGGAGACCTTATAGAAACTTCTGGTGGGGCCACAATCAAAGTGGGTAACGTAATTTTTAATGACGACACAACCTATCCTTTTAAACTCTACGGAGAAATTCAATCCGGAACATTTACTGCCCCTACAGTTTACAGCATGACTGTGACTAACCCTGGATCTGTTGTTCAGTTTAGCCAGGGTGACTCGTATTTTAGATTACGCACGCTGTTCTATGGAAACGCACCACGCAGGGGTGATGAATGGAGAAACATGGCGCTAGCCTATTCTCAGAATGCGATTGTTGACTTTGTAGAAGACCCACGGGTGAGTGACTTTTATAAATCAAACTACACATCGTTAGGTAAACCTTTCCCATATCTCCCAACAGCGACCACCTTAAAAAGGTTTGGCTCTATTACTTATTCAGAGCCGTTTGCATTTGAGAACACACGACTTGGCTTATCTTCTTTTAATCTTACCGAGTTAAACTACAAAGACCTGTCATACGATTACGGTTCCATAAAATCTTTAGTACCATACGATGAGTTCTTGTACGTAATACATGAGCGAAGAGCAGGTATAGTACCCGTAAGAAGAAACATATTAACAGCGAACGATGGAGAATCTTTGACTGCTACTAATATGATACTTGGCCCGGTGAAATACTATGTCGGAGAATACGGGTGTAACAATAACCCGGAGTCCGTGTCGTGGTACAGAGGGTATGTGTTCTTTGTTGACGCTAAGGCGGGCAAGGTTGCTCGTATAAACTTCCAGAGTGGACTAGATCTAATCAGTGAGCAACTGGTAGACAACTTCTTTAAAAACAAAATGTTCTCGGCTAACCCATCTGCTAAAAACAGAAAGTATATAGCAGGAGTAGACCGCGAAAACTATGAGTACATCATTAGTTCACCCGCTTTGTTCTCGAGCACCATTTCAATAGATGATTCGTGTAGTGGCACAACCGCAACTGGACTTGGTAAAACAAACGAGGACGGCAATCTAATCAACGTGAGCGCTGTGTATGATGACTCACTAACCTTTGATTGGAATACATACGCTGTAAACTGGGAATGTGCTGAACAGGAATGGCAGCACGCAGGTAAAGGATTGTTGCTTATTGACACCTTGACCAACAACCCTATCGTAGGACTGTCTCAAGATCAATCTCCGAGCATTACTGGCGTGACTACAGGCATACCTATATTAATTACCTCATCGGCTTACCAGGCGTATCATACAGGGAGATACGATCAGGTTACCGGGGTGGTAACTCCCGATAGTGCAGGTCAATCTTCTGTAACTATAAGCAATACATCAGAGACTCTTGCAGAGTTCACTATAGCCTATGATGTAAAGTCTGATTACTGGAGCACAAGATATTCTTATCAAGCAGAAAATATAATAGGTCTTTCCGACAGGTTATACACCTTTAAAAACGGCGGTATATATGAGCATAATCCAGATGCTACCCGTAATACATTCTATGGTGTTGCAGGAGATAGTATTGTAGAGTGTATTTCTAATTTCAATCCATCTATGGTCAAGGTCTACGAAGCGGTAAGCCTTGAGGGTGACAATAAAGATTGGAGTGTAACACTAACTAATGTTGACCAAACAAGCACGATTGCTACTTCTATATGGGAGGAGAAAGAAGGGTTTTACTACGCACCCTTACACCAGGACTCAAGTAACAATGTGTCTTATACAGCAACAGCAAATATTAGTTCCATTAGCGGAACGTCTGAGGTCTTTGGCTTAGGGTCTGCGGCATCTATTGCTACAGATAAAATAACTTTTAAGAACGCAATCAACAGTATAGGGTTCCCGTTAGGTGTAACAACAGCGCTGTTTAAAGTTAGTGGTTCTAATTTGGTTCCCCTAAATCTATATGCCACAGCCCTTGATGGAGAGAAAGTATTACAGTGTAACGGAACCGTAAGTGGTGTTACTGCTAATGATGAGATTGTATTGATTGCTAATTCTGCTATTGAAGGTGACTCTTTGCGAGACTATTACTTGAAGGGCAGGTTTGTAAACTCCACAACCTCAAAGCATGAGTTGTATGCTATAAACTTTATATACACTAAGTCCAATTTACACAACCAGCAAGGGCAATAGTATTATCAGTATTTTTGTATTATGAAAAAGATGAAGAATTATTTTGTAGGAGGCCTAATAAATGTAGCGGCAGGGCTTGGTACAGCAGCATACGGTGCGTATCAAGAGCGACAAGCCAAAAAGAAAATGGCACAGGCAGACGAAGCAGCCACTGGCCCGATCAGATCACAAGCGGCACGCCAAAGAATTGCGCGTCAAACAAGTGATGCTCAAGCGGGTGTGGATTCAGCATTACGCGCACAGGCTACAGCGGCAGACCGTATAGCATCACAGGGTGGTGCTCGTGGTCTTCAGTCAGCAACACCTGGCTTAATGAGAGCAACAGAATTAGCCTCGAATCGTGCTATTAACAGCGTCCCTACGCTTGACGAAACATCTTTAACCGCAGGTCAAAACCAGCAGGCCCGTCTTAACTTAAACAGGCTTAGTCGTGCAGCAGATGCAGCAAGAAAAACAACTATAAGTGGTGTATCAACTGCAATCCAAGGTGGGGCAGAAATTCTTGGCTCGCTTGCAAAACCTGGATTTAAAAAGAAGAAGCCAGAAGCATTGGAACTACCTGCTACTAATCCTGTTGCCCCGAAGACAGATGCTTTAACCGCTATGTCTAACGCTGCTATGCAGGGAACACAACAGGGGCTTATAGATTTTACTAAGCAGACCAAGGCAGATAAAGCAGCATCTTTCAATATAATGGAGGATGAAGCAAATGTTATCACCGATGAAATGGTTGATGAACTAGATGCTATCAGACCAATGGAAGAAGGCGGTATTCAGAAAACACCAGGAGAGTTCTCGCATGATGACAATCCTATAGATATCGTTCAAGAGGGAGCAAAAATCGGGGAGATGACTGGAGGAGAATACATATTTAACCCAGAGCAGGCTGAAGAAATGCGTAAACTTTCTAAGGCAGGAGATACCGAACTACACGAATTCGTTCGTAACTTACTAAACAAAGAACAATTTAAATAATGGCTGATACATCCACATTCATGGCGGTGGGCCAGGTACCACAAGTAGATTATGGTGCGGTGTACAGAAACGCCAAGGCCCGTCGCGAGTTAGAAGAAGAGAAGAAACTACAATACCTTAACCAGTTCCAACAGGAACGTGGTGCTTTCACTACGGGTATGCAGGATGAACTGCAAGCAGAGTGGGATGCTATTGAATCCGACCTGGATCAGGGAGATATGTCTCTTGAAGCCAAGGCCCGAAGACAGCGGCTGTATAGTAACTACAAGCAACACGCTGCTGATGCTCTTGAATACGCAAACACTGTTAATGATTTAGAGGCATCTATACTAGCAGACCCAAATGCATACAATGACCCTGCTGATTTAATGTCTCAATTAGAAGATGCACGTAATGTACAGGTGAGTGCTCAAAACATAGGTTTAGCAGCGGGTGAATTACCATCACTAAATGAGTTCCGAAGATTTTCTTTGCCAGAGATTGCTCCTAACGCAGCAGCAGGCATGATACTGGAGAACTTGAAAACCTCTGGTGGTATCAATAACTTCTACGACATGAGTGGATCTGGAGAGATTGACCCAGATTCAGTAGCCTCCAGCGTTACCGCATGGTTCAATAGTAATTCTCTGTCACAACAAGAAGAAGACCAGGCCATTGCATACGTACTCCACCAACTCGGTGGTTTAAACGGTTCTATGGATGACCTTTCTAAAATTAGAAACCTATCAGATGAAGAGCGTGAAGGATACATAGGTCAGTACGCGCAGTATGTTACTGGTTCTTTGCAAAATATGTTGGCTGAAGATGTAACAACAGAGCGGGAGAAGCGTCAAGCGGAACTCTCTGACTACAGAACCAAATCAAGAATACAAGCAGAAGAAGCGAGGGCAGCGTCGAACGCTTCTGGGTACGGTGGATTTGTTGTAGAGGCTGGTGACTTGCAATACATGCCTCCTATTACTCCAGATGCAAATGGAAACGTGTTAAAAACGAGTGACCCAGAATTGGCTAACGCTAACATGGCGATTCACGCGAGTATAGAGGGTACACAACCTATGTACAGAGACGTGAATGGTAATCAAAATTATATCGAGAGCATTGGTATAGACCAAGACGGGAAGATGATTGCTATTATTAGAACTAATCAGTCAGTAAAGAACAGGAGTAATAAAACTGAAACTCACGTTGCCAGAACAGTGGTAGACGCATCTGAAATACCGTTGAATGGATTGAGTAACGCTAAACAGGCAGATAAGATTCGTCAGACATACAACAATATGCTACCTATGTGGTCAGCAAACTTTGCAGGTCGTGAGCCACAGCAAAACTTCCAGGGAGATGTAGATTTACTTAGTGAAATGGAAGTCGAGACAAGCGAAACAGGCGTAATGCAAGGGCCTGCCGCTCCAGATCTTCCGGCAGGTGAGTTCGTGCGTCCAGAATCAGTTAATCCAGAGCCTACATTCGAAATCACTGTGAAGGAGTGGAGTGACATGAGCATGCCAGCGCAGCGAAACTTTATCATGGATGAAGCAGTAAAACGCAACAGCGAAACAGTAGAGATGAACGGACGTCAACGCAGAAAATGGGATACAATGACACCTACTGAGCGTAAAAACGAATTGGCTCAAGTTCGCAATGAATTAGGAAGAGAATTGAAAATTGATATTTAATGGAAGACGAGCAGTTATTAGAAGCACTTGAATCCGCGTACAATAGAGGGGTAACTCTTGAGCAGATGCAGGGTAAACTTAGCGATGACGCAATGGTTGTCGCACAAGATTTCTTTTTAAAAAAAAAAGATGGTACCGAAGATTCTCAGATCGCCAGTCCTTCGGTATCAGCATCAGAGCCTTCGGTAAACGGTACGGTATCACTATCTACTCAACTCGACTCTGATTCAAAGGCGGTTTCTTCTGGTTTATTAGACGCTGTAAAGTCAGCGCAGGAACGCGGTATTACCCTCGAGCAAATGCAGGGTAAGTTATCTGATGATGCGTATAATTTAGCCAGTCAATACTACAAAACCATAGAGTCTCAACGTCCTGTTAATCGCAAGATGAAAGACCATTGGTTAATCATTGACGAAAACCCAAGTGAGTTAGGTAGACTTTGGAATCGCGCTGTATCTGGTGGTATTCTTGCTAACGAAATACAAGAGGCAGAAATCACAGGGGTGATGGACTACGAAAAGATAGCCTACCTCAACAACATAGTTCAAAGAGACGCACCAAAAGAAGAAGACTACCTATACGATACAAGCAATCCCGTGGGTAGTTTTGTGCTTGATGTAATACGCACTATACCCGAGTCATTAATCTCTATGGCTACGGCGACAGAGGCTGGTGCTAGAGGTGCGGCGGCAGGCGCCGGTGTAGGAGCAGGTGTAGGTTCAGTTGTACCTGGTGTAGGTACAGCGGCAGGTGCAGGAACGGGTGCGATTGCAGGATTCTTTGGGGGCACATCACTTGCTCTTGAGTACGGTCATTCTATTATGGATGTACTACGTGAAGAAGGTGTGAATGTAACAGATCCAGAGCAATTAAGAGAAGCCACAGGTGACCAAAGAATAATGTCTAAGGCCAGGGAGAAAGGACTTAAGCGTGGTATCCCTATTGCTGTGTTTGATGCTATATCCGGGGGTACTGCGGGTAAGGTGGGTAACGCGCTCGTAAAATCCGTAGGTAAATCAGCAACAAATAGGGCCATGAAGGTGGCTGCAGCAGAAACATTGGTTCAAGCAGGGCTTGGGGGTACTGGTGAGTTTGCGGGACAGGTAATATCGGGTGAGGAAATCAGACCAAGAGACATAGCACTCGAAGCGTTCGCTGAGTTAGGCCCAGCGGCACCAGTAATGGCTTACAATCTTGCAGGTCGTATCGGAAAAACACCTGGTGAATTATCATATATCGACTGGGCAAAAGAACAGGATCAGAAGAAACTCTCTGTAGCCAATGAGGTGTCATTTGTGGCTAACAAAGGGGAGATTGCATCTATAGATAACGAGATTCAAAAACTTAGAGAGTCTAAGAAGAAAGACCCAGCAACTAAGAAAGCAGTAAACGCTAAACTACAGCGACTAAAAAACGAAAAGTACAGCCTACTTAAGGAGACATCAGAGAGAGTGATGAAACTTAATGATACACAATCGGAAATAGTCGATATGCTGACACGTGATTTAAACACAGCGGCAGAAGTATTAAAAGAAGGTAACCTTACAGCAGAGGAAAAGGTTGCTATTGAAGAAGAGATGGAGCAGTCGTCACAAGAGTTAGACCAAATGCTTGCATCTATGACGGAAGAGCAAACACAAGCACAACAAGATGATAAAGAAGTTAAGCCCGAAGAAGTACCAGGTGCAGAGCAAAGCAGGGAAGAACTTGGGGACGTACCCAAGTCGGAAACTAGCAGAGCGAAGGCTCAAATTAGTGGAATACTTCAAGCACGCCAAGAAGAAGTAGGTAGAAAATCAAGAAACAAAAGTGTAGCCGACGCGCTGGCTGATTTCCAATACAACAGAGACAGGAAGAAAGGGGTTTTCTTTAACCTGTTTGATAAGAACGACGCGGGTGCATTGCGAACAATGCTGGAGGAAGGAAAATATAGCGACGGTAAAAGGATACCTATAAAAGAACAGCGGATACTAAGCAAACTTGTGTTAGCAAGTGAGGCCTACAGACTTTTGAATCCAGACTCTAAAGATTTCAATGTAGGGTTTGGAAGAAAGGGTTTCTACGCAGCGGGTAAAGCGGCTGGCTTTAAAAAAGCAGATTTAAAAAATGCTGCCGGTATAACCTCTGGTAGAGTAGGCACTAAAGACGCTCCTATTATAGTGTCTATACCAGCCGCAGATGAATCCCTATCTCAGAGAGGTAAGGTAGATAGATATACAGCAGAAGGCACTGCGTATCATGAGGTTTACCACAAGATATTCTCAAAGTTTTTTAACGACAGACCTATTGACTTCAATCAGTTTAGGAAACTTGTGATTCGTAGGTTAAGCGAGAGCAATGTAAAGGAGTTAAATGCTTTTGCGGAGCGATACATGGAGCGTGAGGATGGAGAATCTGCCGGTGCTTACAAGTCAGAGGAATTTATGGTTCAACTTGGTGGCTTACTCGGTAGTGAAAGAATTGTTTTTGAAGCATCTTTTCTCGAGGAACTCAAAGCGTTTTTAAATGGTATCGTAAGTAAGATAACAGGCAATCGTGTACAGATATTTGAAGAGGCTGGTCTGGCTAAAGATATTTCTGAGTACATGAAGGGAATGAGTAAGGCTGTACGTGCTGGTGCAGACATCAGCCAAGTACCCATGGCCGAATCCTTACAGACAGAACGCTTTCAAAGAGAGCGACCAACGACTACGGAAAAAACAGAGAAGGACGAGTACGGGTTTGAAAAGCCTACGGGCGAGATGGATGTAGAGCCAAGTAAAAACGTGGCAGGTATACCAGATCCAGAGAACTACGACAAGACCTTTGATCCTCTAGAAAAACTAACGGGAATTCTAGGCCCTAAACTAAACGCATTAGCAAAGAAACTCGAGAAGGTTCTTGGTATAGACAGGCTTAGAGGAACACGTAGAGATGTACTTCAAGCATTGGAGATTTCAGAGTCTATAAACGTACAGCACATCAATAGATTTTACCTTGCGTTGCGTCAGATAAATAAGATAACAAATAAGTTACCAGACGAGCAGCGACAAGAGGTGGCTGACCTGTCTAATGACTATCTGTTTGGTGCAAAGGAAGAGACAAGACGAGAAGCCTTCGATAAACTGCAAGAAATAAACCCCGAGTTGATGAAACAACTTGGAAGATTAACAGCGATACGTGCTTCTATGCAGGAGTCTATACAGAACAGCGCTGTCTTTGATAACCTAAGCAGTGAATTGCAGGAGACTATTATAGATAACACAGCATCATACGGCACAAGAACATATCGTGCGTTTACTGATCCCAACTTTAAGTTCGACCCACAACTAAGAGCAGCCGCTGAGAAATCTATGGTTGATGCCATGATTTATGACATGGCTTACGACATATATGAAAACGACAACTTCACTGATGAGATGTATGAGCAGATGGATGCCATGAATCTTGATATGAATGAGTTGGATGACATTGCTCAGTTCATAGAGACAACCCAGATAGAAGAGATTGAGAACAGGGTCAAGGATAGTCTAAGAAATATAGAGGCAGCATCACGAGAATCTCAAGGTAGATACGGCGAAGGCTTGGCAGGCACTAAAGACTTGGGTAAACTAAGAATACCTACTAAAAAATTAAAACAGCGTCAAGACTTACCTATTGAGTTGATGGACTACATGGGTGTAGAGAAAGACCCATACATTAAGTTCAGTCAAACCGTTGCTACTCTTACCAACATGGTGC
>Ga0181380_1000017_pt1 | contig 61759 bp, 42 predicted proteins | sample 3SPOviralmetaG_FD_130116 | JGI IMG/M metagenome (GOLD analysis project Ga0181380, IMG submission 130116) | Marine viral communities from the oligotrophic San Pedro Time Series (SPOT) site, San Pedro Channel, CA, USA - 3 SPOT_SRF_2009-08-19 | ecosystem: Environmental > Aquatic > Marine > Strait... | reverse complement strand
TCTATTTCACACAAACCTCTGATGCAATTTATGATCGACATTGGTATCAAATTCACTGCATTGACAAGAGTGTTAAAGTGGTAGAATCATGGGAGGAAGCAATGACTGCCTTCTGGAATTTCAAACATTTCATTTCACATATAGAGGTAATTGATGCAAAACGAAGAAACAACGCCCTTGGATTCCAGTGATGGTCTAACAATCAAGGAAAATCCTGATGGGTCAATGTCAATGGAATGGGACGAGAATGATCCCCGTTACAGTATGTTTAACGGCATGTCAAAGGAAGAGTTAAATCTTCTTATCTCACACGGACTACAAGAAATTATTACAAGAGAGGAAAACGATGGCATCATCTAATTTTGAAGATCACGCACCTAGTAGTGACATACGAACACACATGAAAGATCTTGATCAATGCACAGCAGACATACTTGAGGTCATTAGTGGATGGATTGAGGAGGATCGTGTCACCCCTGGTGAGTTTATCTCATGCATGAAAAAGGCACTAAATCAAACCTCAACATGGCATAAGACACGTTTGAATCTCATTCAAGACACTGAAGCATTGATCTCAGGTATCGGTAGAGCACCTCAACTATTAAACGAAAATGGCAATTGATGGACGCGCTGAAGGCGACAAAGTAGCACGTAAACTTGAAGAATTGGATGCAGTATTTGCAAAATATGATACTGTAATTGATGGTGATCAAGTAACAAATAGTGTTATAGAAAAACTGAATAAATGTGAAGAACTAAAGGAGTTGTTATCAAATGCGGTTGCTGCCAGTAAAAGAAAAAATCAAGGTAGTTGACAACTATTTCCCAGAATGGTTTGTCACAAGAGTATCTCATGAGTTGGAGTTTATGCCTGTAAGGTATAACAACACACCTTACGCTAACTTTAGACAAGCACGCTTCTTTGGTTCTACATTAATGCAGGAAGATAAGTTCTTTGATATTCCATCATGGTGGGTGGTGGAATATTTCAATGAATGCATGTATCATGATATATGTAAAGAATGGACTGTCCATGCCTGCCTGAGAGTGCTACTTAATGGACAATTACCTGGACAACATGGATGCAATCATACAGACTCTGATAGTAATAATTACTTATCAGTGATATATCATGGTCACGGTGTTGATGGTGATACAGTCTTTGTTGACAACAATACAGGTGAGGATATTCAAAGAGTATCATTTAAAGAGGGAAGATTGGTGATCTTTAATTCATCATTAATGCATCGCTCTGATGCTCCCTCACAGGGTTATAGAGTCTCGCTAGGTGGTGTCTATCCATCAGTGCCGATCGACACGCTGTGACAGTTGGTCAAAGTGTCCACTAAACCCGCACAGGGCACCAAAACCGTGTATATTAAGAGAGTCAAAGGAATTCAACCGATGCGAAGCACCACCAAAGCACAAGCACTCGATCAGTTTCGTTACAATTGGAAGGCAACTGGATCAACAGATAAGGTCGCAAAACGTGAGGCATGGGGTATATTTACTGATGAATTGTGCCGTGAGGGTTACATCACCATGAGTAAGTACGAATCATGGTCAAACCCTTTCTGACCCTGTGACGCCTCACAAAGGGGCACACAGACGCCCCACAGGGCACCAAACCCGTGTATATTAAGAGAGTCAAACAAACACACCTCATGCAACTCACAAACTCCGTCGTCACTGTTGATTTCTTCCCTGAGGCATTCATTGCTGAGTCATGTGACATCAAAGGCATGAAAGTTGTCGTCAGACGTTTCAACAAGCGTGTCACCTGGAATGCTAACGGTCTCAAGTCTTACAGCACTGTGACAGCACTCACAGCACGTAATGAGTGGGCAGAGCGTATCGCTAACGGTGCAACAGTTACTGACTACAACCTCGACAAAATGCCTCGCTCTGAGTATCTTCCAATGGCAGTATGATGAGAACTACACAGTATCTCCTAGGCGGCATTATTGGATTTGTCGCCATCACATGCTATTTGCTATTCTTAGCGCATCGTGATACCCAGATGATGAATTACTACGACTCAACTATTCAACAACAATCAACAAAATGATGGATTACGACATCAACGAAAAAGAAACCTCACTCGACAACATGGGTGATACTTTGCTTGAAGCAATGCAAAACTGCATCGAAGATGATCGTGTAGGTGATGCTCATAGCATCTTAAATGAGTGGATTGTTGATGATCGTGATCCTATGGATGGATCGTATGAGTTTATTTTTATTCCTAACAATACGTTGAATGTATGACACAAGAAGAGAAGATTCTCAGTGCATTAAAACAAATCAATGAAGTTGAGTTAATCTGCAAAGAGTTAGAATACAGAGACTATCTAACATCTAGATGCAGCACTATTAAGCATGAATTAATGCGTCAATTCTCTGTCCTTAAATCACATCCAGATGATCTCGTGTTTGATCGCTAGTCAGTGTGCCAATCGGACAACTGTACCCAAAATCAGGGTTTCCCGTTGCCAAGGGCATCAGAACTGCTACAATTGATTCAAGACAAACAACCAACACCATGACAGCATCCACCACCGCAAACGAGACCTTCCAAGGTTGGGCAAACTACGAGACGTGGAACGCTTCGCTGTGGATCGCAAACGATGAGTTCCTCTACAACACCGCTCGCGCTTGTGTGACCTTCGCTGAGGACGGTGAGAGCGTATGGAGCAAGTTTCAACGCTGCATGACAGATGGGCAGATCGGTCGGATGCTCGGCAAGACTGAGGACGGCGTTTCATGGAATGATCCAGCAATCGACGCAACCGAGATGGAAGAGATGATGCGTGACCTTTGAAAACCAGTTGAGACACTGGCACAAGACCCCTAGCAATCCACCCCAAAATCTGCAACAATAGCAGTATGCAAAACAAAATCATGCTCAACTCAATCAAGAATTTCATCTCTCCTCCTTCCATCATTGATAATCAAGATTTCATCGATGCATGTGATCAACTCGGTCCATTCATGTATGAGAGTGGAATCGAAGATTTAGATATGTGCTATGATTTTGTTTGTGAGGCATCAGGATTGTCCTTCGCTCACGATACTAAAGCATGGGAGTATTTCTGCGATACTTATGAAACAATGGACACAATCCTTAAGTGAGTATCATCAACCATCCTAAAGTAATCGACCTTTTGACAATGACACAAATCACAATCGAGCGCACTCAACGACTTGAGAAGGCAACATGGTACACTGAAGATGTATGGATCTCCGAAGATTGCATCTTTAATGATGATCGTCCTAGCAACAAACTTGCTGCTTTCACTATCACTGAAAACTTCGATTATGATGACAATGCAAAGTATCGTGTAAATGCACGTCGTCAACAATATACAGCAGACAACAAACTAATATACATTTACCCAAAGATTGCAACTTTCAATACTATCGATGAGTGTAAGTCTTTCATCATAGAGTATGCAAACGAGGCAGTTTCTATCGCTATCTTTAACGATCAACACCTCAACGCCCTTGAGGCGTCCTATCGCTGACAATCGGACAACTGTACCCAAAATCAGGGCAACCCCTTCACAGGGGCACCCTGATGCTCTATAATTGATTCAAGACAGACAACCAAGCATGATCACGCTACGCCCTCACCAAACTGCTGCTGTTGATGCTATGGCAGCGCGTCAGGGACAGGTCATCGTCCCCACTGGCGGTGGTAAGACGATCATGATGATCAGTGACGCGATCCGTCGCATGGATGCTGCTGATCGCCCTCTGACCTTTGTCGTGGTCGCTCCTCGCATCCTGCTGGCGTCTCAACTATGTGACGAGTTCTTGTCGTTTCCTGGTATCCGTCGCCCTGACTTAATCCCTGCTGTTGTTCATAGTGGAGAGAGCAAGCACTTCAAGACAACTAAGAGTGAAAAGATCGCACTCTTCGATGAGATGTGCGCCTCTGCTATCTGTCATCGTATCATCTTCACTACATATCACTCTCTTCACAGAGTCATCGATAGTGGTATCACTGTAGATGTTGCATATTACGATGAAGCACACAATGCTTGTCAGCGTAATCACTTCATCAAAGTGGCATCCATGTCCATGATTGCAGATAGAAACTATTTCTTCACTGCAACTCCGCGTGTATCTAACAAGCACGATCGTGGCATGAATAATATCAGTGTATATGGTGAGGTAATTATGAATGTCCCCGCGCCTGAGTTGGTGGCACAGGGTAACATTCTGCGTCCTACGATTGTGCCATTCAACACACAATCTGTTGTCGATAAGAAGAATCCACATGTTGTCCACAGCAACACTGTGCAAGACATTATTGACAATCTCGATGAGACTAGCGCCGCTAAAGTGTTGGTTGCTGTCCCATCTTCGCGTGTGCTCGGTAACATCCTCGGTCACACAGATATCCTCTCCCAGTTGAAAGAGAGGGGTTACAACGTGCTTCACATCACATCTAAGTTTGGTGCTTATGTCAACGACAAAAAAGTCAATCGCGAGAAATTCTTTGAAACTCTCACCTCTTGGGGTAAAGAAGAAGGCAAAAAGTTTATTCTCTTTCATTACTCTATCTTGTCGGAAGGTATCAACGTGCCTGGTCTCACTCACTGCATTTTGCTGCGAAATCTTAACGTCGTCGAGATGGCACAAACTATCGGAAGGGTTATCAGACTTGATCAACGCGATGCCGCTAATCTTGCGAGCGGTAGTGTTACTCCTTGCAATTGGAGTATGTATCACAAACCCACTGGTTTTGTTACTGTGCCTGTGCATCAGAATTATGGTGCCGCAGTTATCAAAAGATTGCAAAGAATCACAGACGAAATCTTTGTAAAGGGTATTCCTGCCACCGCATTAGTGTAAACAAGTCTTGTGCCAGTTCGACAAAGCGGTACAACCCCCTTGCTTTCTGGTCTCAAATTTGCAATAATACAGGTATGAAAAACAACTTCAACGATCCTTGCTCCATCGCCCTCATGCATGATGAGGCGCTGATTGGTCTCCACAATCCCTACGTGGCAAACCTAGTTGAGATGGGTTACGATCGCGCAGACTGTGAGATGGTTGCCGCTGCTGGTCGTGAGGCGTCCTATCCTCGGACAATCTACGGTCGCACCTTTGACACAAAATCAGAGTATGATGAAGCATTGGCAGACTATCTTAACGGCATGTAATGAAGCGTTTATGACACTTTAATCGCTTCACATCCTTTACTAAATCTTTTGATCATGCGTATTGCTCTCTCTGCTATCATCATTATCTGTGGTGCTAACTTACTCATTGAGTTGTTAGATTCTCCATTGATTGATGTCATCAATGAAAGAAACGAGACTATTCAAAGACAAATCGATCGCATGTGACGATCAGACAACTGGACCCAAAATCGGGTAAACCCGTTGCGCCACCCTCCAAAACTGCTACAATACAGACAAGAGGGGCACACAAGACCGCCTCTCATCACTCCATCACTTCTCTCATCATGCGTAAGATCGAAACCAACATGAATGCCGCTATCAAGGCAAACAAGAATTGGAGCAACGCAAACACATCTGTTACCACTACAGATGGAGTTTCTAAAGTATTTCTTCACGGCAATTTGATTGCTAAAGTGGGTGATGATTTTGTTACCATCTTTGATGGTGGTTGGCAGTCCAACACCACCAAATCACGTCTCAATGCTATCATTAATGAATTCTGCAATGCATTCACTGATGGTGTCTTTCAGAAAGATTATCAGTGGTTTATTCGTGACAACAAAGTGACCCATAATTTCGTTGATGGTTACACCTTCTGTGAGTATGCATGATCAGGACTAACAAAGAGTGGGCATCAATCTACGCCCGTTTTTATACTATTCTTCTTCTCATCATTCTATTATGACATCACCCACACTTGCACAATTAAAGAAAAGTGTAGATCAAATGATTGCTAATCAGGGACCAGATGCACCCGCAGCATGGTGGATCTACACCCATGAAGATGTTTACCTCTTTGACAATGATGGTGATGAGATATATCAAGAGCAAGAAGTATGTGAGAAAGTATTAGGTAATCTGCACAACTATGATCACATCTACACAATGATTCAAGATGCTATTGAAGATGAATTAAAGACTGCCTAAGTAATAACAACCAATCAACTGATTATGACTGCCTCACCCCTATCTGACACGCTTCAAGAGAAGGTAACTCAAGAAACTTACGGTTTGTTTCCTACACCCGTAACACGCTATTCCATCCCCAATCATGATGATCTAAAGCAACAGATTCTTAGATGGATGGAATCTAATGACATTATTGATGATCACAAAAGAAACGCAATCTGTCACAATGTAATACAAGTCGGACCGAATAACAAGATCGTGAATGATCTCCCCGACCTATACAAAACTCTCATTCAAGCAGCAACATATCATAACGACAACTCTCTCAAGTATAATGCACAACTAGGCATCTCTGATTCATATCTAGAGATAGCAAACAAAGATGCAATCTATGCACCACACGAGCATTCAAACTGCTTATACTCCATCCACTATCTAATCAACTACAATGCTAAAGAGCACGCCTATATCAAGTGGAGACGTAACGTGTCATCATCATTTTATCCTGTCATTCAACTAGATCAAAAAGAGATGTCCCCTTACAATATGACAGAGGCGACATTCAATCAGAGTGAAGGAGACATGTTAGTGTATCCATCTAATCTTACACACGGATATGACTCTAACCTGTATGATCAGAGGATATCATTAACAGCAAACATCGTGCCTATGTAACACAATACTCCACACCTAAGTGATACTTTTCCACAGGTTTCTGTATTTTTGTGGAAAACTTTAAATGGTTTATTAAATCTATTAGAGTGTTACATAGAAGAGACAATTGGTCCTCCCTGTTGTTGTCTAAGACTGTAGCACAAAGAGATTTTTTCCACAAGATCACACAGGACACTAGAAACACTGCCCTGACACGGTTGACAACCACACACAAATAGACTACAATTCATGAGTAACCAATCAATGTGTATCTCAATCGCTATCTAACAATGGGACGGACCTACAAACGAAACGATTTGCATAACTCTCGCAGACCCAAATCCATTAGGGAGAAGCGACAGACAAGCAGGACTAATCGATCAGTTTCCGATGAGTTTTCCACAGGCAACAATGAGGACTCTAAGTATCAACGAAAGAACCAACAATTCACTGAGACAGACTATGAATGACTTCCCCACGATTCCCGATTGGATTGATGACATTCTTGAAGAAGATGCTGAAGAGTATGATGACGCAGCATCAGAGACTTACCCCACTGATTCACAATCTGACTACACATGAAACTAATCACATTGGAGACATCTCCCCCTGTTAATGTAAAACTATGGGAGAAGAGTAAGAAGTACTTTTGGAAGTATGATTACGATGGTTGTCCTAAGTATGGACCATTTAGATCACAACAACAAGCACTCACAGACGCACGCTCTTACAGTACATCACTATGACTACTGCAACCTCTATTCCACAACAACTAGAGACGCTGCTAGACCTCTATGATGAGGGGAATCTACCACCTGATGATATCATTCAGATGGCACAGTATTTGATAGACTTAGACCTTGATGATCAGTTGACACAGTATCAACAATTGTGTGACTATTGCATCGCTGAGGGTATGTGCTATGACGTGCAGACTGAGGACACTATGTAACACTCAGGGACAGTGTTATTGGGTGTGTTAAGTATCATTGGGGGTTGGGTATATTAAAAACGCCTAAGTCCCTAACCTACAAAAGTATCACTCCGACCTCGCAATATTATTCAAATGAAACTTCGGGTCCCCCTCACACAGAAAAATTTCCCAGGGTATAATAATCCCCCACAGGTCAGCACAAGTCTCAAAGAGCAATTGACATATATTACAATGTCACTCTCAGAGACCGCTAGGATCGCCTGTGGGGGTCTCTGGTATAAACTTACAAGGAAAGACAAGCAACCATGAGTAACTCACGTAGTGACAAGATGAGAGACCTCCGAGAGGAGTATAAGGATCTCTTAGGTCTTCCATGGACTGGTAGACGAATGTTTGGATGTTATGAGATTATTCGTAAGTATTACAAGTGGAAGTATGACAATGAATTGATTGACTTCAATGCACGGGGGGTGATCACATTCTCTGACGAAGCAATTGAGGAAGGGGGAGCATACAAAGTAATGGACTGTGAGTGGGGAGAAGAGACTGACTTCTCTGTATTACTACCAGAGGATGTTATTCTATTCAGACTATATGTCAATCCATTAGGAGGATCATACTCAGCACCACGGGGCAGAGCACCGAATCATGGAGGAGTTTACCTAGGTGATGGATATATGCTTCACCATCCATATGGCAGTAAGTCACAATTAGCAGACTTAATGAGACCTAGTTGTAAAGTATGGGATACAAGTTGTGTCGGTGCAATTCGCAAGAAGTCTACATAATTTTAAATGTAACTTTTAACACATGTCAAAAAGATATGTCCTAGAGGTGGAAATAGATGAGCATGGAGAATGTTTTCTTACTTTGCCAGATGTTTTACTCGAAGAGACAGGTTGGGCACCTGGAGATGAATTAGAATACAGTGAGGACATTGATGGGTCACTCATCTTGCGTCGTTACGAACCATAGAAACTTTTCAAAAAATCGCGAAAAACCGCGTCCAACATTATGACTGAGACACCTAAGTTTAGTAATCTTGAAGAATATACCAATTGGGGATTCGAGCAACTAAGTCAAGCATTGGTGCAACTTACCAATCGTGTTACTGCATTAGAGTCTGCTCTTGCTAAATTCCCGCCTCCTGGTGCAGACATGATTAAGTATAGGATTCCTAAGCATGAGGAGTATAGTAATCTAGAGACATTGTTTGATGATCTGTATGATCGTATACAAAACCTAGAGACTGAAAGAGATAATCTTAAAACCCAACTAAATAAATTGGAAGGATACGAACAACCCTAATTCATTATGGCGGCATATTTGCTGGAGACTGCAAGGAGTTTTCCCAACCCAATCTCTGGGCAGGAATATAATACCATTTGGAAAAGACCATCATCAGGTGATTATGAAACATCTGATATGGCATATGGACTAGGCACTGGCACGGATTACTTTATCACCTTTGAAGGTAGTGGACCTGGATCGTTTCCACTGGGTAAAGATGGTGTGCATTATATTGGAGATCAGGAAGAGACTTGTGTAGCAAACTGTGGTTATACTCGTGCGCCTGTATTCAGACACTATCGTGGAGAGAAGAGAGACCACAAGTATAGCAAGGGTCCTGAGTTAATTGAGCAGGATCTTGGATGTGAGAATGAGAGTTGGAGTAGTGCTGGTAGTGGATATAACAAAGAACCTAGACAGAGCAAACCATACTTCTTCTGTCTAGATGGAGAGAATGATGACAGTGTGCCACTGAAGGTATGGTATTCATATTGGCCTGATAATACTATTTTTACTGTGGGTAATGATACACCTAGCAGTTATGGATATACCAACGGGTGTGGTGAAGGAAAGTATGCTGAGTGCTATACCATTGGACATATCTGCACAAGTGAGTCTGATGCAAACAAGTATGGTAATGCAATTCCTTTATATCACTATCGCTATGGCAATCAGAATGCTGGTAGTGGTAAGGACATCGATGACTTCTATACTATCAATCCTGCAGGAGAAGTTAATCTAGACGGCAACCCAGTCGAATGTAGAGATCCCATGAAGAGGGAGTACGAGTACCAGGGCATCATTGGGTATGTGTATGCAGATGACCTGGAGAGGCAGTCATCGATTTACCGTGACGTTGGTAGGATCGGTCCTACAGGACAGTGTGTTGATAAGAGTGGTTGGTATACTTTCCCTGACCCAGCATGGGATATGGGATTCTATCATAGGGGCAGGAAACCTAGTGGTAGTAGTAGTTACGATGAGGACATCGGCACACCTGCAACCATTGGATTTGGTAACCCAGACACTGCTGACATTGCTGATGCGAATGCAAACTTTGAGTGGATGTATGGACTTAATGGTGCAATCAAAGGAGCAGTGCCTAAGTTTCTAGGTTTTGAGGATTGTTATGACTCTCAATTCTTTTACTATCTCTATGATACATCGTATCCATGGAATGGTCCTATCTTTGGTGTGCAGTATGCATTGAATGATACGCCATGCTGCCCTAATACAACGTGTGATGACGAATCTGCTACAGATACAGGTGGTAGTGGATACACTTCCTCAACGGCTGTGCCATGTTGTAGACCTAATGGACACTTCTATTCACATTTCTATCAGATTCGTGAAGATTCTTGGGAAACTACCAAGACTAAGATGATCATTTCGGATCATACTGCACAAGCATCTGCAGAATCCTTTGAAATTGTTGATACTGACTCACCTCGTATCCTGTTTAGATACACAACTCGCACTGGAGACTTCAATAGAGGGGAAACAATCAACGGATGGAACATTGTTTCCGTGTTTTATTACGGTGATCGGTTAAAATGTGGATTGATTGAGTTAGAAGGAGGCACAAATGCCTTCACTTATAACAGCACTTACACTTCAAGTGACGGTGGAGAGATAAAAGTCCTTGCTGGATACGGTATTGCAGACAAATGTGCGTTTGCTGGAGTGTATGAATTCCCTAAAAAGGTAGATTTCTATAAAGTTGAGCTCAATCCTAAAGCACTTGTGCCGAATCGCACGCTAGATGAGTTTAAAGGTGAGGCAGTTATCAATAATGCAGGCGGTGTTTCCGAAATTATCATCATTAACAGTGGTCGTGGTTACACTGACAAGGCAAAAGTGCAGTGCATCACACCAAAAGTGCTGAAAAACTTCTCTCCAACGGATAACACTAACCATTTGGAGGATTTAATCAGCACTGAGATTGAAAAATCAGACGGATCTGTCAACATGGACGGAATTGGGTTTGGATCAGTTACGTTTCAAGATCAAAGTCCCTCCAAACAATCGCAAATTGTAAGTGGTGTATTTGGAACAACGGGTAATGTTGCACAATTCCCCCCAGATCACGATGGAGTCAACGCAAAAGTCACTCCAGCAGTGTTGAGAATTGAAAAGTTTGATGAATTTGGTGGAATTGAGAGGATTCTTGTCGTAGAAAGTGGTGCAGGATACGATACTGAGTTTGCACCACCCGTATTTGTGATCGATCCTGAGTTTATTGACTACAAAAGTCCCAACGTTGGCGATGTTACTCAGTTGGCACAAGGAATTGCTGATCAATTTGTAAATATTGAGACCCCATGGGAGGGTTATAGTCCTGCTTTGATAACTGGAGAGGGTGAAACCGATACAGATCCTACAGAATGGGTCAATATGCCCGATAATGACTTTGGAGGCACACCAAAGAAATTTGAAAACTTAAAGACTAAGAGACTTGGCAAACCAACCAGTCCTGGACAGACGGCAAATACGGGATTTACCATCATGAGTACTCCAATTGCCTCTTCAGCACCTGACTCTTACATTAGAATTGCAGAGGTTGACACCGATCTTGAGACAAAACTGTGTTTTGATCTACCACCATCGTGTCTAGAGATCAATGCAAGGAGTAATGTACTCGATGCTTTACCTAAAAGGGAATTCTGGGAGCTTATATCAAGAGAAGATGACAGAATCAAGACATATGAGTCCGATGTGATGTCTGCAGCATACGCTGTTGCCGTAGATTTAGAGGAATACCAGGAAAAAATGTCTGATCTATACGGTCCTTTCGACAAAAGTCGTTGTTTGACCATGGGTCAACCCAAAGTTTACAACATCAGACGCTGGTTTGACATGCCATGTGCATATCTTAGCAATGTTGAGAAGGGATCTGCCATCCTAGATGAGATTGAGGAGGGTAGAGACGCAACTGACCTGCGTGCCTTTGGTTATTTGCCTTACAAATACTGTGCTTCTAAGGTAAAGGAAGCAGAATTCAATGTAAGTATGGAAATCCAAGGAAAAACTATTGGATCTATGGGTCAAGACTTCATGGATTACCTAGATCAATTCAAAAAACCCAAAATGACACCGCCAAGAAACCCAAAAGCACCAACAGGTGGCAATGGTCGTGACGGTAGTGACTATAGAGTGTGGAAATGTAATAACGGTAGTGTTGATGGACGTTGCTATCGTGATCCTAATGATCAAAATGACATTATCTTTGTGCCTGTGGGTCAAGATGAGAATACTTACGACTATAACCAGAATGGTTACAGTGAATATGAGCAGTTTCAGTTATGGTTAGGTGATAATTTAACCAGTGGAAGTCTCACAACTAATACTCCTACTTGGAGTTGGCAAGAAAACTACCAAACAGACGGAGGAACTACTACAGATCCTAATACTGGAGAAACCACTCAAAATCCTCCAATTAATAATACTGCTAACTTTGGAGCACAAGCGGAATATACTGCATTTGAGGTGGACTGCAATCCAAATCCAGGTGATACAAATGTGCCAAACCATGATTGTTGGGACAAGTATGTGCGTGCCTCTGGTGCCCCCTCAGATGCCCCCCTGGACGTGTTTTGTGGTTATGACGCTAATGGTGACGGATTCGGTGGAGAGCGTTTCTGGGAGATTACAGGACCTGCTATGGGCACTGAAGAAGGAGGTTGGACAACACCAACAGGTCCAACCAATCCATTCTGCTCAGCGTGTACTGGATCTGGTACGTTATTCTCAGGATTCTTAGCATTCTTCTCAAGCTCAGGTGGGCAAGAACCAGCGTGTGGTCTACAATCAGTTAATGATGCATCTATCGCTTGTGACCCAACCAGAATATATACTGACAATGGCGATAAAGTTTTAGTCTTAGGATCATATACAGGAACTATGAGAGTTAGAAATTGGTTGACTGGTGGTGTGCAGGCATTATCAAATGCCATCAATAATCTGGGCAATCCTTACTTCAGTGAATGTGACGTTGACAGAGGATATACTGATGGAACTGGTATTAACGAGGAATTCTAAATGGCATATGGATTTTTAAAACCAGTTGGATCAATTAATGGGTTGCCTTGCTCAGGGCATGGTCTTTGCATACCATCAACTATCCACTCAGTGCAGGTGTGTACCACCCCTCCAGTGCCCTACACCATCCTTATTAAGAATTTTACATGCTGGTGGCCACCAACATCTTTGATCCCTCTTACAGGACTTAATCCAATAAGAGCAACAGTGTTGGTGCAGGGACTACCTATCCTGATTGGTGGGGATGTATTTACACCCCATATTTCAGTTTGTACTAATATTATCATTTACATATGCCCCTGTGGAAAAGGTGTGTGTCCTATCCCAACTCCTATTGCTTGTAGTCTCTTAACAATTGAAGATGCTCCAGGGACAGGACACGCTAGAGTATTAATGCCTACTACACTGACAGTATATGCATTCAAGGTCCCCGTTGGTAGGATTCTAGATCCTCTAGGTGTAGGATTCCCTGGATTCTCTTGGCCTTGCTCCTCAGTGGTTGCATTCGGGCATCCAACTGTGCTATCATCCTAAAGTAATCTACACAAGAGCAATGCCTAAGAGAGCGACGACTGGACTGGTCAAAGATGGTTGGGTACCTGGCAATCCTAAAACCACTCGTCAAGGAAATTCCAAAAACACCAAGCATTCGGCAACATCTAGAAATGCTGCTAGTAAGCGTTATCGTGGACAGGGTAAATGAGACCTGAGACTAGAGAATCTATGGAGATGCTCTTTTCTGCAAAATGGAATGTCCCAAAAGCAGCAAAACATTGCAATCTTACTGAAAAAGAAATGAAAATTACATTCAATGAGTATTGTGCTTTTCATCAACCAACTTGGGTCTGTGAGGAATCAGTTTAATGTCTATAAATAACTTTACCAGTGGAGGACATGAGTAATGGCTAATAGCCCAATCCCAGATCAGAGTAAAGAATTTCTAAACTCTGGAATGAGACTAATTACCGATCCACGAAGTGATAAATATCTCAATATGAATTCTCTCGATAATAAAGAGAGAGCAAAAAGAGAAGAAAAACAGAGGTAGTAAATGCCTGCTTACAGATTTAGATCTGATCAGTACGTCAGTAGAGGTTTTAAGGATTTAGCGATTTCATTCGCTGCTAATCCCTCTACTGACGATTTTGGTGCAGTGAAAAATGAGAGAGCAATTAGTCAATCAGTAAGAAATCTACTAATGACTATTTTAGGTGAAAGACCATTCCAACCTGAAATTGGAAGTAGACTTAAAGGTCTTCTTTTCGAACCATGGGATCCATTCTCAAAAGATGCAATCCTAAGTGAAATTCGCAATGTGCTTAAACGATTAGAGCCTCGTATTGAAGTAACTAATGTCGATCTACGAGACAATAGTGATAATAATGATATTCACTGCGAGCTCGAATATAAGATCGTAGGACAATCTGTTACTCAATCAGTCGAATTCCTTTTAGAGAAGACCTAAAATGTCTGCAATACCCTCACAATTAACATCTTTAGACTTCTTTGAAATTAAAGAGTCTATTAAGTCTTACCTTCGAACACGTAAAGAGTTTAGTGACTACGACTTTGAGGGTAGTGCTGCAGCATATCTAATTGATATCTTAGCATACAACACATACTATACGGCATTCAACGCTAACATGGCGCTGAATGAAGCATTTCTTGAGTCTGCTACGGTAAGAGACAACGTAGTCCGCATTGCAAAGCAGTTAAATTACACTCCTAGGTCAATTAAGTCGCCTAGAGCCTGTGTTGCGATTCGTGCTCAGACACAAATATCGTTGAATGGATCTACATACCCTGAGTTTTGCGTACTTAGAGAAGGGGATGTCTTTATTGCAAGTAATTTTAACGACGTATATACCTTCTGTGTAACTAGAGAGTTGCAAACTACGGTAGATCCTTCTACAGGTATTGCAACCTTTAACCCTGTGCTGGTACATCAGGGCAATTTGCTCAAGTATAACTATACAGTTGACTATACAAAGAATCAAGATTATATAATTCCAACTGAAAACGTAGATACCGCTTTAGTTTACGTTGATATCTCGCCAAATGCACAGTCTCAAGAGACTGATAATTACAGTTTGTCGAAAAACGTAACTTCTCTTGATGACACGTCGCGTATTTACTTCCTTGAAGAGACTGATGACCTGAGATATCGCCTAATTTTCGGTGATGGCGTCATTGGTCGTAAATTAATTGATGGTGAATACATCAGACTTAGTTATGTGACCACAGAAGGTGAAGAGGCAAATGGTTGTAAGGACTTTAACTTCATTGGTAGCATTAAGGACAGTGATGGCAGAGCAATTGCCCCAGCAAACATTGCTGTAGAGACTAGAGAGCCTGCTGCAGATGGTGAGCAACGCGAATCTGCACTTTCTGTCAAGTTTAGGGCACCAAAAGCATTCTCAACTCAAAATAGAGCTGTGACTGAAGCAGACTATGAGCATATTGTATCAGAGATCTATCCACAAGCAGCTGCGGTTACTGCATATGGCGGTGAGAAACTAACTCCCCCTGTTTATGGAAAAGTATTTGTTGCAGTTAGTCCCAAAACAGGCAATAAACTGAATGAGTCTACAAAAGCGAAAATTAAGAATGATTTGAAGAATTATACGGTTGCATCTATTGATCCTGTGATCATTGATCCTACCGTCTACTACATTATCCCCAAATCATACGTTTACTACAACGGAAACGTTACAAACAATACTGGGTCCGAGTTGGCAAGTAAGGTTTTGCGTAATATTGACCAATTCAACAAAGATGGTCGAAATAATCGATTTGGTGGACGCATTGATGGGTCTAAGTACAATTCAATGGTGGATAATAGTGATCCTGCAATTGACGGCACTGTTACTCAGATGACTGTTGGGCAAAATCTTGACCAATTCACTTTTGGTGATGTATTCACTGAATGTCTAGATTTTAAAAACCCACTTTATGATCCAAACGGATTTGCTGGCACTCCAACGGGTGGTGGTGGATCTCCTGGTGGTGGTGGTGGCAACGGCGGCGGTGGTGGCACTGGCGGTAATGGTGGCACTGGTGGCAGCGGTGGTACTGGCGGCACAGGTGGTACTGGGGGCACTGGAGGCACTGGCGGCACGGGTGGTACACCTGGCACTGGAGGCACTGGTGGTGATGATGGTGGCGGCGGTGGCACAGGAGGCGGTGATCCAAGTGGCAATTATGATGGTCCTTGCTCATCTAATGCCGATTGTCCTGATGGTCAAATTTGCGTCAATGGCAAGTGTCAAGATGCAGGAGATAAGGGATCATGTAGTCCTTCATTCTCCGTTGTCAAATCTGGCACATTCTATGCCACTGGTTATACTGACGATTTAGTTGATTTGACTCTAGGTGGTGGAGGAGGAACTCCAGCAGCATCGACTGGTGGCAGCGGTGGCACAAATGGCACAAATGGCACAGATGGTGCAGGCGGTGGCACTGGTGGGACTAGCGGGACTTCTGGTGGCACTGGCATATCTCCTGGAGATCTGTCATCTCCCGTAGTTGCTTCAAACGCAGTTACTGATGAAAATCAAGTTTTGGTGCCTGTTAATATCAGAGATGATGGTAACGGTAATCTTATCTTGGTTACAAAGAGAGATGAGGTTGAGGTTGTCCTCAATGATTCTGTGGGTACAGTTGATTATCCAACAGGTCAAGTTTGTGTTGGACCTATTGCTATTGCAGGAACTCCAGATGACACAACTCGCCTTCCAATTCAAGTATTGCCATATAGTGGATCGCTCATAATTCCACCAGGGGTTATCCCAACATTATTCAACGTAGATGTCTTCCCAATAGACACTACAATTACGAATATTGCAATTCCCAACTTCGATCCAAACAACTTTGCAGGATATAATTACGGTGATACTGCAGGGATAAATATCATTGAATATCCAATTGATACTTTCGAGTATCCAGTAGATACCTCCTGTTTCTAAGTTAGATGCCTACTAAGAATATTAACATATCGGACAGAGTTGAAAACCAACTCCCAGAGTTTATTCGGCAGGAGGATCGACAGTTTGTCGATTTCCTCTTCCAGTATTATAAGTCTCAAGAGAAGACTGGTCGCCCATACGACATTCTAAATAACCTTCTTAGTTATTTGGATATCGATAATTATACTTCAGATGAGTTATCTCTAGATACTCAACTGTTATCCGATATTGGAATCACCGATTCTAAGATCCTTATTGAATCCATCGATGGATTCCAGGAAAATAATGGATCTATCATGATTGATAATGAAGTCATGTACTACGAGGAAGTCTCTCGTGGTCCTGATGCCATTATTACTCCAGGGGTGTCACCCAAACAGTTTGATAAAAAGAAACAGCAACTAGAGAATCCATTCCCTCTATTTGATGGTGTACGAAATATGTTCCCGTTGGCATTTCTGGGCACTCCAGTTAATCCAACGTCTGCAGAACATTTAATTGTCATTGTATACAATGAAATGTTAGTCCCTAACGTGGACTACTACGTTGAAGGGGATGAAATTAGATTCCAAGTTCCCCCAAGGTTAAGAACAGGTGCTGACGACTCTCAGTTTACTCAGATTACATATCTTATCGGGTATGCCGATCAAGCGATCGTCACAACTGATAATATCCCAGTTGAGCAGTGGCAAGGTAAGAAAAATTACGCCCTCAGAGTAAATCTTGCAAGTTATACTCCAACCTCAACGATTGGTCTGGTTATTAACAAGAATGGTACACTTCTAAAGGCATATGAAGATTTTACTGTTTTCAGAGATGAAGTAATATTCAAGTATCCACTGGGTGGCAGCGAACTGATCAATATTAGATCAGTTGAATATATTGCACCACTATTTGGATCTGGAGCTAGTGCAGTTGTATCTGTTGGTGCTAATGGTGAAGTTGATCGCCTAATTCCAAAAACTGGTGGCGATAAGTATAGACTTGATTTTGCACCTAAGGTTGCAATTCAAAGTAACAACGGCAGAGGTGCTACTGCCAAGTCCTTGGTCAGCGGAATCAAGGATATTAACCTAATTGATGGTGGACAGGGATATACATCCTTCAACCCCCCAATCGCTATTGTAGGATTTCCTGGAGGCGATGGAACACTTGCTAAGATCGATCTTACAGTAGATGACACTACAGGTCAGGTTGATAGTCTAACTATCATGAATTCTGGTAGTGGATACAACTTCATTCCTTCAATCACCTTTATAAATCCTGGTGGTGCCACAATTGGGCAACCAACTATTGATAGTGAAGGTCGAGTAAACATCGACAGTATTGAAGTTTTGACCATGGGTCTTAACTATAGCAATACTCCCGAAATATACATTGACCCAGCACCTGAAGGTGGTATCAATGCACAAGCAATTTCTAGAATCAACCAAGATGGTCAGGTTTATGAAGTTCTAATTACTAATAGGGGTAGAGGATATGTTACTCCACCTAGAGTAAAAATTGTGGAGCCAATTGGTGCTCAGGTACTAGATGTAACAGTTGCATCCAATTCAGTTACTAATATTGAGATGCTGACTGGCGGTAGCGGTTATACCGATGCACCCTCAGTGTATATTGTTGATGACAGAAAGGATTCTTATGGAGAACCTATTGGTGGCACAGGTGCAACTGCAGTTGCTACCATTTTCAACGGTGAGATCACTGATATCAATATCACTAACTTTGGTGAGGGATATTCTGAGTCTTCTCCTCCTAAAATCTATATCGCAGAACCTCGTGCTGCCAGAGCATCTGTTTCCGTTGGTTTCAGCGAGATCACTGGTTATGAGATGGTCGAAAACGGTGAGGGTTACTCACCATCAGCATTCTTGGGAGTTTCCCGTGGTGTATCTGGTCCTGTTGGATATGACAACCTCCATAATGAAATTTATGCAGGTGAATCAGTATTAAGACAATCTAGTCACTTTGCAGCGGCGAAGGTTATAAACTTAGACTCACTATTCATTAAAGAAGTCTTTGATAAGTTTAGAAGGCAATATCTGCCAACAATTGAGATTGATTATTCATCAGTTAACCCTGTACAAGTAATTAAGAGTATTACTGACTTCTATATCAGTAAAGGTACTAAGTACGCTACTCAGTATCTGTTTAAGATCATGTTTGGGGAGCAGATTGACATCTACTACCCTAGAGATGAGGTTATCTCACCTTCTGCAGCAACTTGGGTTGTTGACACCATTCTTCGTGCGGAATTGGTTGAAGGCGACCCAGCAAACCTGATTGACTCACAACTTATTCAGTATGCTGATGAAGTTGACCTTGGAGTCAAGGCAGCATCTGCCTTGATTGAAAATGTCATCACTATTATTGAAGGTACTGACACTATCTACGAATTGGCAATTTCTGAGGAGACTCTTACTGGGGATTTCATCATTCCTTACAAGACTACTCTGGTTGAGCCATTAACAACAACTGGTAACATCATTACAGTTGACTCAACGATTGGATGGCCTGAAAGAAACGGCACCATTCGTATTAATGATCAAGAAGTTGCACAGTATAAAGAGAAATCACTTAACCAGTTTATTGAATGCACCAGATCCCAAAATGGGGTGGTTGAAGACTGGGATCCTGGCACTCTAGTTACGAGTGATATCTTTGTATACGTTAATCGTGGCACTGTTGGCGAATGTAAGCTCAGAGTCCTTGGTATTGCTGAAGCAGGCACCACTGTCCTGAATGACACAGGATCTTACTACCTACAAGGCGATAAACTGAAAGTTGCTAAGTTGGGATCTAGTGCAGATGACGAAAAACTGTCTTCTTGGCTCTACAACGTTAAGAAACTGATTCAAGTTACTACGGTTACTCCTGGTGGTATCAACAATCAGACTGCTACAGTTGTTTGTGAGAATCCTCATGGTCTTCTGGTATCTGACCAGGTTACCATCTATGGTGCAAACCCTGTTGTCTATAACGGCACGTTTACAGTTACATCTCGTATTAACGAGTTTGAATTCTCATATCAGATCAATACTCCTACAGAAATTATTCCTGCAGGTAACATCTTGCTGTCGGTTGACCTAAACAGAGGTAAGTCCGACGTTAACTCTATCAATAAAGTTGTAAGTGAGTTTACGACCAATATTCAAAACTCATTCTTTAATGATGATTATGTCTATACAGCAACCTCAGGTCTTCCAAACTATAGAATTGGTCCTTTCACAGGGTCAGCATTAATTCCTGGTAACCAGCGTAAACTACTTCGTTTCCCTAGAGTTGTCCAAACCATCTCTGAGCGTCAAGAAATCACAGCAAATACCTCGATTGGTGCTTGGGTGAATGGTGTGTCTATCTGGGCATACAAGTCTGGCGACTTTGTTAGATTCGGTCCTTTGACTGGAATTAGTGTTGTCAATAATGGTATTGACTATGATGCAGGATCAAAACCTGCTCTAGAGATCACTGGTGGTGGCGGTACAGGTGCATCTGGTGAGGTTATTGTTAATGGTAGTCTAACATCATTTGATGTTACTGTTCAAGGTAGTGGATACACTGACTCACCTTTAGTTTCTATTGTTGGTGGTGGTGGCGTTGGTGCTACCGCGCAAGCAGTTGTCACTGGTGGTCGTGTCAGCAGAATCCTGGTTGAGCAACCAGGTAGTGGATATACTTCACAACCCAGTGTTTCGATTACTGGTGGTGGTGGATCAGGTGCTGAAGCAAATGCAAACGTCCGTGGTCCTATTGCTAGCGTCAACATCACTAGCACAGGTAGTGGATATACTGAATTACCTACCATCAAAGTTAACTCTGGTGAAGATGCTTTGGCGCAACCCATTGTTATCAATGGTCGTATTGTTTCTATCGCTATTATTAACTCTGGTAGTGGATATACTACTGCTCCCGAGATTGTAATCAATGGTGATGGTTTTGGTGCTATTGCAAGAGCAATTATTGGCACTGTTGGTGAAGACAAAGGTAGAGTCCTTGGTGTTGACATTACTAACAAAGGTATTGGATATACTCAGGGTCTTACTACAGTCAGACTTGAGTCTGTTGGCGACTTTGCTGAGTTTACCCCTCAAGTGTTTGAGTGGAATAAGAATTTACAGTATGAATTGGAAAATAAATATGACAATGCAAGAGGATATGTCTTTACTGGTCTGAATAACCAGTTTGGTGGTGAGTATGCTCACCTCAGTGATCCTAAAGAGTTGCGTTATGTTGTTGGAGATAATGTCTTCCTCAACCCTGTTACCCAGAATTTCCAAGAAGTAGCATCTAACTTTGAGCACTCTCCTATTCTTGGTTGGGCATTTGATGGCAACCCAATCTATGGTCCTTATGCATATATTGATCCTACCGATCAAAACAGTGGCGTTAGAAGACTTCGCACTTCATACAAATTAAAAGATAATGTTGTCTATGATTTAGCAACTAACCCTAATCCTTCTCGTATTGATGGTCCTTCATTGGATTCATATCCTGCAGGTACATTTGTTGCTGACTACACTTACGACTTCCAGTCTGGTGATCTTGACAACTATAATGGTCGTTTCTGTAAGACACCACAATTCCCTGATGGCACATATGCATACTTTATTACTATTGATGCATCTGAAGCAGGTATTGCAGAATTCCCATATATCCTTGGTCCACAGTTTAACTCTCTGCCTGACCCTTGGAACTTCACTCAGGGTGCGACTCAAGAGAATATCCCTAGTAATGTTGTAAGATACAGAGATCCATATGTCAATGTTGACATTGATATTGATCGTCAACCCAACCAGGAAGCAGATACCTTAACAACTGAGATCGAAGGTTATCCTATTATCTTCGAGATTCAAGATAGTAATAATGACGGCATCATTGATGCTAATGAGCAGCAAGAGATTCTAGAGATGTCTGAAGAGGCAACTCTACAAATTTATGACTACTTCCCTCAAGTATCTGCAGAATCTAGAGTTGACATTGAAGTTGAGACCACTACTCAGTTTGAGGATGCTCAGATTGATGGTTTCGTTATTGAGAATCCTGGTGTTTCCTATCAGGTTAATGATACTGTCTTCTTTGACGATGCTGATACTGGTGGATTTGGTGCATCAGCACTTATCGAGTCAGTCAAAGGTCAAGTAATCGCTTCTTATACTAAAGAGATTATTGGTGACCGTCCTTATGGTGTGATTGCTACATCTGCCAACCATGACCTGAGGCAGCAAGACGAGATCATCGTCAACTCTACTCCTGTCATCGATAACACCAATAAAAACTTCAAAGTTAAGGTTGTTTCTGGTATCGAGCGTATTGATATCATCCAGAATGGTATTGGATACAATGAAGACATTCCCCCAACCTTTGAGTTGATCACTGAGTCAGGTCAAGATGGAAAATTAGAAATCATCCTGGCAAATACGGGGCAGATCAATACCGTTGATATCATCAACTCAGGTAATGGTTATGATCCAGAGAATCCTCCACAGATCCGAGTATCTCACCCACAGCAGTATAAGAAGACTCGCTATTGGTTGACTGAATATCAGGAAGCAACTGGTATCATTGAAATCAATGATATCAAAGTTACTGCTCAGCGTTATACTTATATTTGCGGTAAGATCACTGAGACTGATGGTGATGAATCTGGTTTCCTTGCTAAGTTTGATGACTTAGGACAGAGGATCTGGGAGAGGACACTGATTCCAATCAACTCTAACCAGAAGAGATCTGAATTCGTTAAAATGGTGATCAATGACTCACCAGAAAACGACCTTATATATGTTACAGGCCAAACTAAAAACCCTGACAACGATGTATACAACCCAGATGTCTGGATTGGTCTATACGAGTCTGGATTCAACAATGCAAACGATCCTGACGGTATCCTGCAGTGGCAGAGAGCAATTGCTGGTATCTCTGGTAGCACCAGAAGAGACTATGTAACTTCTATCGCTCTGGATCAGGAGCAACGTATCTACCTTTGCGGTTATACCGATACTAACTCGGTTGATCCTGATGATATGTGGGTTATCCAGTGTAGTATCGAAGGAGACCTAGTTGAGAAGCGTAAGGTTGCATCTCAGGACGATTCTGAGAAAATGCATCAGATCATGTGGATATCTGATGATCGATTCTTCTTCCTTGGTATCAATGACCAGAATGATGACCTGATCTTTGGTGAATTCTTCTACGATGGTGCAAACATCGAGATGGATTGGATCAAGCAAGTCCCAACTGTTGGTGGACGTGTTGTCAATCCTAGAATGATCCAAGATGACTATGGGTCTATCATTGTTATCTGGGATATCTTTAATTCTGCTGCTTCCAAGTATGATAAAGTCCAAATCAACAAATTCTTGCTTGAGACTGCTGATACTGAATGGGACTGGAGCAAGACTATAACTACTGGTGGTGATTTCCTTGAAATGCATCATGCAGGTGTTAACTATGATCAATGGGGTAACTATTCACTCGTCTTAGACATCACTGAGTCACAAAATCAGAGATATGCTGTTATTTCATACATGAAGTATGATGGCACTCTGATAAGTCAGACTAAAATTGACGATACTGCAAGTATTGGTTTCAAGGCAGTAGATCATGCACTTGACAACTCAGGTGATACGATTATTGCTGCAAACCGCCAACAATCTGATCAACTAGCATCTCTACGTTTTGATAACGTAGCAAATCCTGTTGAGGACACCACCAAGCAAGAACTTGGCAATTATGTGTATTTCGATCAGGCAAATAACTCGATTGACACCGCAGTCTATAAGTTTGGCACAGGATCCTTCAAGTTCTCTGCTCATGCTCCTGTAACTATCAGCGATCTTGGTCTGACTCCTATTGAATGGAGTATCAGGTCCTGGATGTCCATGGATACAACTGCATGGAATACTGCTCACGAACCTACACTATTCCATGTTAATGATGCAACTAATACTAACTCAGTAAGTATTACTATTGATGGCGATCCTGGATCCGCTGATTATCAGAAAGTTAAACTGTTTATCAATGGATCTCAAGCAGGATCTTCTACTGCTGTAACTAACTGGGATTCCTTTGCTGCTGCAGGATGGGTCCACGTTACTGTCCAGAAACGTCAAGAGTCCTTGGGTCTCTACAAGTATGAAGTATACATCTCTGGAAATCAGCAAGTAAGTTTCCAAACTACAACTGATATTGCTCTTGATGATGTTGTTATCTGTGGTCCTGTTTCTTCACCAACTGCAACTAACTGCTTTATTGGTAATATTGATGATTTTGTGCTGGATGATAATGCACCTTATTCAGGTGTTTCATATACAGTCCCAACAACTGCTATTCCTGTTACAACATCAAACTCCGACATTGCTCTAATTAAATTCGATAGAGAGCACACCCAAAGAGCAACATATTCTATGACTGGTCTTACCAAGCATAGTGATATCGTATTCAGTGATGCAACGATTGGGTTGACCTGGACCACTGTTACACTTCCTGCAATCAGTGTATGGGACGAAGGTCCTGGTGGTTTGCAGATCTTGGATATGTCGCAAACTTTCTCTACGATGATTCCTGGTACATATACACTATCGTCCCAGTATTATCAGTATGCTTCTAAGACTTCTACAATTCCTTCACCACTTGGTAAGAGACTTATAATCAATGCTGAAGTTATTCCCAAATTCTATATGAGGGATGCACTTTATCAGAAAATTGATAACGTCCAAGAGTTTACTTTCACTCAACCAATTAGACTTTCTCAGTATACTATTCTTCAGCAGTTTAATGCTTTAGGAACTACTACAGCATTCGGAACTATCACCGAAGTACCTACAGGCACTATTCGTAATCCTGGTGTAGGCACTAAGTATAGAGTTGGTAAAATCTATGGCACATTTAACAATACTGACAGATTCAGGACTGTTGCTAATGATGTAAACCAAATTGAAGGCACTTACTTCGATACTATTGAAGAAGAATCACCTTGGGAAGCATCTACTGCATATACTGCAGGTGATCGTGTTTATAATCAGAAGAGAATCTATGAAGCACAAGGTGCTGGCACATCTGGCACAATTTCACCTCAACATACCACTGGTGTTGTTTCTGATGGTGTTATCAACTGGGCATTTATCGATGATTCGGGTAAGTTTACTATCGATCTGCTTGAGCACCCATATCCTAGACCTACATTTACTGGTCTGGATATGCCTGAGTGGTTGCCAAATCGTCTATATGCTGTTGGACAGCGTGTGTGGTACAAACTAAACGTATACCAGGTTGCTGTAGGTGGCGGTGGTGTCACAACACCAACCCCTCCAACTCATACAACTGGTGATGCATCAGATGGTAATGTCACATGGACATTCGTTGAAACCAACGAAGCGATCAGTGATTACACCCGTCTGATGGGTTATGACCTAGGTAATAACTACAGAGTACAGATTATGGAGGTGCATCCAGGATCTAACTACATCCCTAATGACGTTGTTAGCGTTAATGCTGATAATATCACCCTAGCAGATGATGAAAAGTCTGTTGAGATCTCTGGTTTCCCATCAGTTAAGAAAATTCGTGTTACTGCACGTCTTGAGCAAGATGTCATTCTCGAATCTTCTATCAGGACTGATAAAGTCTATTGCACATCAAATTCTGCACACTTCTATAAAGAATCTGACATTCTTTATACTGAAGGATTCTCAGGCAACCAATTCAACGGATCATTCTTTGTTGATGATGTTATTGGTAGTAGAGAATTTACATTTAGCATTAGAGCAGCTGCAGTTTCCGAACCAACCTTTGTTAACAGTGGAATACAAAATGTTAACATCTATGCTAAGCATCCTACTCTGATTTTCACTAGAAATCACCAGTATAACTTCGAGCTTAGCGATCCTTCCAACTTCGGTTACTATCTGTCATTCTCTCAGGACAACCAGTATAAACTGGAGTATTCCTTCAACAATACTGTTAGAGAAGGCACTCCTGGCATCCAAGGTGCAGGTGCAAGCACTCCATTCGTTAAATTCCTGGTGCTTGGTGATGTTACTAACATCTCTTACTACTTTGACCCATCAAGGACTGGATCCAACTCCCCAGTTGGAGAAAATTCATATGTTGACGTTATTAACACTCCATATGCTGGAAGATTCGCTATTTCTCAGATTGTAAGCGATACTGAGTTTAAATTCCCTCTCAATAGAGAGCCTGAGAGATCATCTGCTGAAATTGGCACGAATGATCAAGAGCAAGAGTATTCCTTCTATTCAACAACTTCTACCAGAGCAGTTGGACCTATCAACTCAATTAAACTGGTTTCTCCTGGTGGATTCTATAAGAAACTGCCTATCATCTCCGATATTGCATCCTTCCGTCAAATTGAGAAGGTTGTCATCGTTGACGGTGGCACAGAATATGCATCTGGTGTCTATTATGATGTGCCTATCGCTGGAGATGGTGAAGGTGGTAAAGCAATTGTAACAGTAACCCTCGATGAGGAAACTGGATCTGGTGCTCTCTCATCTGTTGCTGTTAGTGATCCTGGTAAGGGATATACTACTGCATCTATCGATGTTGACGCTATCACTGGTATTCTTGGTCCCACGTTGTCTGGATCTGGTGGATCAGTAACTGTTATCATTCCTCTTGAGGGTAGTGGTGCATCTGTCTTCCTGACAGGTAAAAACATTGGTAAGATCAAGAGACTTAAGAATAATGAGTTTGGTTTCGGTTATTCACATGATTACACCCTGAAACCTGAAATTACCTTCCCAGTCAATCTCCAACTCTTCAATACTTCGATTCTATCGGAAATTAAGATTACTGACCCTGGTAGTGGTTACACATCCACCCCTGCAGTTGTTATTGAAGGTGGTGGTGGCACAGGTGCCGAAGCAATCGCAGTTATCAAGAATAACAGATTGAATGAGATCACTATTAAGAATCCTGGTGGTGGATACTCATCTGAGCCTGTTGTGACTCTGAAGTCTGAGTTTAACTATGTTGTTAACCTCGATCTTAACTATCTGCAGTTTAACTTCCCTCACGGAATCACAACTGGAGCAGAAATCCAATTCCGTGCTGAAACCGTTGGCACAACTGTCGGTATCCTTCCAAAACCAAGTAGTGCAGGTTTGACCTCTTTGGTTGCTGGACAAATCTATTATGCAATTGCTGGTAACTTAAATTCACTAGAATCTGATCAAATTCGCTTTGCCCTGACTTTACAGGCCGCACAAGCAGGTGATTACATCACATTCCTGACACAAGGCACTGGTCGTCAAGTATTGCTCACCGAAGTCTTTGGTGGTCGTGCAGAAGCAGTTGTTGCAACATCTCGCTTCCTTGAAGGCGAAGAAGTCTTCCAAGGCATTAATGTTGAGCAAGCAAGTGCAACGGGTAAAGTTTCCACCAACGTTGGTTGGCAAATCGGTCCTAAGATCCTCAAAATCGTTGATTACGATGGCGAGTGGCAGATGGGCGAAAAAGTCACTGGTAAAATCTCCAAAGCATCTGGTGTTATCGATAACATGAGTATTGCTCGTGGTGTGTTGAATATTGGATCTTTGACGAAGACTCCTGGTAAGTTTATCGATAATGTCGGCAAACCTTCCGAAATTGTCCAAAAAATCCAAGATTCCTTCTTCTACCAAAACTTCTCTTACGTTATTAAGTCCGAGATTCCAATTACTAAGTGGAAGACTCAATTGCTCCAAAATAACCACCCAGCTGGTTTCAACATGTTTGGACAGTTGCAACTGACTGGTGGTAAGGATATTTCGGGTCGTAAGGTCGGCACTGAGTTTACGAAGGAAGTTAACATCAATAACTACTCCAACGTTAACCAGATTACATCTTTCGGTGCAGCACAACCAATTTACACCGATTATAACAATACAGAGGTGCTTTTCCGTAAGAAGCGTCTTACTTCTTCTGAGGAAATTCTAACTTCGATTGTTAAGAAGTTGGATAGTATCCAGTCACAGTTTAATGGAATTGACAAGCAATTCCCACTTACGGTTGAAGGTCAGCAGGTTATCGTCCAACAAAACCAGTTGATGATCACTATTAATGGTGTGATTCAGTCACCAGGCGAATCCTACAATATTGTCGGTGGACAAATTGTATTTGCTGAGCCACCAAAACCTGCATCTAGAGTTAACTACAGGACCTTAGGAGTTACTCCTACGCCTATCTACCGTGTCGAATTATTCTCTGGTCAAGCAGGTCCTGCTAACTATGGAATCTTCCCAACTTTAGGGCAGCAAGTCCAAGGTAAAGATAGCGATGCTGTTGGCACAGTTATTGACTCTGGCACATCCCATATTGACATCATTAACGTAACGGGCACGTTTAATCTCAATGAAGCAATTGAGCGTGGCACACTCTTCTCTGGTTTGATCCTAAGCATCACCCAGTTGAATGTTAATACAATCTTCCAGTTTGGTGAGTCTCTTACCAACCTTGATGGAGATACTGCTATCATCGAAGAAACTAACATTGATGATCAAGGTGGTGTCACCGATCAACTGGTTGTTAGTAAGACTTCAGGTACTGCACAGTTTGAGACTGGTATCTTTGACTTCAGACTCAATGAGTTTGTATACTCAGCATCTTCCAAGATTGCTGGTCAAATCACCTTCATCTCCCCATATATCGATCCTGCCACTTCGGATGCAGTTGATGAGTTGATCATTAACCCTGGATCTACATTCTATGGTCTGCTGTTTGAGCGTCTGGTTAGTATTACTAATCCTAACGTCATCCTTGATAATATTTCCCAATCTTCTATTACACCAACATTACTGAATGATTCTACTAACAGAATCAACTCAGACTTCCTTGACTTTGAAGAAGTTAGAAATACTGAGATTGAATATACACAACTCACAGGTGGTGCATTCAGTGAAAATGATACAGTCCTGAATAACAGAGCACTGTTTGGTAATGCAGTTTCTGTCTTCCACGGTGGTGCTGCCAATAGATTTAAAGATGCTTCCAGAATGATTCTGGGTAACAAGCAAGAAATCATTGACTTTGCTGAAGCAGAGATTGCTGTCAAGCACCCTAGATTCTACTTCCCTGGTGATATCATCACTAATAACTGGAGTAGATACTCTGATGCATATCGTTTGATTCAGAAGAATCGTGAATACATTGCCAATAAGGCATACGATGAAATGATGACTCAGTATTCATCATTGACCGTTCCTGATCCTGGTAAGTGTGTCCGTGATATCTTGCTCTATATCGATGCATTGTCTCTTGACACCTTCCGTGGTGGAAACGTCTATACCTGTAAGTTATCACAAAAGTATTTTGATGCTGATAACAACTTTGTATATGTCAACTCCGAGTCTCAAGAGACTCGTTATGGATTCGAGAAAGCAAAAGATCTGATGCTGCTGGCATTGACCAACAATATCACTGCCAACTACACTTCACAGTATGGTCCTAATACAGGAATCACATACACAGCATACAATGAAGTTGATGCTGGTGGTTATAGTGGAAATGGCATCAATCCTGACCCATCACCTAATGACCCATACGGCACCAATGGTGCTAATGTTTCAAACAACAACACTGATAACTGCTCAGATGTGCAGGCAGCGATTACCACTCTTTATGATGTCGTTAATGAGGTAATGTTGAATGGCACCCTGGTCGATCTTCCTGATGTCTCAGTTGGATCATATTCACCTGGTCAAATCAAGTGTCGTCGCGACATTGGTCTTATGATTGATGCTCTTGCAGAAGATATTTCACAAGGTGGCAATTACAACATCGTTGAATTTACTAAGAAGTATTTTGATGCTGCTGGTGCTCCCATCGCTAACGGTTTGATCGGTGAATATGCCGAGTCATTGACTGCCATCGACAAGGCAATGCATCTGGCATTCCGAGCAATTAACAATCTACTGTATTATCAAGTTAATAGTAGAGTCCCCGAGTCTGGATACATGCTCAAGGATCCTAGCACCTATGCTGGTCCTTATTCTGACGGTGCTACAGACCTCTCTGAGTTTGATGTCAGTGCTGCAGTTTATACACCTTCAAATGGTAATCTGGTATTGACAATCGGCACTCACTCGCTGACTGCATCTGATACTGTCAAGATCCGTCCACATTCCTTGAAGTTTACATGTGCATCTGATGGAGATGCAACCTTCCACGATTATCCTCGTGCTGGAGATCCTGCATTCAATACGAATCTTGCAGTCTCTAGTCCAACTGCCACTACGATTACAGTCAATATTGGTGCTACACCTCTATTGCAATTCACTCCTACTGCAGCAGTATACAGTCCTTCAACTGGTGACATGGAGCTCACCATTGGTGCTCATACACTTGAGTTGAATGACTATGTGAATATCTCAGATAACGCTCTGACGTTTACTTGTGATAGTGATGACAATGCCAGCACTCACACATATCCTAGAGCATCTGATCCTGCATCTGGTCGCCGCTTGTATATCCATGGCACTACTGCCACTACGATTACAATCAACGTTGGCAACTCCCCAGATGATGCTCAGTTTGTCCACGCCTTTGTCAGTGCTACTTCCAATTCGGTCACTAGCGGTGGTGGATATGCTCACACATTCGTCAATGCACTGCCAAACGCAGTCCATAATGGTGGGGGCATAAGAGCACAATATTACGACCCATATTACTCCTCAGGCCGAAACGAGACAATTCAGAATTGTGCAGACGTACAGGCGTATATCGCGACTTTGGTTGATATCTCAACAACAGCAATTTCTGCTGGAAATCTTACCAATATTAACGCTCTCGCATCTATTACTGATGGCACCTTTGTCGCGGGTGAAAACATTCGCACCACGAAGATTGCATACAAGGATCGTGCGGGTGGTTTGTTTATCGTTGGCAACACCATTACTGGTGTTACTAGCGGGGCAACCTTTGAAGCAATCGGATCTAATTCTGGTCTGAAATGGATCTTCGCTGCTTCTGTCACAGGCACATTCACCGATCGTGAATATATCACCAACTCTTCTCTTGCAAACCAGAATAATGTCTCGCAGAGTGTTATTACCAAGTATAAGAGATTGTCTGGTAGCAAGTCGGTAAGATTCCCAGCAACTGGGTATCTGGTATCTAGAGATAGTTACGACTTCTCCTTCGGCAATACAGCAGACTTCACCATCCAAGGATGGTTTAATGCAGATGCAATTGGCACAACCCAGCATCTGATTGACTTACGTCGCTTGTCTGCAACTTCAGGTCTGAGAGTTGTTATCGACGCGACAGGTGCTGTCAAGGTCTATAACGGCACATCACAACTTCTGACTGGTGGCACGATCATTTCTAATAACTGGCATCACATCGCAGTCGTGAGGACAAGTGCTGTCCTGCAATTGTATGTTGATGGTATCCAGGTTGGTGGCAATTATGCAGACACCAATGATTATGGTTACGCTGCAGCATACATCGGTGCTGACTTTAACGCTGCTAACCAGTTTACTGGATATATCGATAACTTTGTTATCAAGAATGGTGAGTCTGATTTTGCTACTGCATTCACACCACCAACTCAAATTGACTACAGCAACCAGTATGTCGTGTTTGGTCTTGATGGTGAGCAACCATTCGTTATGGATAACCAGGAGACTTATGCGATCTACACAGGTCAGCGTATCTCCTCTGCTGCTATTAAGGAACTTAACTACGATCAGAAGTTTGCAATCATTGAGAATGTTGACCTTGGCAGATCAGATCACAGGAACGCTGCTGATATTATCGATCTCAATGCTGCATGGATTGCTGAGGAGGCAGTTGGTAGAATGTCTGCTGCATTCCCAGACTTCACTATTCCTGGTGATGACCCTGCTGAAGGCACTTATGGCGGATCAAACAAGTGTGTCAGAGACACCAAAGATTACATCATTGGTGCTCTTGTCAAGGACTTGAAAGACGGTGGTAACTACAACTCACTCTACACTGCTCGTACATACCTTGAAGCATCAGGCAAACTGAAGCACGTTGGTGGCGAGATTCTGCAGACTCTGTATGCATGGGATCAAGCATTCGTCTTGTCCAAGTATGTGATTACTACTACTGATGTCAGTCTGACTGGCACCTATACAGATAGACTGAGAATTCCTAATAACTTTGCTTCACCAGCATCACAAACCATCCAAGATGAGTTTGATCTGCTAGGTCGCGAAGTGCTGGAAGTCCTTGCACCTAATCCTGATATCTTCAGAGACACTGGTGTCCTTATCTGGAAAAACCGCGATTATATCGCTCAGGAAACTGCCGAGTATATCCTCGACAAGTATACAATTAACTTCGGTGGTGTTGAAACACCATTCCTCGAAATGCCTGGTTATGGTCAACCATACTGTGAGAGAGATGTTAAGAAATTCATTCTCCCTGCCGTAATTGCTGACCTCTGCACAGGTGGCACATACAACACTGAAGCAGTCATTGATCAGTATCTTGATGATCAGGAAAACATCTTGCATGTTGAGCATGAATTGAATCCAATGTTGGATGCATTTGAATATGCGAAGATGCTTTGCATTAAGGCAGGCAATAACTTGCTGCTGTCTCCTGGTGAGGCATCTGCTGCACTCGGTGCTCCTGCTTGGGCACAAGATGACTACTACACCCCACTATTCACAACACGTACTGCATATAGAGATGATACTATCATCATTGACGATGAAGGTTATCCCCAAAATAACGTTTCTAATTGGAATCGTTACAAGGATGCTACCAATACTCTCAAGGTGAATGCAGATCTGATTGCTCATGAAGCAGTTGAGATCATGAATGACTTGTCCAAGTATGGCAAGTTTAATATCCCTGGCGGTCCAGTTAATTGTGTGGATGATGTTAAGGATGTCCTCCGAGGACTCACCCATGACCTCAACTACAACTGTAATGAGAAGACTTGGGATGCTGCATCACTCTATATTGAGACTGAGAATAACTCACTCAAGCATATTGAAAAAGAATGGGAAGCATCTGTTACCGTTATGAAGATTGCAAGAGACCTTGCAACTCTCACCATGAGAAATGGTTTCGGTAGAGATTATATCGAAGGTAATGATCCTTTGAGCACCGATCTCGCTTCCTATAATGCAAACCCATATGAAGCAATCTATAAGGATTGTGCAGATGTAATTGATTCCAACATTCGCCGTATTGCAGAGAATGCAGTCTACGAAGGTCTGGTCAACTATCCAGCACTAAACATCAACGGTGGATCTAGTGCAATGTGGTGGAAGGAATTTACACCTACCACTGCAGGATATATTGCAGCATCTGGTGTGCTGACTCTTACCATTCCTGGTCATGGACTAAGCAAAGGTGAGTCAATCAGTATTGCAGCAAACGGTCTGACTTTCACATGCAGTCAAGATTCTAATGCTACCAACCACCCATATCCTCGCAATACAGACCCTGCATATGAAAAGCGTCTGGTTATTGAAGATGTCACTCAAGACACAATTGCAGTTAATGTAGGCAGGTCTCCATCAGGTCAGCAGTATACACACACGTTTGTATCTGCAGTCACTGGTGCTATTCGCTACGGATGGAATACTGGTGGAGAGCACTTCACTCCATCAACTGCTTCTTATAATGCATCTTCGGGTGATATGGTCTTGACCATCCCCAACCACTCCTTCAATGTCGGTAATAGAATGTCTATTGCTGAAGATAGTCTGGTATTTACTTGCTCAAACGACAGTTATGGTAGTGAGCATTCATACCCACGTAAGGGCGATCCTGCATACAATACAACCGTTGGAGTTACTGCAGTCGGCACATCTTCTCTAGATGTAACTGCTGCAACATATGCTGCTGACAGTGGATTGATGACACTCACCTGCTCCATGAGTCATGGGTTGTCAACTGGAAACAGAATCAAACTGGTTACTGACTCCTTGAGATTCACATGTGATCAGGATGCTAATGGTAGCAATCATGATTATCCTCGTGCTACAGACCCTGCAGCAGATAAGTGGTTGATTGTTACTGTCATAGATGCCACTACGGTCAGTTGTTATGTTGGTGCTGCAGCAGTTGCAAATCAGTATACGCACGCATTCGTGAGTGCAACTTCTGGAGCAGTTGTTAAGCAAGATGGCACGGTTACGGTCAACGTCGGTGCTTCTCCAGTTGGTCAACAGCATACTCACGTATTTGTAAGCACTACACCTAACTCGATCACTTCTTCTGGAAGCATTGATTGTATCCATGATGTAACCGATATCCTGAGAGCACTGGTCTTCAACCTCAAGTATGGTGGAGACAACTGGATGAATTATGTTTCCGAATTCTATGTTACTTACGCAGGTAACCTGGCACATGTGACATCTCTGGCAACAGAAACAAATTGGATTCTGGATAAGACTAAGGAGTATGTGAAGCGTGCAATTCGTGGTCAGATTATCGCAAATAATTCTGGTTATGAGATTGCTCAAAACTTCTCCAATGCAGTCCCCAAACCCACTACGGTGCTTCTGCCATCATCACCAGACACAGGTCTTGAGATCGGTGGAACATATGCTCAGAATCCTACACGCACGTTTACTAATGGCGTTATCGATATCGATAACTCATCCAGCTCCACAACTGGTCAAACCATCGATGAGGATTTGACTTGCAGTTGTGTTACGGTCCTCCCTGCAGGCACACCTGCTGATGGCGTCCTCTGGGAAGGTGGTGGTAGTGGATATGGATCCTACATCGGCATCAGAGACAGCGGCACATATCTGAGACTTCGTGCTGGTGATGGCGGCAACTCTTTTGCTGGCGGCACTACAACTTACACTGATACTGGTCTTGCACTTCTCGACGTGGCAGTTTCTAGTCTGTCAGACTACTTCGATGGTAATGAGCACGAGATCACTTGGGAGATTAGAGTTGGAGGCACTGCTGCTGCTGGTCCTGGTCGTGTCAAACTCTGGATTGATGGTAACGAAATCGGATCTGCTGAAACTCCTGGTGCAGGCACCTTTACTGGTCTTGGTGCTGGCACTGGCGCATGGTCAGATGGTAATGTGGGTGGTTTTGCTGCTACGGCAGGTGCTGTGCCATCGGGTGAATCAACAACAGCATGGGCATATGCAACAGGAGATCTTACATACTATAGATCACGTCTAGTCGATCCTGGTTATACAGGACTTGAGTCTGATGATGTTGCTGCGAGAATTGATTCTCTGATGCTTCTGGTCACAGATGCAATTTCCAACCCTAGTAATGTTACTAATCGCACGAGCACCCTTCCCTGGATTTGGCCCGTTAAGTATACCCCTGAAGTTTGTGTAAGAGATCTTACAACTACATTTGACAGCAGTGCTGCTGAGATGAATCAATCATGTAATGAAGTTGCTTCTGCCATCGATACCTTGATGAGCATCTATATTAATACCATTGAAAACGCAGCAAACAACAATACTAACTATCTCACGGGTGTTGCTAGGACTACAAGGTCTAGTGCATATACCAATAGCATCTATCAGGAAGGCACATGTGCTGACGTAGGATCTGCAATTGAAACTCTGTTTGATCTGATGAGTAATACTCTCGGACATGGCAGGAATACCGACAAGATGATAGCAACTATGCTTCTCTTCAATGAGAATGCAATTGCTACAAGAGCATACGATGCAACTCTTGCATATTACGGGACAACTGCTATGACAGTTGACTTCTGTAAGGATATCATTAAGGCAATTCGTTATGACATGGTTACAGGTGGTAACGCAGGTGCGTTTGGACTTACCCAAAACTGGTTTGATGGTGAAGGCAACTTTATCGCCTTCCAAGATGTCCTTAGATCACATCTAATATATGCTAATACACGCGTACGCGAGTATGTGAAGAGTGTCTTGTATCAGTTGACAACCGATCCTGGTTGGGCAAACTACACAACATACAATGCAGCAGTTGGTGAGACCCTTGATTACAACAGAGAAGCATCTGAATTTATTATTGACTCTTCTATTAACTGTGTTGAATATTCACTGGAGACTTCCAAATTCCCAACTGAGGGAAGTGTAACATTCATTCCTAGCTCCGATTGCCAAAACTTCAAGCGTCTATATGAAACGGGCGAAGATTATAATACCGATCCAGCATTGGTATCGCTTACGCCTGTTGTGCCAGTTGGTTTCGACCGTGCTGAGTATAGAATCAGAATCAATCGCACTAACTCTTTCAGAAGAGGCGATATCCTGCAATACATCCCAGCATCTACAAATTCTGTCAAGGCATTCACAAATCAACCTTACTGGTATGTGATGACTGCCACTGCACAGTGGTTTGAAGTTGGTGCTCACTACATTCACGATGGTAGATTCAGACAACTTGAAGTTGATCTTTCCAATAATGGATCACAGATCTTCGCAGTCGTCAGACGTAGTGGAATTACAAGAAATACTATCTCGTATCCTGCTGATCCATCACAAACCCCAATCCAAGGTGGATTCAATCCTGCTGATGTCATCTACGGCACAACCTCAGAGTCTAACTCCGAGGTTGCATCTCTCTTACTCAACCAGGCGAAGATCAAGCGTCTGTATGAGCGTTATGAGTTGATCAACGTCAGTGCAACTCTGGGTGTTTATGAAAACTTCCTCAATGGTGAGCAAGTATTTGTCCAAGGCACACCTTCCATCACCGCCACCGTCCTGCAGACAACTAAGACTGCAAATGATGGCACCAACTTCCTCAACCTGACTACAATCGCTGGAGTTATTAACGACGGTGCAATTCTTGAGGGTCTAGATTCTGGCACGACTGCTGAGGTTTCCTCACACGACGATCGCATGTTAGTCAATGTCCAGAGAGGTGCTTTCGCACAAGGTGACTGGTTGTTTGATAAGAATACTGCTACAGAAGCATTCGCTAATCAATACGAAAACGCTTCTGGATCCCTTACGGGCAATGAAGGTGGTCGCATCACAATTGATGTTGAGACAATTGATTCTCCATGGGAAGCAGGTGATGTTATCTACGGTAGTGTTACTGACTATATCCTTGATGTTAAGGGTCTATCAGGCACACAGATTCAACTCAACCAATACATCCATGGCACCAATATCATTCAACTTGAGTTGGGACCAGCAATTATTGATACTGGAGTCTCCGACACATTCCGTGTGGGTGACGAGATCAATCTCCTGCAAGGCACCACGATCAAAGAGCCTGGATTCAGGGCAACTGTCACCAAGTATGTAAATGGATTAAATGCAGATCCTGCAGATCCCAACTATGGAATTCATAGATTGTGGATTGGTAATCTGGTCCCTGCAGTCAGTGGTCAACTCGTTGCAGACATTAGTGAAGTCACCAACGGTGCCAACAACATCGGTAAGATTGATATCGGATCTAACTTCCCAACAATCTACGCTAACGTAGTTTCTTACACAGACACTGCATCTAGCGTATACGGGCGCGTGGCTGCTATTGACCAGCAGGGCATTACGGCAACTGTCTGGTTGGAAAATGTCTCAGGCACCTTCCAAGACAACATGAGCGTTATTTCCGACTATGGGTGGGGTGGTGCAGTTACTTCTGCACGCACGCTTGAGGGTCGTGTTGATCGTTACTTCCGTGGTTTCGATGGTAGTCAGACACAGTTTGATCTCACGATCAGCAACGGTGAAGCATACTTCCCAGATCCTGCTGGTCATATGCTCATCTTCGTCAACGGCATCCTGCAACCTCCTGGTGGTAACAACTCCTACGTTGCATTCTCTGACAAGATTAACTTCTCTGAAGCGCCCGAAATCGGATCTGAATTCGTTGGTTACTACGTTGGTAAACTTCGCCAGATGGATGACATCAGTTTCGAGTTTGACTCGTTACGATCGTCCTTCAACCTCAGACGTGAAGGGTTATTCTACTCGCTGACGCTGACTGAGGGTGTTTCTTCTAACGTGATTCGTCCAGAAAACAACATCATCGTTTCGCTCAACGGTATCATTCAGGAACCTGGAGTTGCATATGAGATTGTTGGATCTAGAATCATCTTCGCTGAAGTGCCTCGCGCAGGATCAACCTTCGTAGGATTCTCCTACATTGGATCTGACACTGACGTGATTGCAGCGACAGTTGTGCCACCTGTGGAAGCAGGAGACCAACTCTACATTGAGGGTGAAGAATTTAATCGCGAGGTTGCTCTGATTGAATCTTCCAACTCACTGATCACATTTGAATACACAGGATCTGTTAAGGGTCGTAACGCAGCAGCAATTGCTGAGATTAGATCTGGTCAAATTGAAAGTGCAATTCTTACAAATCCTGGTGATGGTTATAATTCACGCCCCAACGTGGATGTAATTTCATCTTCAGGTTTTGATGGTCGCATCAAGGCATTGATGGGTATTACTAGAATTGACGTGAAGACACCAGGATCTGGATATTCTAGTCCTATTGTTTCAATTGATAACACAGTCCCTGATGACTTTGTAACTCCTTCAGGCACACCCATCAACGGTGGTTTCGATATCTACGCAGGTGAGGGACCTGAAGGTAGTGCTGGAAGCAATATCACTCCTGGCGCAATTGCCATCCTACAAGATCCTGTTAACGTCACCGTTAACCAAGGTCAGACTGCTGCATTCTCAGTGGTTGCAACGGTCAGTAACAATGAGCAACGCAACTACCAGTGGCAGAAGAAGGAGTATGGCACACAGACATGGAGCAACATCATTGGTGCTAACCAATCATTACTCGATACGGGTATTGCTGCACAGGCAGATGATGGTGATGAATATCGTGTTGCAATCACTGCAGCGGGTGCAACGCCTGTCTACTCACTGAGTGCAGTACTTACGGTGCAGACTGGAGCTACTGTAATTAGTAACTTCAACCCAGCATCAATCTTCGATGACATCTAAATAAAAGTAAAACGATGGCGGCAACAGCAACCTTTAATGATGCCACTGACATACTCACGGTGGAGGCAGACAATCTGCCCACCCCTGTGAGTTATGGCACGTTTCCCAATAGCAACAACCCCCATACGGTAACAGCGCAAGATTTCGATCATGCCTTCATTTATCGTGGTGGCACTTTTGGTATTAGTCGCACGTTCGATGTTAATACCTGGGCGCAAGATGGATTCATTAGATCCATAGCATTATCCTTAGATGATAATGGTTTATTTGGTGTAGGTAACCAGATACAAGTTGGAGACAGACTTATGTTTGTCTTCAGTGATGGAATTAAAAAAGTATTCCTTTACATGGGCACACAATTTACCTCAATTGCAGGTGAATGTTGGTTGGCAACTGATGATAGGTTGGACTTGATCATGGAAGATCAAGAGTCCTTAACGTCAGGGACATATAGTTACTATGACCAGAGAAATGCAAGATCTTCAACTCCTTTGGGTACTATTGGCATCGCTGCTAATGGCGTTGCCTTGTTTAATCCTAGTGCTGGCACTGGTGGAAATCCTCCCTCTGGTTTCAGTTGGAATGCTCACTATGAATACTCTCCTGTAGATTTTGGAGACGACAATTGCGGTGGACACCCTGAGCAAAATGGTCAGTATCACTATCACGATGGTCACTTTCTAGATTGCTGGAGAGATGGATCATCGATGGCAGGATATAATGATTACTACGGTGCGACACAATATAATGGAGACAATCTTAGGCATCCCGATGGACATTCTAAGATCATTGGGTATGCTTTTGATGGATTCCCAATCTATGGTCCTTACGGTTATGACCTACCATGGGATAACCTTACAGGATCCCGTCCTATGCAGTCTGCGTATTCCACAAAGGCACTTGAGGTAGCAGGGAGACCAGATTATGGTAGCACCACTAACAACCCCCCTGCAGGGTCATTAATGCAGGACTGGGAGTATATTGAAGGTGGCGGTGACTTAGATTACCACAATGGAAGATTCTGCATTACACCCGAATTTCAGTCAGGCACTTATGCATATTTCCTATCTGTAGATTCCGAAGATGTTGATTCACCACAATTCCCATATATGGTTGGTTTAACAACTAGGGAAAGTATTAATACAGCATTTACTCTTCTACCCGTGCAAGCACCTCCCTCAGGTGGTGGTGAAGGTGGGGGTCCTGTTGTACCCACGTTGCAATTTATCAACCAACCACAAAATGCTACGGCAAATGTTGGGGAGACTGCCACATTCTCTGTCCAAGCACGAGTGTTGCCTGAAGATGGACCCATTGCTTATCAGTGGTATAGATCTACTGACGGAGGTTTTGCGTTTGCTGCTATTACAGGAGCAACTACAAACTCATATACTATAAGCACACTTGCATATATGACAGGGTATAGATTCCGTTGTCGTATTATTGGTCCACTTGGAGTATCAATACAATCATCCAATTCTCCACTAGACTCTCAAGCTGCAGTATTAACTGTTGCTGGATCTGGTGGTGGTAGTGGATCTACATCAAATAGATTCGATAGCACGCAGGGCACTCTTGACTCTACGGCACAAACCTTCGATGGCACCTAAATAAAACTGTAGAAATTACCTAACCATGGCAAAGCAAAACCTTAGCATTGGATCGTCAGCTAATGACGGGACTGGTGATAGTCTTAGAGATGGCGCTATTAAACTTAATAGTGTAATTGACGAAATCTATACCGCTCTCGGCAACGACACTAATTTACTTGTGAATGTTGGGACACCACTTTCTGGACAAGTATTGAAGTGGAATGGATCTCAATTTGCTGAGGGTCATTTTGATTCCTTGAGTGCAGATCTAGATACTGGTGGATTTGATATCACCTCTTCTAATAATGTAGACGTTACTATTAAACCTAATGGTAGCGGTGATATTAAGTTTTGGACAGGGGGTACTGGAAGTGCTCTTACTTATATTGATGGTGCTGATGGAAAACTAAAATGGTCTAACCATTTTGATGACGTTTCAAGTCTCCCAGATGCATCAAACCATCATGGTATGTTTGCTCATGCCCATAGTGAAGGACATGGTTACTTTGCACATGGTGGTGCTTGGGTCCAAATAATTGATACCACTTCTTCTATTGGAGAGATTGCTGACGTTGACATGACAGTCGGCGGTGGTCCTTCTGATGGTCAAGTCCTCAAGTGGTCTGCTGTTAATAGCAACTGGTATCCAGATAATGACGAATCTGGAGGTGGCGGTGGTGGTGGCACTACACAAAATTTATTTGAAGGTATTAATGCTGATTCGGGATCTACTACAGCGAGTGCTGCTACTGACGTGCTCACTATTGCTGGTGGCACTAATATCTCCACATCTATTGCTGGTGATACGGTAACGATTGATATGACTGGGGCGCTTGGTGCTCCTGATCAAAATCTTTTCTCGGTTATTGGGTCTGATTCTGGATCTAAAACTGCAGGAACTGCTACAACAACTATCAATATTATTGGTGGCACTGGAGTTAGCACAGCAATTTCTGGTGAGAATCTTACAGTTACTAACGATTCCCCTAACGTTGATCAAAACATTTTTGCGACAGTAACTGGTGATAGTGGCACTACTACTTCTAACTCCACTACTGGATCATTGGCAGTCAGTGGTGGAAGCGGTGTAACAACAACTGTTACTGCTAATACCGTCAGCATTGCTGCTGAATTGTTTCTTGCTAGTGGTCAGTCTCTGTCAGAGAATCAGAGTTTCATTACTAATGTAAGTGGTGAAATTGAAGCGGTTGCATCTGCTGCTGTTGGTTTTGAGATTATTGGTAGCACAAGTGGTGGTTATGGATTTAGCAATAATGGTTGGAGTGGAAGTGGAAACCCAACAATCTATGTCTATCGTGGTTTCACATACAGATTTAACAACACCACTATGTCTGCTCACCCATTTGCTCTAAGACAGACAAGTGGTGGATCTGCCGTAACTGCTGGTGTGACTGGATCACAAGAGGGTGTCCAATATTGGACCGTGCCTATGACCCTTGCAGCAGGCACAACATATGTCTATCAATGCACCATTCACTCTGGAATGGTCGGTAATCTCGTGGTTGTCTAATGTCAAGAGTAGTCCCTGGATCTGGCGCTTCAATTTTCCCTATATTTAATAGTATTTACGGGGTACGAGAAGTCTATGTTACTGATGGTGGAAGTGGGTATGACCCCGCTGATCCACCTAGACTCCGTATTGGTAATTGTGGCACACCTATCAGAGATGCGGTTTTAAGAGCTGTCATTGAAGGTGACAATGGTGAGATTACAGCAGTGGAAGTGTTGGATCCTGGTGAAGGATATGATCCACTAAGACTAGAAATCGGAGACGATAATGCTACCGTGCCTGCTGAAGGTAAGGTATTCCTTAAGGATACTGGAGCAATCGACTTCATCCAAATGACTCAATTTGGTGATGAATACTTTGCTGCTAATGCAGAAATCAAAGGTGGTGGTGGGTCTGGATCTGAGTTGGTGCCAATCACGGGATTGGTTACAGGTCTATCAATTGAAGAGTTTGGTAGAAACTATACTGAAGAAGACATTAATATCATCATCTCAGGTGGTGGTGGACAAGGTGCAACTGGTGTTGCTGGTGTCAATCAGTTTGGTAAGGTTACTGCTATTACACTCACTAATCAAGGTGAGTTTTTTGAAGATCCCCCTCTGATTCAAATCATCGGTGGTGGTGGATCTGGTGCTATTGCAGAGTCATATATTAATCTTGGTGTTATTGACAACATCGACTTATTAGCAGGTGGTGACGGTTATGTAACCCCACCTCAAGTTATCTTTACTAGAGATACTAATCTTATTAAGACAGCAAGAAATAGACAGTCACTGAATTCCGTTGTCTATAACTTGTCGGGTATTCTTAATGATGTCACCACTGGCGCTGAGACTATCCATGTTGAATCTACTGCACCTTATCCTGGATCAGGTAAGGTCCTTTTAGGTAGAGAGGTTATTAGATATACTGGTAAAACAGCAACAACATTTGATGGATGTGATAGGGGCACTAACTTTAGATTTGACCAGAAAGTCATTTTGGATTCTTTACAGAATGACGCTAACACTGGTGAAACTGCTTATGACTTCCAAGTTACGGACAAAGTAAGACGTGTTATTGAGTCTGCATCTAATAGAATAGCAATTGTATATGATTGGGATCCTGTTGAAAGAGCACTTTATCTAACGTTTGAAGTTGATGAGTTGGCATTTATTGATGCTGGCAGATCAGGTGAGAAGTCAAAGATCATTGCCTTCTTTGCTGGCACATCGGCATCTTCAGGTACTGGTGTTGCTCCTCATACTCTTATTGAAAGAGAAGGTAGTGATATTGTTGCTTTTACAACTCCCTTGTCAATAATTCAAAACAGAGTTTTTGAAGATGATGATGAAGAGTTTGTAGATGAAAATGATGTGCAGCAGTTTGGGGATGGTATTCCTGACCTTCTGAATACTGGCACAGATTATGAAAACCAAGTTAATTTGGATGGAGGCATTGCCTCGTCTAAATATGGTATTGAGGAAGAATTAGGTGGCACAAATACCACACTCTTCCAAATTGGTGATCAAATATATGACGGTAGTCCAACTCAGTTAGTTGCCACTGTAGCATCTGCTGGTGCTCTTGGTGATGGCGATGCACACATTTCAACTGCATCAATTACTATTGAGTATATGACTTCCTCGTTGTTCTCAATTCCTACTACTGCAGGAGCAGAAACTGTTACTGGACAAACATCTGGTATTGCAGCAACAACAACAAATCGCAGGACAGGCGAAAGAGAAGGACAGTTTGTTCTTGATGTCCAATCCATTGTTTCAAATGACCCAACTTATAAGTTTAGTCCTGGCGAAACACTTCAAGGCAATAGTTCTGGTGCTCAAGCAAAGATTATTGCTGTCGAATATAATAACTTCCTCAGAAATGAGGGTGAATAACCTCCATAAATAAACCTATAGGATAATTGGTAACCAATGGCGCTACTAACCGACCAATTTAGAATCTTCACTGCCAACCGACTTATCAAGTCATTGCAGGGTCCTGACCCTACACAGTCTGATATTTTAGCAGGCAGCAGCCGCGATAGACTTTACGTCTTCATCGGTCGTCCCCAACCATGGGATAACGAAAACGCAGCGCCTAGTCCAGTGGACTCTTTCCAAGAGTTTAGTGATGACTTTGCTGACATGATTTCAATGAAACGTGTTTTGGCAAATGACACCATCCAAGTTATCCGTCGTACTGACTGGATTCCCCCAGAGCAAACCACTGGTGGTCTCGGTTATGTTTATGACATGTATCGCCATGATTATAGTGCAACTAAGACAGCATCTTCGGGTGCTACTAAATTATACGATGCAGACTTCTACGTTGTTAACTCATCGTATCAAGTCTATAAGTGCATCTACAATGGTACATCACCTGCTGATCCCAACGGTAAGCCTTCTACTGTTGAGCCTACTGGCACCTCAACATCTATTATTACAACTGCCGATGGTTATCGTTGGAAGTATATGTATACGATCCCTGTGGGTCTCGTTCTGAAATTCTTCAGTAATGAATATATGCCAGTGTTGGAGGACTCTGCTGTTGTATCTGATGCAATTGGTGGTGAGATCGACACAGTTATTATTTCTTCTTCAGGAGCAGGATACAACAATGGAACCTACGAGAATGTACCTATCAAAGGAGATGGTGTTGGCGGTCGTGTTTCTCTGGTTGTCGATGGGGGGCGCATTGTTAATGCTACTGTCACTTCGGGTGGATCAGGATACACCTTCGGTAAAGTCATCATCGATGAGGTCAACGGTATCGGAGCAGGTGCAGGATCAGGGGGCACCGTTGAGGTAGTCATTCCTCCTGTCACTGGACACGGTGCAGAACCAACCACCGAAATGGGTGGATATCGAGTCATGATCAACACGAAGTTTACATATGCTGAAGGCAGTGGAGACTTCCCAACTGATAACGACTACCGTCGTATTGGTTTGGTGATCAACCCTAATAGGTATGGCACAAGTGAATTGGCAGCAGACCTCACATTGTCTGCAACTAAGTCAGTTATCTTTGCACCTACCTTTACTGGCAACTTCCAAACTGACGAAATTATTACACAATCAAGGACTATTGGTGGTCAGCAAGTGACTGCTCGTGGTCGTGTGATCTCCTGGAATAACATTACTAAAGTGCTCAAGTATTACCAGAATAGAATTGATGGGGTATTCCCAGAATTTACTGGTAGTTTGATTGAGTTTGAAGGTGGTAACCCAGTTGTTGGTGCAACCTCAGGTGCATCAGCTGACCCTGATATTAACTTCCCGATTGTTTCTGGATCTTCAACCCGTGTTATCAATAACACTGAGTATGACCTAGGTATGTCATTTACCAATGGTTATGCAAAACCAGAAGTCCAACCTAACTCTGGAGAAGTTATCTACATAGATAATAGAGGCGCGATTACTCGTGCTGGCGACCAAATCGAAGACATTAAGATCGTAGTAGAGTTCTAAACGATGCCCCAGAATACCAATCTAAATATTGCTCCTTATTTCGACGATTTCGATAAGGATAAGAATTTCTACAGAGTGTTGTTTCGCCCTGGATATCCCATCCAAGCGCGTGAATTAACGACTCTACAATCGATTCTTCAGAATCAAATTGAATCCATCGGTCAGCACTTCTTTAAAGAAGGTGCAATGGTCATCCCTGGTCAAGTGGGTTATGATCTCAATGTGCAGGCAATTATTCTGCAGCAGTCATTCCTCGGTGTCGATATTGAGACCTATAGGACACAACTTCATGGTCAGATCATTGAGGGTATCTCAACTGGCGTGAAGGCAAAGGTACTGTTCTCCATCTCCAGTAGCACCTCAGATCGTGGATATGTCACACTATACGTTAAGTATATTGAATCTGGTGATACTGTTTCTGATACTTCTATTAAAGGTTTCCAACCCAATGAGCAACTGCTTGCTCAAAATGAGATTACTTTTGGCACAACTCTGATTGAGATTGGGTCACCATTTGCACAACTCCTACCCGTTGATGCTACTGAAGTTGCATCCGCTGCATATATCAATGCTGGTGTTTACTTTATTAGAGGACACTTCGTTGATGTCCAATCAGCAAACCTGATCCTTGAGCAATATAGCAATAATCCTTCTTATAGAATTGGTCTGGAGGTTAGCGAATCAATCGTTACCCCAGAAGATGATCCATCACTAAATGACAACGCTGCTGGCACGTCTAACTACTCAGCACCTGGTGGTCATAGATTTAAGATCAGAACGACATTGGTTAAGAAAGCAATCAATGATTCGACTGACAAAAACTTTATCGAATTGCTGCGTATTAATAACAGCAAGGTTGAGCAGATGGTTGACCATACTGCTTATTCAGAATTAGAGAAGTCACTAGCACGTCGGACTTATGAAGAGTCTGGCGACTTTGTGATTGACACATTTACCATCAAACCAAGAGAGAATCTTGATGATGGTTTCAATAATGGTGTGTATACACCTTCACAAACATCAGCACAAGGAAATATCCCTACTGATGATCTTCTAACCTACGAGATCTCACCTGGTAGAGCATACGTTAAAGGTTATAGGACTGAGTTCTTAACACCTCAGTATGTTGATTCTCAAAAACCAAGAGACTTTAGTTGTGTTGAGAATGGTATTATCCACTTCAGACTTGGCAACTTTGTCAAAGTCTATGACATGTATGGTTGGCCCAACTTAACAGGTGAGGGTGTTAGTGATGCATATCAAGTTATCGAATTATATGATGACTGGAATCTTGGTGTTGCTAACACGGTACAAGGAACCCTGATCGGTAGAGCTCGTGCTGTGCAAGTGCAAGTTGATTCAAGCAACTTGTACGACATGTGGTTCATGGATCCACAAATGTTTACTGCTGTTAACTTTGCAGCTGGTAATAACAATGTTAGTGTTGGCGATGTCCTTAGAGGACGTACCTCTGGTGCTCGTGGATTCGTTGCTGATGCAGGAAGCGGCACATATTGTATGTTGGAGCAGGTCTCAGGTAACTTCCTTAATAATGAAGTTATGGAGAGAGATGGTCGTGTCATCGGTACTCTTGAGGCAGCACACTCATACAACCTGTCGGATGTCCGTCGTAGTTTAGGTAGAAATGACAGCAACGTTGTTACGTTTGCTGCAAACTGGTTGCTGAATGATGCAGCGTCTATTGAGTCCTCTACAGTCACCGTTGATTCAGCAACTAATCAGCGTATCGAAGGTTTCCGTACTAAATTTGCACAAGACCTGAGACCTGGTGACGTTATTACCACAACTCAGACTGCACTGACAGGTAATAATACTCTCAGAATTAAGAAGGTTAACCCACAGTTGATCTCTACCAGAGCAGGCAATAGTGCTACTGGTGCAACATCAACCATCTTTGATTACCTTGAGCAGTATGCTGAGATTGATACTGGTTTGACTAAGGGTACCGTGGCAGACGGTGAGTATGCTGAAGCAGTAAGGATGCGTCCTTTCATCTTCCAGAAAGATTATCAGAATGGTGAGTTGTCAATTGACGCTCCTAGAACTTCGATGAAGTCTATCTCTGACGAGTCATTCTTTGTATACAGGACGTTTGATAACAAGACCGTTGTTGCTGGTGGTGTAACTGTTTCCCTCCCTGAGTCCGAGCAGTTTGCTACGTTGGACAACGAAAACTATGTGTTGACTATTGTATCTGAGTCTGGATCTGCATTCAACGTTGGTGATAATCTAGATATTGACACACTCAACGATAGTGGAGCACTAACTGTTACGTTTGGTGCTGATGCTCAATCAATTACTATTTCTGGTCTGACTAATGTCAGTACTGCAAAACTGACTGCTTTGATCTCCAAGAATATTGTTACTAGGAAGATTAAGACAGCAGCAAAGATGCGTGCTTTAAAAGTTATCCGCACAAGAATTAATAATGACCAGACTAAGTATGGTTTGGCATATGGTAACTTGTATGGTACTCGTATTGAAGACGAAGAAATCTCATTTGCATTGAATGATGTCTATAAGATTCATGCTGTGTATGAGTCTGAAAATGATGCTGATGCTTCATCACCCTATATGGTGTTGTCAGAATCCACTTTCTTTGATAACGGATCTGTTGTTGTTGGTAAAACTTCTGGTGCTCGTGGTAGAGTCATTCAGTTTATCAACTCAACACTAAAATTATATTTCGTTGCTCTTAATGAAATCCCATTCATCCCTGGTGAAACCATTGATGGTGTGGATGATGATGGCGTGCCCTTGGTAGCAATTATTGATGACTCTGAGGGGTCAGTTGCAACAGGTAGTAAAGTTATTACAACCCAGTTTGAATTGGAAGGTGGTCAGAAGGCACACTTCTATGATGTATGTAAGTTGACACGTCTTCCTGGTTTCTCACCACCAATTCGTAAAATCCTTGTGATCTTTGACTACTTCTTGCATGAGTCTTCGGGTGACTACTTCTCATCCCAGTCTTATACTGGTATCATGTATAAAGAGATTCCCAAAAATAAACTGGATGGATCTATTAACTATGTCCGTGACCAGATTGACTTCCGTCCTGGTATCGGTGAATTGGCATCTGGCACTGGCACGGTCACTACACCTTACTATGTGAATTGTGCATCTCTCGATTTTGGTGCTAGACAATTCGATACTTCTGGTGGTGTTGGTGGATCTACTATCTTTGACATCCCTAAGGTCAATACACAATTCCGTTGTGACTATTGCTTCTATCTGCCTAGAGCAGACAAGTTGTATCTGACACACGATAACCAACTTAAAATTATTAACGGTGTATCTTCAGAAGATCTGCCACATCCTGACAAAATTGACAATGCAATGCTTCTCGCAACTATCGAGATGCGTCCATATGTCTATGATGTTGAGCGTGATATCCTGATCTATCCAGAGATTATCCGTCGCTATACCATGAAGGACATTGGGGATCTGGAGACCAGACTCTCTCACGTTGAGTATTATACATCTCTGTCCCTGCTAGAAGTACAAGCAGACAATACTAAGACATACGATGACAATGGTTTCGACCGTTTGAAGAATGGTTATGTTGTAGATGACTTCACTGACCACACTGTTGGTGATGTATTCAGTATTGACTATAAGTGCTCTATGGACTTCAAAGAGGGTCACCTCCGTCCAGCACACTACACGTCTAACGTTCCTTTAGAAGTCAATATGACTGCTTCTACTAACGTCGTTAAGACTTCTGGAAACATGTTGATGTTGCCTTATACTGATTTGGCAATCATTACTCAACCTTATGCATCTAGGACTGAGAATGTTAACCCATTCAACGTGTTTACCTTCATTGGTCGTATTGACCTGACACCTGCATCTGACGACTGGATTGATATTGAGCGTCTTCCTGCTCGTGTTGAAAACGTTGAAGGTGACTTCTCTGCGGTCTCTAGAGACCTTCAGATTGACCAGAATGGTTTTGCACCTCTCCAATGGGGTGGTTGGCAGACCAACTGGACTGGTGAGAGCCTGCAATCTAGCACCCAAGTAAGAAACAGATCTGGTAGTTTTGCCTCTGGTGGTCGTAGACTTGGTAGATTGGGTCACGGTCAAGGTCGTCAACCTCTGTTTGTGCATGAAAGACGCACCTATCGTGTTGTTAACAACCAGGCACGTCAAGGTGTTAGGACTCGTGTTACTCCTAAGATTGATCGCAAGTCTCTTGGTGATACTCAGTTATCACAAACAGCAATCCCTTGGATCAGATCCAGAAACATCGGTTTCAACATCGACCGTGTGAAGCCCCGCACAAGAATGTATTTCTTCTTTGACGGTGTTAACGTCACTGGTTATGTCATTCCTAAAGTTATTGAGTTAACGAAGTCTTCAACTTCTGACCCAAATACTAACGAGACTCCTTTCGTGGTTGGTGAAACTGTGGTTGGTCAGACTTCTGGAGCAAGAATGCAAGTTGCTCCTGCCAATGATGGTTATAAGACTGACCCCTATGGTGTTGGTGCCACTGGTCTTGCTGAGTCCTATGCATCACAGACTAACTTCTTGAATATTGACATCACTGCAATGGCAGAGACTGTTAATCCTAACTTCTATGGTAACGTCAATGTGGGCGAAGTCCTCCTTGGATTGACCTCTGGTGCTCGTGCTGTGGTAAGAGACCGTCGTCTTCTTTCTGATAACGTTGGTAATATTCAAGGCACATTCTTCATTCCTTCACCCAAGAATGATTCCAATCCTCGATGGGCAACTGGCACAAGGACGATTAGAGTCACAACTTCGGATACGAATGATAGGACTCCTGGAAATGTAGACTCTTCTGCAGATGCATCATACTCTGCATCTGGCACCTTGAGGACTGTTAGGGAGAATATCCTTGCTGTCCGTAATGCCGAGATTGTCCGTGACACAGTTAGTGATGAAAGGACAGTTATTACAACCAGAACTGAAAATCGTCAGATTGGTTGGTATGACCCTCTTGCACAATCCTTTATTGTTGATCAAGAAGGTGGCACCTTCCTAACAGGTGTTGACATCTTCTTCAGGACTAAGGACGCTAACATTCCTATCTCAATTCAGATTAGGACCATGGAAAATGGTTATCCAACTAAGGATATCCTTCCATTCTCTGATACTACTATCGATCCTGATATTGTTGAGTTGTCTGAAAACGCAAGTATCTCCACAAGATTTACTTTCAGATCTCCTGTATACATTAAGTCAAACATTGAATATTGTTTCGTGCTTCTGTCTGACTCCAACGAATATAACGTTTGGATCTCCAGAATGGGAGACGTTGATGTCTCAGGCACAAGGACAATCTCTGAGCAACCATATGCTGGTGTGCTCTTTAAGTCACAAAACGCTTCTACCTGGACTGCTGACCAGTATGAAGATTTGAAGTTTACCATGTATCGTGCTGAGTTTACTTCAAACTTCGGCACAGCAATCTTTAATAATGCTGCTCTTGGTAAGGGTAACGGTGGCATCCACAACCTGATTGAGAATCCAATTCAAACATTGAAGCCTAAGCAGACTTTACTTCTGCCAGTTGGAAACAACTATGAATTCACTGTTGGTGCAAGAATTATCCAGACTCCATCTGGAGCAGCAGGCACCATTACTGAGTTTGATTCCATCTCAGACCCTGAAGAAATTACTATTACTGACATTGAAGGCAACTGGTCTTCAGGTTTCTTAGATGCTAATGGTGATTCATTCCAAGGTATTGCTTCTTCACAATCAGTTGCAGTTATTAACCTTTCGGCAATTTTCAATGGCACGTTTGAGGTTGGTAACGAAGTTACTGGATCTGGATCTACTGCCGTTGGTGTTTGCACAGCATATGATTCTGGAACTCAGACACTGACCCTGAATTACATCAACAAAGCGTTTGATGTCGCAGATACCCTGACTGAGCCTGGTGGCACATCGGCAACTATTAGTAGCGTTAGTTATTCAGGTGACTCCTATACTGCCTATCCAACTCAGGCACCTAGCTTCCCTTCAGATGATAAGGAAGTGTTGGTTTACCACAGAAACCATGGTATGCACCAACGTAGTAACAACGTCAACATTGAAGGCATTATTTCAGAAGTGCCACCTACCACACTAACTACAAGTCTGAGTGCTGGTGCTTCTTCTATTCAGGTTAATGACGCATCACAATTCCATTCAATTATTGGTGGCACATCCATCGGTAACCTTAACCCTGGTTATCTGAAGATTGGTGATGAGATCATTCAATATTCTGCCATCTCTAGTAACGGTCAAGTAATTACGGTTGCGACCTCTGGTAGAGGAAACAATGGCACTGCTGATGTTGCTCACACTTCTGGTGAAGTAGTTGAATGCTACAACCTTGATGGTATCCCATTAACGGAAATCAATAAGGTCCATGCAACTATCTCTTGCCCATGGTTGGATACTTACATGCTGCACATTGATAATGTTGCAACTAACGGTATCAGAGGTGGTGGTACTAAAGTGTTTGCCTCTCAAAATGTCCAGTTTGAAACAGTCACACCTACAGTGTCAACACTTGTCTTCCCTGACACTCAGATTGTTGCACGTATGAATACCACTACCGCTACTTCAGTTGGTAATGGATCTACGACTGTTGATCAAAATTCCTTTATTAATAATGGCACATATGTGGACATTGTATTGAATGATCAAAATGTCTTCACCGCACCACAGATGGTCTCATCTGTTATTAACGAGCAAAACAAACTAAATGGTAACAAGTCCTTGACTATGACCATGAGTATGGAGACTGAGAAATCAAACCTCTCACCTCAGATTGACCTTGACCGTGTGTCTTTGATTACTACCAGTAACAGAGTCAACTACTGGCCTGGTGGACCTTCTACCTATGGTCAGCAGTCACAGATTGATATGACTCAAGATGTTTCTACTCTTCCAATTGGTGATCAGAATGATGGTGTTTATGTTACTCGCCTTGCCCGTCTAGGTAGAGAAGCAAGATCACTGAAGATTGACTTCCAAGTGACTCGTCATCCAGCAACCGAGCTTCGTATCTACTACAAGGCATTCAAGGTTGGTGATGCTACAGACACATCAACGATTGGATGGACACAGATGGATCTGCCTACTTCTAGTCAGAATAACGGTGAAGTATATGATACAACTCCTACAGAAGAATACCTCTGGAAGGATTATACATATGAAGCAAGGGGACTTAACTTCAACGCATTCCAAGTGAAGATCGTTATGAAGTCTAGAAACCAAGCAAGAGTCCCATTGCTTGCTGACCTCAGAGCAATAGCTTTAGCTACTTGATTTCAACCCTTACACGGTTATTATAATAATTATTCTAAATTATGTCAAGCGAATCTTCTTCTGACTACATAAAACCTTTTAACTCAAGCCTCATCCCCGTAGAGGGGAAAGAGGGGTGGTATAGGGATCCTGACTCAAATGCGATTGTAAATTGCAATCAGTCAGAATATGAAAATTATATGGCAGCGTATAACAAACGTATCAAGAAGGAAAGGAAGATGGAGACTTTACAAGATGAGGTATCTGGGTTAAAATCGGATATCGGTGAAATCAAAAACCTACTTAAATCATTACTACAGGGAGACAAACATGACAGCTGATGTGACTGAAACCGCAACTCAAGAAGAACTTCTTGAGCAATTCCGTAATCGCTACAAGTCTTTGTTGGATGAAAATCGTCAACTATCTGCAAAGATTAAAGATAATGAAGCAACCGCTCTTAAACTCTTAGGTGCTATTGAGACTCTAGAGTATCTCGCACCTTCCTCTGACGATGAGGAAACAGAAGAAGAGCAAACTGAAGAATGACCTTCTCCCCCTTAAGGGGGTTTTTTGTGACATAAATAAGTCAGACAGACTGTGTGCAGTTGTGCTAGGATCCTTTTAAGCAATGGCAAATAGAATACAATTAAGAAGAGACGGTGCTCAGCAGTGGGCAAACGTCAATCCTATCCTCGCCCAAGGGGAACTAGGCATCGAGATTGATACTTCACGTATTAAGATTGGTGATGGTGTTACCGCTTGGAACTCTCTCAGGTATGAGAGACCTATCGAGACGGAATCCAATACCGCTAACACTCTTGTTAAAAGAGATGCTGATGGTAACTTTGAGGCAGGTGCAATTACTGCTTCCCTTGTCGGTAATGCTGCTACAGCAACCCGATTAGCAAACGCTAGACAGATCGCCCTGGGTGGGGACATGTCTGGATCAGGTACGTTTGATGGATCCTCAAACCTGACCATTACTGCCGAATTGAATTATGTGGTGGCACTTCCCCACTATGATGAAAACGATCTAGCAGCAACTGGCACCTATACACGTATTACGGTTGACTCTCGTGGTCGTATTATCGACGCTGAGACGCCTACCAGTCTTGCTGAGTATGGTATTGGTGACGCACAACCTCTAGATGGTGACTTGACCTCTCTGGCAAGCATGTCAGGTTTTGGTTTCATCTCTAGACAAGCAGAAGGCACTCTAGTAAACCGCACCATTACGGGTGGTAGTGGTCGTATCATTGTCAACAATGGTAATGCTCAGTCTTCAAACCCATTTATTGACCTAGCAGATACCACAGTTGTGGTGGGTAAGTATAATACCCTCAACTCAATGGATGCTCTGGTCAATCCATTAATCTCTGCCACTACTGGCGAGGAGACTGTCAATACAGTCAACATTCAAGTTGACAGGTATGGTCGTCTAACCTATGCTAATACTTCACCAATTGCTACGGCAACTCAGGGGGCGAAGGATGGCACAACTTTCACCATTTACGATAACTCTACTGCTTATCCTAGATTCAGTAAGATTATTGCAAGTAACGGTAGAACGTATCAAGCAGCAATTCGGGATATTGGTGCAGGACTCGGTGAGCCCTCCCATAATACCCAAGCAGCAGATCCAGATGATCAAGGTGGATGGAGAGATCTGGGTACTGATGGCGTCGAGCAAAAGGGTATTGCGAGTTTCGACCAAGAAGACTTTGATGTAGACGCAAATGGACATGTAACCATTGCGGCTAACGCCATTGAAAATTCCCAGTTGCAATCACTGGGTCATTTGATATTTACTGATCAAAATGCTACTGAAACTTTTGAGCTGGACCCCGAAAGGACGACTGATAATGCTTATCATGGCATTACCAAGCTTAATCATATTAACGTTAACAACAGAACTGGCGGTAGCGTATTCCGTATCGTTGGTTACGATACTGGTGAATATCCTTTTCAACCTGGAATTCTGGATCAGGGCGTTGCCTATCCTGCTATTGCTGCTGATGACGCTAACGGTAACGGTAGTGCCACCAGTGGATCATCTCTCACTGGTCTTGTTGACGTTAACCTCGATGCTACCATCAGTGGTAACATTACTCTTGATGTTACAAAAACCGACCAGTTTATTAAGCGAACCTCGGGAAATCTAGAGCTTGCTCTGGAAGTTAATGAAGCGGATGACCGCTCCATGGACATTAACGTCACTAATATTGGCACTGGAGATGCAACTCTCAACATTACTGCAGATCAGGATATTACTATCCTGGTTACCGATGTTGACCATAGAGTTAATGTAGAAGACTTCCACTTCCAAGATAACGTCTTATCTACAACCAATGCCATCATGGTATTGGATCCTAATGATGACGATGACCTTACTGGCACCGTCCGTATCCGTGGTGACCTGACTGTTGATGGTGTTACAACCACTGTTAACTCAACTGTTGTGACTATCCAAGACCCCATCATGACATTGGGTGGTGAGGATACACTGTTAACAGATGATAACAAAGATCGTGGTATTGAATTTAGGTATTATGATAGTGAAGAGCGATTTGGATTCTATGGTTGGGATGAAGACTATGCAGACTCTAACATTTGGTCTGGCACTGGCGGCTATAGGTTCCTCTACAATGCGACTAACACCTCTGAAGTCTACGCTGGCACTGACGCTCCTATCATTGCTGGTAACCTCAGACTAACTACAAATACTTCTTCTACTTGGAAGACACCTACAACTGGCACCTTGGTGGTGACTGGTGGCACAGGTATCTCCGAAAATCTTAACGTCGGTGGCACGACTCACCTTCTTGGTAACGTTGAGATTGACGGCACAGTTGACATTGATGCCAACTTCGCTGTTAGAAATAATACCACTGACAAGTTTACTATCGAGAGTGCAACTGGTAACACAGTTATCGAAGGCACGGTTGATATTCAACTTGAAACTGAGATTACAGATAATCTCATCGTTACTGCGGATAGCAAAGAATTTATTATTCGCACTGCTGCGTCAGTCAATAAGTTTACTGTTGACACTGATAACGGTAATACCGATATTCAGGGCACACTTCATGTAGTAAATGCTGTTGACTTCGATTCGACTCTTAATGTTGATAGTGATGTAACCTTCAACGCAACACTCGATGTTGACGATGATGCTACATTCCATAATGATGTGACTATGGATGTCACTGGTAAGTATTTTACTATTACCAATGGAAGCAATCAAACATTCCGTATCCTGAGCACGAATGGCAATACTGATATTGAAGGTAGTCTTAATGTTGGTGGTATCAACACTTTTGAGCGCACTAACAATATCGCTATTGGCGAGACTGATTCTGACATCACCCTAAGCAGTGGTGGAAATGCTACCTTCGCTGGTGGCGTCAACATGGATAAGGATCTCCGTGTTGGTGGTGACATCTATCTGGCAGATCGTCTGGTCGTCAAGGATGCTGGCACTGCTCGCACCCGTCCTTCTCTGCTTAATAACGTTGATGTCCTATACCGCACCTATCTGGGTGGTGGCACAGCACACAACGCATCCTTTGCAAATGATGCTGATGCTCAACTGAGAGTTGCTGGTGGTGTTGGTATTGTCCAAGACCTGCATGTTGGTGATGACTTCTACGTTGGTAAGGTTGCCACTAATGATAACGTTGAATTCTCTATCCTTGGTGAGTCTGGTTACACAACGATTGGTCGTGTGGGTCAGGGTAACGCTACTGATGGTGCTATTCTTGTCCATGGTTACGCTACATTTAACGAGCAGTTTACGATCAATGGTCCTCTGACCACAATCGGTGATGCAAATACTGATGTCTTTACAGTCAACGCTGTCACTACATTCACTGATGATGTAACTGTTGATGGTAGTCTGCTTGTTAATACAAATGCAACTATCGAAGGTAACTTGACTGTTAATGGTGTTACTACCACAGTCAACTCCACCGTTGTCACATTAGACGATCCTATCATCACCTTGGGTGGTGACACTGCTCCTACTAGCAATGATGCTAAGGACCGTGGTGTTGAGTTTAGATATTATGATTCCACTGCCAGAGTTGGTTTCTTTGGTTGGGATGTTTCTGCTTCAAGATATGCAATGTATCATGCAGCAACCAATACCTCAGAAGCATTTAGTGGCACTCGCTCAGGTCTAGACCTTGGTAGTATCAAGTGTTTCGATACTACTAACTCAACTAATTCATCGTCTGGCACCCTGATCGTTGGTGGTGGTGCTGGAATCGGTCTTGATCTTTACGTTGGTGATGATCTCTTTGTCACTGACAATGGTAGTTTTGGCGGTAACGTTGACATTACAGGCACTCTGGATGTCACCGATGACTTCGCAGTCTCCACTGTATTTACAGTAGATGCACAGACTGGTAATACATTTGCCAACGGCACATTCAATGTCAATGGTAATGCACAGATTGGTAACCAGTCAGGTGACTCTCATACTGTTAACGGCACAGTTCAGTTTAACCAAGCACTGACTGCTGCTGGAAGACTTAATATTCGCGACCTTAAGGTCGGCACAGGTGCTGCAAATGAAATCGGCACCTCTTCAGGTAACCTGATTCTTGATTCTGCAGGCGGCACTGTCAATATCACAGACAATGCTGACGTAGATGGAGACTTGAATGTTGACGGCAATACTCAAATCGATGGCAGTCTTACTGTTGATGGTAACGCTACTATTGGCAACCAGGCAGGAGATAACCACACCGTTACTGGCACGGTTACATTTAACCAAGCAATCACCAGTACTGACATCACCGCCGACGCAATCCAGATCGGGGTCGATGCTGACAATGAGATTAGTACCACAACTGGTAACCTCATTCTCGACTCCGCTGGTGGAAAGGTCCACATTACAGACAACGCCGAGGTTGATGGCAACCTTCAGGTAGATAGCAACACGACTCTGGGTGACGCTTCTGGCGACACTCTGACAGTCAATGCAACGTCAACCTTCAACGCTCCCATCACTTCTACAGATATCACTGCTGATGCTATAAGAATTGGTGTTGCTGCTTCTAACGAGATTGACACTACTGCTGGTAACCTTGTCCTTGACTCTGCTGGTGGCACGGTTAACATTACTGATGACGCTACAGTCAGTGGCACTCTGGTCGTATCTGATCAGACAACCATCAATGACACTCTGCTGATTGATGCTACTAACGAAAACTTTGTCATCAGATCTTCTCTGGTTGACAGATTCACTGTTGACACTGACAACGGTAACACCTTTATTGCTGGCACAACTCAGATTGAAGGTCTGCTAACTGTCAACGATGACATTGATCTCAACGGCAACCAGGATATTTCTGGCACATTTACTGTTGCTGGACGCACCGAGTTAAATGGTATTGTAGATGTTGATGATGACTTCGCTGTCCGCTCTGGCACTACCGATAAGTTTACCGTTGCCTCTACAACTGGTAACTTCTCTACTGCTGGTAACGGTAGTATTACAGGCACACTAGCAGTCACTGACACTGCTGCATTTGCTGAGAAGGTCACACTTAACGTCAACGCTACTGCTGATCGTCTGACTGCTAACGCAGCACTGATGGTCCCTAACGGCGGTATCGCAGTCTATGAAGATTCTTACTTCGGTGAGGATATCTTTATTGGTCCTGACCAGAATGAAACTATCACCTTCTTCGGTGCTACAGGTAACATCACTGCAGATGGCACAATCACCTCTGCCACAATGGTTGCTACTACAGCAAACATTGCTACCGTCAACACGACTTCTAACGTCAACGTTGGTGGATCGATCCTGGTTAACACTGATAAGTTTATTGTTTCTGGTGCTACTGGTAACACTACTATTGATGGCACCCTAGATGTTGCAGGTAGAGTCATTATTGATGACATCTTCAATGTAACAGGTGCTGTGGATCTCGATAGCACTCTGAATGTTGATGGTGAGACTACACTTAACGACGCACTGACTCAGAATAGCACTTCACTCTTTAAAGATAACGTAGTCCTTCGTGGTGCATCTAAGACACTTACACTTCAAAATGGTAGTGGCACTGATAAGATCACTCTTGCATCCACAAGTGGTAATGTTACTGCTGCTGGTCTTACAACCACCAACACACTTGACGTTACTTCTAATACCACAATCGGTGGCACACTGGGTGTTACAGGACAGATTACTGGTAATGTAACTGGTGACCTGACAGGTACTGCTGATAAGTCAGACCTTGCTGATGTTACCGATACCACAACATCTAACCTTACTTACTATCCTACATTCGTTTCTACGAATACTGGACACACTGAGATTCGCACAGACTCTACTAACCTTACCTACAACCCAAGCACTAATACACTTACGGTTGATAACTTCAAATCAGTTACTGACTTTGAGATTCAAGGTAACTTGAATGTTACTGGTAACTTGACATTCTTCCAGTCGGAAGTTGGTAGTATCGCTAATCACGATACCGATGCTCTGACAGAAGGAACCGCCAACCTCTACTTCACTGATGAGAGAGTTGATGACAGAGTGAATGCTCTGATCTCAGGTGGCACTGGCATCACTGCTACATATGATGATGCAGGTAACATCCTGACTCTGAGTGCAACTCAGGGTGACATCAACACCGACAACATCACAGAAGGATCTACTGCCCTATTCACCACTGCTGCACGCACAAGGTCACACTTCTCGTATGGCACTGGCATCGAGCATGATGGATCTGGTGCTCTTTCTGTTACTCAATCTGATATCAATACTGATAATGTCACAGAAGGATCCACAAACATCTTCTTTACCAACGCTCGCGCTAGGGGTGCATTTAGTGCTGGTGGCGATCTCGCTTATAACGCTAGCACTGGTGCGTTTAGTGTAACCACCTTTACGACTGCTGATGCTCGTGGTGCTGTAAGTGCTACTGGCGATCTGTCTTATACCTCTGGCACTGGCGTCTTCTCTTATACCACACCTGATACGGATGGTATTACTGAGGGAAGCACCAATCTTTATTACACCAACGCTCGTGCTGATGCTCGTATCGCACTTCAAGTTGGTGCAAACCTTGACCTGAGTAATCAGGACACTGGTGATCTGGCAGAGGGCACTAACCTCTACTACACCAACGCTCGTGCTGATGCTCGTGCCTCAGCAGCCATCACCGCTTTGGGTCTTGGATCTGCTGCTACAACAGCATCTACTGATTATGCAACTGCTGCACAGGGCGCACTCGCTGCTTCTGCTACTCAACCAGGAGATCTAGGCACTGCTGCTACTACTGCTGCAACTGATTATGCCACTGCTGCACAGGGCACACTTGCTGCTTCTGCTACACAACCTGGTGATCTGGGTGCTGTCGCTACCAGTAATGATTATGATGATCTTACTAATCTGCCCACACTCTTCTCGGGTGCCTATGCAGATCTGACTGGCAAACCTACATTATTCTCTGGTGCATACGCTGACCTGACTGGCAAACCTACATTATTCTCTGGTGCTTATGGAGACCTAACTGGTGCTCCTACCCTTGGCACTGCTGCTGCAGCTGCTACAGGTGACTTTGCTACTGCTGCACAAGGTGCAACTGCTGACTCTGCACTACAAGCAGAGACGATTGATCTTACTACCCTGAAAGCAGAAGTTGCAGCAGCAACTGACTTTGCTGACTTCCAGACCCGTATCGCCGCTCTCTGATAACCAATGGCAAAACCTACCACTAAAGCAGAATTAAAAGAATATGCTCTCCGTAGACTGGGTAAACCAGTCTTAGAGGTGAATGTATCTGATGATCAATGTGATGATGCTCTCGATTATACGATCCAGAAATTTCAACAATTTCATTATGATGGATGTGAGAAAGTTTATCTGAAACATCTGCTGACACAGGATGTTATTGACAGAGCAAAGACCAGCACAAACACAACGTCTGATGGTGGTCTTGATATCTGGTCAGAGGCGAATGGGTATATCGAAATGCCTGAGCATATTATTTCGGTAGAAGGTCTTTTCGGTTTTTCTGATAAGGGCACCAGGAATATGTTTGATATTCGTTATCAGATGAGACTGAATGATTTGTATGACTTCACGTCTACTCAGTTTTATAATTACTACATGGTCCAGCAGCATCTAGAAACTATTGACTTCATATTAGAAGGCATGAAACCAGTCAGATATAGTGCTGTGCAAGACAGATTGTATATTGACTTTGATTGGAGAGCAGATGCTTTGGTTGGTCAGTATATTGTTATCCACGCATATCGTGCCCTGAATCCAGATACCTGGTCAGAGATTTATAATCAGATGTGGGTTAAAGACTATGCTACTGCTAAAATTAAAAAGCAGTGGGGTAGTAATCTTACTAAATTTAGTGGTGTCCAGATGCCTGGTGGAGTCACTCTAAATGGGGAGATGATTTACAATGATGCTGTTGATGAGCTCAAGACTTTAGATGAGCAACTTCGTAGCGAATGGGAATTACCACCACTAGACATGATCGGGTAAGATGGCAACTAACAGTTTCTTCACACAAGGCACCACAGGAGAGCAGGATCTTGTAGGATCTCTGGTCGTAGAGCAGATCAAGATGTACGGTAAGGATGTATATTACGTCCCAAGAACTCTGGTCAATAATGATACTATATTCGGAGAAGATAACTTATCCAAGTTTACTGGTGCATATTTAATTGAAGCATACGTTGAAGATGCAAATGGATTTCGTGGAGATGGAGATCTTTTCAGTAAGTTTGGTGTGAGAATTTCTGATCAAGTTACCTTTATTATTTCTCGCACTAGGTTTACTGAAGCAGTAGACGACAACACAGTACTTACAGTAGAAGGACGACCCAATGAAGGTGACCTCATTTATTTCCCCCTTGCTAACAAAACTTTCGAGATCCAATTCGTTGAGCACGAGATACCCTTCTATCAACTCGGAAAGATTCATGTCTGGGGTTTACGTTGTGAGCTCTTTGAATACTCTGACGAAGACTTCGATACTGGGGTTGAAGCAGTTGATGC